>ERZ842401.2386-NODE-2386-length-25206-cov-8.537394_pt1 | contig 25206 bp, 20 predicted proteins | sample MGYA00521270_ERZ842401 | MGnify/ENA primary metagenome ERZ842401 (study PRJEB31892, sample SAMEA3878208) | bioreactor metagenome | biome: Moose rumen | place: Sweden | collected 2011-10 | study: EMG produced TPA metagenomics assembly of the PRJEB12797 data set... | reverse complement strand
TGCTCACCCTTGCCGATGTAACTCGCTGAATTACTGTCCTCATGATATGCAATTTTTATATTTCTATCGGATCGCCGAGAAAATGTGGTTCTTTTCCAAAAAATATGTCGAACGCCATCTTGGTGCGTGCCAATATCTCCCTTATCCGATTTTTCACACCTATCTTACGCAGTTTCACATCTTTGGCATTGAACCCTATCACATCCATGCCATTTTTTTGACCTATGTAAATGGCGCGTTCGTTGTGCCATCGTTGCGAAATAACTGTAAACTTGTCCTGACCGAACACTTTTTTTGCCCTCACCATCGAGTCGAAAGTGCGAAAACCAGCGTAGTCGAGATGTATCACGCTGTTTGGAACACCCATGGCTATTAGTGCGTCGCGCATGTCGGAAGGTTCGTCGTACCATTTCACACTGTTGTCGCCGCTTACGAGTATGTGGCTTATCTTGCCGGCGTGATAAAGTGCCGCGGCGGCTTCTACACGATATTTGAAATACAGGTTAGGGTTACCGTTTTTTAGAGATTTAGATGTACCGAGCACCAGTCCCACACGTCGATACGGAATGGTTTCCACCGAACTGTAGCAACGGTTTTTCGAAACTGTAGCAACTGCTATGTTGGCCGTTATTGTTGTGCCAACAATAACGGCTATAAGCAGCACCACAATAACAATAACAATTTTTAATCCTCTATTACTTTTATTATTCGTTTTTTTGTCCATCGAACACTAAAAGCCAATTATTTGTTCTCGAACCTCACCGCCACCCAGTCGTTGCGGCACAGGTTGTGGTCGAAACGCATGCCCAGCTCCTCGGCTTTGGCGCGTATGGCGGGTATGTCGTGCTCGTAGAAACCGCTGAGCAGCAAAGTGCCGCCGGGCTCCAGCACGGCAGTGTAGGCAGGCAGGTCGCGCAGCAGTATGTTGCGGTTTATGTTGGCCACCACCACGTCGAAACGCTTGTCGGGAGTGAGCAGGGTAGCGTCGCCGAGCAGGGGGTGTATGTGTTTGCAGCTGTTGTTGCCGATATTTTCGAGTGCGTTACGGTAGGCCCATTCGTCGTTGTCGATGGCTTCCACATAGGTGGCGCCACGTTTTTCGGCAAAAATGGAAAGCACTGCGGTGCCACTGCCCATGTCGAGCACCCGTTTGTCGGCAAGAGTCTCGCTGTTAAGCAGTTGCAACATCATATAAGTGGTAGGATGGTGGGCCGTGCCGAACGACATTTTGGGTTCTATCAGTATGTTGTATTTGGCCTGTGGGTTAGGCTGATGGAAAGGTGCGTAAATCCAGCAGAAGTCGTCCACCATCACTGGCTGGTGCTCTTTTTCCCACGTTGCGTTCCAGTCCTGGTCGGGAATGGTGCAGAGCTCGTAGGTGGTTTGGCAACCTTCCACCATGCGGAGAACGCTCTTCATCCTTTCCTCATCGTATTGGTTTTTAGGAATATAAGCCAAAATACCTGTGTCAGTTTCCACAAAACTGTCGTAGCCCGCATCGCCCAGCTCGGCCATTATTATCTCGGCAAAAGGCACTACAGGGGTGATGGTGAGTTTTATCTCGCAGTATTCCATTTTTGGGTGATGAGCGATTGATGATTAAGTGAACAGCGAACACTCATTGTCAATTGTACATTGCACATTGTCAATTGTTTAGTTGTCGCGTTTTGTCTCTTTCAGTATCACATCGTGAGCGCCGCCTTCGATGATGCTTGTCGACGAAACGAGGGTTATCTTGGCCGTTTCCTTGAATTTTTCTATCGATATGGCTCCGCAGCTGCACATGGTGGATTTTATCTTGCCCAGTGTTATTTCGAGGTTGTCTTTCAGTTTGCCGGCGTAGGGCACGTAGCTGTCCACGCCTTCTTCGAATTTCATACCTGTTTTGCCGCCCATGTCGTAGCGCTGCCAGTTGCGCGCGCGGTTGGAGCCTTCGCCCCAGTACTCCTTAACGTAGTTGCCGCCAATGAGGAGTTTTTTTGTGGGACTTTCGTCGAAACGTGCGAAATAGCGTCCCATCATAAGGAAATCGGCGCCCATGGCCAGGGCAAGCGACATGTGGTAGTCCTGCACTATGCCGCCATCGGAGCAGATGGGGATGTAAACGCCTGTTTTCTGGAAATATTCGTCGCGGGCTTTGGCCACTTCTATCAGAGCTGTTGCCTGGCCGCGGCCTATGCCTTTCTGTTCGCGGGTAATGCAGATGGAGCCGCCACCTATGCCAACTTTGATAAAATCGGCACCGGCTTCGGCCAGATACATAAATCCGTCGCGGTCCACAATGTTGCCGGCTCCCACTTTCACGCTGTCGCCGTAGTTCTGGCGTATGTATTTTATGGTATCGGCCTGATATTCCGAAAAACCGTCGCTGGAGTCGATGCAGAGCACGTCAACACCTGCTTCGATGAGCTTGGGCACTCGTTCGGCGTAGTCGCGCGAGTTGATGCCGGCTCCCACAAGCAGACGTTTGTGCTCGTCGAGCAGCTCGTGGGGGTTGTCCTTATGGTTGTCGTAGTCCTTGCGGAAAACGAAATATTTCAGTCGTTGTTCGTCGTCGATAATGGGCAGGGCGTTTATTTTGTTGTCCCAAATGATGTCGTTGGCCTCGTCGAGGTTGATGCCTTCCTTGCCCACCACCAGTTTTTCGAAAGGAGTCATAAAATCCTTTATCTTGGTGTCGAGCGGAGTGCGCGATGGACGGTAGTCGCGGCTGGTAACCAATCCCAGCAGTTTGCCGTTGGCGGTGCCGTCTTGGGTGATGCCTATGGTGGAGAAACCGGTGCGTTCTTTCAGTTCAACCACATCGGCAAGGGTTTGTTCGGGAGTAAGGTTGGCGTCGCTTACCACAAAACCGGCTTTGTGTTTTTTCACCTTGCGCACCATTTCGGCCTGGCTGTCGATGGTCTGCGAGCCAAAAATGAACGACAAACCGCCGTTTTTGGCAAGGGCTATGGCCATGTTGGAGTCCGACACCGACTGCATTATTGCCGAAACAAATGGTATGTTGAGCGATATTTTAGGGGTTTCGCCTTTGCGGAATTTCACCAAAGGGGTGCGCAGCGAAACGGAGTCGGGGGTGCAGTCCTTGGTGGTGAGGCCGGGTATGAGCAGATACTCGTTGAAAGTTCTTGAAATGTCTTCGATTATATGTGCCATGGTCGAAATGTGTTTAAAATATTGCTAAACTGTTTTTTACGTAAGGTGTTCCTTATTTTATTGAGTTGTGCAAATATACAATTTTATTTTCATATTTGCCTGCCGTTGTGCTATCTGTAATGCTTATATTGGCCGCAACTTCGGCTATCTCTTTGTTGAGCAACAGTTTAAGCTCTGATAACAGATTGTTTTCATTGTTGGCAATCCCCAAATCGGGAAGGGGAGCGTTGCTGTGGCATTGCGACAACAGCAATGGAACCTGAGTGCCGTTGTAGAAACGGTTTTTGGTCATCAGCAGGGCTGCGTTCACTTCATCGATGGTGCCCACGCACTCGAAAGGCTTGGTGGGGGCCTGTCCGGTAAGCTCGTCGAAATAGCGTTGCATGGCACTGTCGTTGAGCAGGTTTTTGCCAAAAATGCGTTCCATGGTTGCCGGCTCTATAAACGGCGACAGTATGATAAATGCAAACAGGCACTTGGGACAGTTGCAGCACCATATATTTTGCTTGCTGCCGGCGTTGCAGCTGCGGAACACGCTGAAATACTGCTTATTTTGTGCAAAAAGCATGGCTATCTGCAACTCGCTCAAGGGGCGCAGGAAACTGAAATAGTTGAACTTTGTCGATATGTACCTGTGTACGTATGTGCGGAAATCGTTTTCGAACTCCAGACTTTTGGAGTATTGGTGGTTCACCGAGGTACCTATCACCGTAGCCTCGTTGGCACTGCTTTCGTTCGAAAGTGCTATGTTGGCGTAGCCCGTTAGCGCCGATGCCAAAAGAGTGTAAAATGCCAGCATTGCCGAAAAAGGCGTGTGTCCGTTGAGATAGCCTTCGGCATTGAGTTTCAGCAAAGTGGGATGTATGGTGCGACGTATCTCAAACACCTCGTCGGGGGCGAAACCAGCCTTTTCGGAACATTGTGTGGTGGCTCCGCGGGGATTGATGATGAGCGGACGTATGGCATATCCGCCTCGGCGTAGCAGCTCCAGCGTTACCACAGAGTCCTTGCCGCCACCTATTGGCACAAGGTACTGGTCTGTATTCACATCGAAATCAACGGGTTGCAGATGTCGCTCACCCTCGCAATCAATCTGCATAAAATCGTCTATGGTGGCAGATATGCCGTTTATATAGAAAAATTCCCCCAATCCATTGAAATACAGCTTTTTCCAAAACGCAATCTGCTCTTTGTCCAACGCAAAGGGTTTTATCACCACCTTTGGCGAACACACACATTTCCAATAACTTATCAGCTCCACCATTCCTATATGGAACGCCAGTGTGGCGTATTGTTGCGCGGAAAGGTGTGCAAAATCGATAAACGGCCGGTTGCAAATCAGCGTTTCTGGCTCGAAAACTATGACATTGCCTGCCGTAAAGCGGAATTTCACCAGCAGTCCGTCTGTAGTGGTGCTGTAAATGAAACTTTCGTAGCAAAAAACGGGGTGGCGTTCCCGTAGGCCGACATATTTTTCGGTGTTTGTCATGGGTGTTTCTATAAAAAAGGGCATCCGCAGGGACGCCCTTAAAATTCATTGAAAGACTTTATTTATTTGAGAGTAAAGTTTGTCTTACCCACTTCGTTGCCAGCGTTGTAAACGGTTACCGTGTAAACGCCCGGTTCGAGGTTGGTGGCGTTGGATTTTCTCCAAATCATGTTGAAATTGCGGCCTTGTCCGTAGAATTCCACATCCTGTTCGGCAGTGTAGAGCATGTCCACGCCGTCCATGTCGAAAGTTTTGGGTTCGGCACCGAGGTTGGTGATAAGGTTGCTGCCTTTGGTTATGCGGGCGTAGAAGGTTTTTGTACCAGGGTCAACCACGGTGTTGGGCAGTATTTTTCCGGAGATGCTTATGCGTTCCACGGAGCCGGATTTGTTGGTGGATTTGAATTTGTTGCTCTTGCCGCATTTTTTCTTTTCGGGGGTGGCTGTAAGGTCGTTGATAAGCAGTGTGCGGGCGTTCACCAGCTTCTGGTTGAGGTCGGCAATTTCGGAAGTCTGTGTGGAGATGGTGCCGTTGGCCTGTTCGAGGTCGGCCTGCATTTTCTCGTTCTCTTCTTTCAGACGTTGGTTTTCGGCACGGAGGTCGTTCACAATTCTGTTCAGGTTGTCCACTTCGCTCTGCAAATCGTTTATCTGACGTTGCAGCTTGCTTTTCGACTGCACTGGCTGTGCGGGTTGTGTAGTGGCGTTGGGGTCGTTGTTTACATAGATGTATTGCGTTTTTTTGTGCTCTATAACATACACAAGGCTGTCCACTTTCTTGGCTTGGTCGGTGTTCAGGTTCTCAAGGTTTTTGTAATCGGCCATGGTGTTTTGGTAAACAGTTATAATGCTGTCGTATTGCGACTGCAGTGCTGCCATCTCCTCCTTGGTTGGCTGATCACCGTTTTTGCACGACTGTGTGGTGAACATTCCAGCAAATACAGCGGCGGTTGCAAACGATGCCAACAAAATTTTTTTCAGTTTCATGATAATTTTAATTTTTTTATATTCGATAAATGTTTTATTTTTGCAAATTGATTTGCAAAGATACTATTTTTTTTTGACATGAAAATAAATTTTATCAACGATATGCGGGTGATATTTTTCCCCGACAGCTGTTGCTGCTGTGGCGACGCTCTTCTAAGCTCTGAATATCAAATATGTACATCCTGCTCACTTGGACTTCCGTTCACCGACTATTCAAACATGGTCAAAAATCCTGTTGAAAAAATTTTCTGGGGAAGGGTGCAAATCGATTCTGCCACAGCTTTACTATCTTTTTCCAAAAAAGGCAGTGTGCAGAAAATTTTGCACAGCATAAAATACAAGGACAACAAGGAGCTTGCCGTTTTTATGGGACGACAACTGGGTTCAGCTCTTGCCGAAAGCCACCGTTTCGACAATGTGGATTATCTGGTGCCCGTACCACTGCACCCAAAAAAGCGGAAAAAACGCGGTTACAACCAAAGCGAGGAAATTGCCAAAGGCATAGCGCAGAAGTTCGACAAACCTGTAGTTGCCAATGTGCTGATACGCACCGAGTTCACCCAAACCCAGACAAAAAAACACCGCTTCAGCCGATGGGAGAACGTGAGCGACAAATTCGCACTTACCGACACCGACTATTTCGCAGGAAAACACATTCTTATCATCGACGATGTGATAACCACCGGCGCCACACTCGAGTCATGTGCTCATGCCATATTGCAGGCTCCCAATTCCAAAGTTAGCGTGGCGGGTCTGGCTTTTGCAGGACATTAAATTCCATCTTACAGCTTCGAGATATTCCATTCCGACATTTGCCCCAGCGACCTAAACAAACAGACCTGCAAAATAAATTTTTATCATACGTTTTTTTTGCGTATCTTTGCAAATTCACTGACACAACCATTATCATTATGCCAGCAAAAAAGCCCGTTGTGGCACTCATCTACGATTTCGACGGAACCCTGTCGCCGCTCAATATGCAGGAATACGATTTCCTTAAAGCCATCGGCATAAGGGACAAAAAGCAATTTTGGAACGAGAACAGCCAGCTTATAGCTCGACACAACGCCAGCAACGTGCTCTCGTACATGTACCTGATGCTTAAAAAAGCCAGCGCCGCCAACGTGAGCATACGCCGCCAGCAGTTTGTGGAGTTCGGACGCAGCATAGAGCTTTACAAAGGTGTGGAACAATGGTTCGACATGGCCAACCGCTTGGGCGACAAATACAACGTAAAAATCGAACACTACATCAACTCCTCGGGCCTGCGCGAAATGATAGAGGGCACTCCCATTGCCAAATATTTCAAGGAAATTTACGCCTGCTCGTTTATGTACAACACCGACGACATGGCTGTGTGGCCCGCCGTGGCAGTGGATTTCACCACCAAAACACAATTCCTTTTCATGATAAACAAAGGCATAGCCAAAGTTAGCGAAAACCACAAGGTGAACAGCTATGTGCCCGAAAACCAACGTCCCGTACCCTTCCAGCACATGATTTACTTCGGCGACGGCGAAACCGACGTGCCTTGCATGCGCCTTGTGAAACAGAAAGGCGGCAACTCCATTGCAGTGTACCAACCGCGCAACGCCAACAAACGGCTCATGGCCGAACAGCTGGTAAAGGACAACCGCGTGAATTTTGCCTGCGCTGCAAACTACTCGGCCGAAGGCGAAATTTACAACATTGTGGAGGCCATAATAAAACAGATACGCAGCAACATCGATTTCGAAACCCTGCAATACAAAAACCAAAAACGTTTCGACAAACAAAAATAATAACGGCAATGAAAAAAGCAGTTCTCACTATTGTATTATTGGCAGCCATAGCCATCTGCAACGCACAGAAAACCAAAATCATAAACCCCACAGTGGAACAGCTCTCCAACCCAACGGCTCTCTCCACCACACAACCGCGTTTCAGCTGGCAATACCAGTCGAAGGGCAAAAATGTGGTGCAAACCACGTACCGCATCATCGTGGCATCGACCTACAAAAATGCCAAACAGGGCATCGGCGACCTGTGGGACTCCAAGGACGTGTCGTCGGCACAGATGCTTTACATCCCCTACGGCGGAAAACAGCTGAAAAGTCGCGACAAAGCCTACTGGACAGTGCAGACCACCGTTACCTGCGGCGAGCCCGACAAACAAAAGACCCTCTCGCAAACCAGCGACATACAGAGCTTTGCCATTAGCCTTACCGACACCGCCGACTGGCAAGCGCGCTGGATTGGCCGCGACTTTGCCGACGACGTGCTTACCGGACACACTCGCATTGCCGCACGCTACCTGCGCAAAGAGTTCAAAACTAAAGGCGGAGTGGCCGAAGCCCGACTCTACATCAGCGGATTGGGACAATACAGCGCCTACATCAACGGAACCGAAGTAGCCCCCGACGAAATTCTGAAACCCGCCCTCAGCGACTACCGCAAACGCGTGTATTTCAACACCTACGACGTTACCAAACTGCTGAAACGCGGCGGCAACGCCATCGCCGTGATGCTCGAAGGCGGACGCTTCACCGCAATGCGCATAAATCCCGACAACCCCAACCGCGACGGCGTGAAAAACATACTGCATTTCGGCACACCGCGACTTATTGCTCAGCTCGAAATAACCTACACCAACGGCGAAAAAGAGGTGGTAACTACTGACAACAGCTGGCGCATAACCAACCAAGGCCCCATACGCACCGCCAACGAGTTCGACGGCGAGACCTACAACGCCCGCATGGAACTCACCGACTGGACATTCTACGGCTACGACGACCACCAATGGCCTGTGGCCGAAAATGTGGCTGCCCCCGCCGGGAAACTCGACCCACAACCCAATCCCAACATCAAAGTGCAAGACCGCCTGAAACCAATAGCCATTTTCCAAAAAGACGGGAAATACATAGTGGATATGGGACAGAACATGGTGGGCAACCTGCAGCTTGCCATGAAAAACCAAGCCATCGGCGACACCGTAACCCTGCGGTTTGCCGAAACCCTGCTGCCCGACAGCTCCCTCTGCATGCCCACCCTGCGCGCCGCCGAAGTTACCGACAGGTACATCTCCAACGGATTGCCCGTAATTTGGCACCCAACTTTTGTCTATCACGGTTTCAGATACGTGGAGATAAGCGGACTGCGCTCCGCACCCACCGCCAACGACATCACCGGACTGGTGTTCTACGACGAAATGTCCGTTACAGGCAATTTCGAAACCTCCAACGAGATAATCAACGCCATATACCACAACGCCTATTGGGGTATACGTGGCAACTACCGCAGCATGCCCACCGACTGCCCGCAACGCGACGAACGCATGGGCTGGAACGGCGACCGCACCACCGGATGCTACGGCGAATCGTTCATTTTCAACAACAACCACCTGTATTCCAAATGGATAACCGATGCCGACGACAGTCAGCTCGAAACCGGCTCCCTGCCCGACGTGATGCCCGCCTACTGGCGTTTCTACAGCAACAGCATGACGTGGCCTGGCGCCATCATCACCTCCGCCGACATGGTGTACACCCGTTTCGGCAACGACCAGCCCATACGCCGCCACTACACCGCCATGAAAAAATGGCTGCTTTTCATGAAAGAAAAATATATGCAAAACGGCATAATGACCAAGGACACCTACGGCGACTGGTGCCTGCCTCCCGAATCGCCGGAGCTGATACACTCCAAAGACTCTACACGTATCACCGCGGCACCGGTAATCTCCACACCCTTCTACTGCTACCTTTGCGGAAAAATGGTGAAATTTGCACGGCTGCTCGGATTCGATACCGACACCACCTATTTCCAAAACGAGATAGCCACCTCAACCGAAGCCTTCAACCAAAAATATTTCGACACCACCAAAGCACAGTACGACAACGGCACCGTTACCGCCAACCTTATGCCACTGGCCTTCGGAATGGTACCCAAAGGCTACGAAAAAGCTGTGTTCGACAACATCGTGAAAAAAACCGAAATCGACTTTAACGGACACGTCTCCACCGGAGTTATTGGCATACAGCAGATTATGCGCACACTCACCGACCACGGACGCATCGACCTGGCCTACAAACTGGCCACCAACACCGACTACCCCAGCTGGGGATACATGGTGCGCAACGGTGCCACCACCATCTGGGAATTGTGGAACGGAAACACCGCCAACCCAGCCATGAACTCGGGCAACCACGTGATGCTCCTCGGCGACCTGCTTATCTGGAAATACGAATACTTGGCCGGGATCCGAGCCAATGCGCCCGGATATAGCGACATTGTGCTGAAACCCCATTTCGTGCGCGGACTGAATTATGTGAAATGCTCGTACCAGTCGGTGTCGGGAGTTATCGAAAGCTCGTGGGAACGCAAAAACAACGACCGCTACTTGTGGAAATTCACCATCCCAGCAAACACCACTGCCACCGTTATGGTGCCCGACCTTGACGGCAACTACCACGCCGAACAACGCGGAAGCGGCACCTACAGCGTTACTATCACTCGCAGAAAAAAATAGTCAAAATTTGCTCATTTGCGCATCAGCCATACACCATAACACCCTCAAAAACAATTGCCCGAACCACAGCAGCTACAATATCCCACCAACTCAACATATTGATAAACCGACAGTTACAAGCCACTCGCAGACACTTGAAAAAATAAGCCACAAAAAAACGGAAAAAATAATGTAACTTTGCAAGATACTTTTACGACAACACACAATGCTTATTACAAACATTTTGCTGGCATCCATTGCCATAATACTATTTCTGCTGGCCATTTTTTCGTCGATGTTCTACCACTCCGTGGAGGAGCTCAGCCACAGCGAATTAGATGAGATTAAAAACACCGGCACCACTGCCTCCACACGCGTGGTAAAACTGCTAGAAAACGAAGACCGTACCCTCTCGGCACTCGAGTTTGCCACTTTCGCTTTCCAAGGTTTTACGCTGTTTCTGCTGCTGGTGCTCATCAACCTCAACATGCCCGACGTGTCTTGGCCTTGGTACGCACACCTGATTGTGGTGGTGGGAGTTTTTGTGTACCTGCTCCTTGCATCTCTGCTTGTACACTGGTTGCCAAGATATTACGCCAAGGAAAAAGAATCTGAAATTATATCAAACCATGCGGTGGCCATACAGTTTGTGTCGTGGCTCTTCAAACCATGCGCCATGCTGTCCGTTTGGCTGAAATCGAGGTTCATCACCACCAACAACACCAACGCACTTTCGGGCGACGAAATGTCCGACGTTCTGGAAATTGCCGAAGGCGGCGACGATGTGGAAACCGAAACTCAGATGCTGAAAGGCATTGTCCGCTTTGGCGACCTTGTGGTGAGCGAAATAATGAAATCGCGTATCGACATTGTGGCCATTGCCGACGACGAACCGCTCGACAAAGTGGTGGAGCTGTACGAGAGCACCGGCTTTTCGAGGATACCTGTTTACAACGGTTCGATGGACAACATCAAAGGCATACTGTATGTGAAAGACCTGCTTTCGGTGATGGCCAAGGACCGCTCCAAATCGTGGACAAGCCTGCTTCGCAAGCCTTTCTTTGTGCCCGAGACCAAGAGCGTTAGCGACCTACTACACGAGTTCCAGACTCTGAAAATACACCTTGCCATTGTGGTGGACGAATACGGCGGCACCTCTGGCATTGTTACCCTTGAGGACATTATCGAAGAAATTGTGGGCGAAATTACCGACGAGTACGACAAGACCGAACAGGCGTTCCAAAAAATCGACGACACCTCCTTTGTTTTCGAAGCCAAGACAAGCATAATAGATTTCTGCAAAGCCCTCGACCTCGACGACGAGACCTTCGACGAAGCGCGCGGCGATGCCGAAACCCTTGCCGGACTGATACTCGAAGTGGTTGGCGAAATACCTCAGCCGGGAACCAAAGTGAACATCAAAAATTTCAACTTTACCATACAAAAAGCCGACAACCGCCGAATTGAAGAAGTGAAAGTTACCATCGAAAAAAACAAGCAAGATGAAGACTAACACATTATTATTGATTGCCATTGCCGCCGCACTGCTTGCCGCAGCCTGCAGCGAAACCCCTACCTACGCCCCAAAGCCCACCACATACTACCGCATAACCCTGCCCGAAAAAAACTACCGCACCTACGACACCTCCGCCCTTGGCATCACTTTCGAATACCCCACCTGCGCCAACGTGGTGATGAAAAAGGATCTGCCTTCGATAAAATGGATCGACATTGTTTATCCCGAATACAACGGAGTTATCTTTTTGAGCTACAAAACTCTGAAAACCTCTGCCCAACTCGGCAACGAGGTGGACACCGCAGACCAGCTGCTGCGACTTCATTACCAAAAGGCATCGGGGGTGGAGGAACAAGCCTACAACAATCCCGAACGCAAGGTGTTTGCCAACACTTTCCGACTCAAAGGCCAGCAAATTGCCTCTACATTCCAATTTTGGGCTACCGACAGTGCCAAACATTTTGTGCGTGGAGCCATGTACATAAACAACACCCCAAACTACGACTCGCTGGAGCCCGTAATCAACTACATGCAGGACGACGTTCGACACATTCTGGAAACCCTGCAGTGGAAATAGAGATATTGTCCGCCTAAAACGATACCCCCTGCTATTCGAGGGGAAAACAGCAGCGCATCAAAATTCCAACGCTTTGAAATTCAAATTACGCTTGCGGTTGGCAAGGTTGTCGAGCAAGATGTCGGCCATCTGCAGTATGTGGCTCATTGCCTGATAGTTGATTTTTTCGGCAGTGTCGGTGGGCTTGTGGTAGTCGGGATGCACGTTGGTACAGAAGAAAACCACCGGAATCTTGTGCTTGTAGTAATTCACATGGTCGGAGCCGAAAAACAAAACCGAACTTGTGGGAAAATCAACAGTTTTCAGTCCATTGTTCGACTTTGATATCATTTTTTGCAGCTCTTTGGTTTCTTTTGATGTGTTGGTTCCTATCACGCTCAGCCCTTTTTCATCGGTGTAGCGGCCAATCATGTCGAGGTTTATCATGGCCTTTACACAGAGTGGATTTATGGCGTTGGTGTCGTCGAAAAAGTGCGACGAGCCTATAAGTCCAAGCTCTTCGGCGTCGAAATTCACAAAAATCACCGAGCGTTTGGGACGGTTGGCCTGCCGTGAATATTTCTGCGCCAGCTCCAACACACCCACCGAGCCCGAACCGTTGTCGTCGGCCCCGTTGTAAATCTTGGTTACGGGCAGCCCCGTTTTGCGGCTGTTGCGCGTTTGGGTGCCAAGATGGTCGTAGTGTCCGCCCACGACGATAATCTCGTTTTTAAGCACTGGGTCGCTGCCTTCCATGTATGCCACCACGTTTTTGGCGTTGGTGTATGTGGGCATGAAATGGGTAGTTACAGCAATGGTTTTCGCCAGTTTTTTCGTATAGTTTACCGATGTTGGCGATACGCCGCTCGTACGGGTGCTATTCACAATTTCGTCCACCGTAAGGCCTGCACCTCTGAGCAGCGAGTCGGCAATGGCTTTGCTGATACATGCCACAGGTCCCATAGTGGTGGTTTTGTGGGTAGATATCCGATACACGTTCAGTATTTCGGGCCTCAGTGTGTCGGCAACTATCAGCACTCCGGAAGCACCGGCACGCATAAGTTTCACCACACGGTGAGATCGGCTGAGGTCGTCGTATGCGGCGTTCTCAACCATCATCACCCAGCGGTTTTTGAACTCCGGCTCCGTGTCCGAAAACTTGCTTATGTTGCCCCAAACGGCCACTACCTCGGCATCGAGCGACGAAAGGCGTGTCTGGAAATAGTCCATCGGAACAAAATCCTTCTCTATCTGCAACTTACGTCCGTTGAGGATGGCTTGGTTTGAGTCGCCGGAGGTCCAGCCGTTGATAAACTGGAAATGCTGGAAACCGTTGTCGAAAAGGAGTTTCAGACCCATGGCGGCGTATTGGCCACGCAGGTAGTCCGAAGCCTTTTGGCTGCCCTCGGTTTCGGGATAGCGACCGCCGAGCTCGTCGGAAGCAAGGTAATACAAATGGCGTTTGATGTCGGTGGTATCGTACTGGCTTTGTGCAAAAAGTGCCGTTGCCGATACCGCAAAGATTAGGAAAAAAGCCTGAATTTTTGTGGTTGTCATAACTATTTCTTTATAAAGATCTTAGGCACTGTTTCACCATTGCGATTGGAAATCCGCACAACATAAACTCCGCTTGCAAAGTTCTTGGTATCAACAACTTCCGTAATCGAAGGAGATGTTTTTTCAAACACTTTCTTTCCATCGGCGGAATAAACGGCAATATCTGTACAATTTTCTAAACCGCTTATTCTAAGATAGTTACTTGCGGGATTGGGAAACAGCTCTACAGCAGTTTGGTGTGACGAGTTCAATCCTACGCCCGAATTTACGGTAACCGATTTGGTAATGGTGTCGGGCATACAGTGGCGGAAAGCTATAAGTTTCACATTGTATGTGCCTTGGGAGGGAAACAGATGTGTTGGATTGGCCGCGGTATCGGTGGTGCCGTCGGCAAAATCCCAAAGGTACGAGTCGGCTTTCTGCGACAGGTTGGTAAACGCTACTCCTGTCGGATTTTCGGCGTAGCTGAAATCGGCCATCGGGTTTGGCCTGAGCCATTTTGAGAGGCTGTCGTAAACTATCTTTTTTGCCACCTGCCTTATGGTGCTTGCCGTGGCCGCATCGAGCGACGATGTGTAGGAAACTCCCGTGGGGTCCTTGCCGAAAAGCACGGCGTAGAAACTGCATGCTGCGGCGTAGGAGCCTGCCATGGAGGGGTGGCTCTCGTCGGACTGGTACAGCTCTATCGAGGGGAAGCTGTCGCGGATATAGTGCCACACTTTGCCCACTGGCGAAACGCTGGCGTCGTTGGAGTCTTTCATCATCATATAGCGCAGGGCCAAAAGGCTGTCCATGCCGTTGTATGTGGCAAGGGGCGGGAAATTTGCACCATTCTGGGCATCGCCATTTTTGCGTCCCCAAGTCATGTAAAACACAGGGTTGGCGCAGTGGCTGTTGGCGTACACCGAATCAACCAGACGTGCTGCGTAGGGCAGACATTCGCTCGCCACTTGAAAATCGGGGAACGAGGGTGCCTGGCTCTGCTCCTGCAGTACAACCACGTCCCATCCGCCCTGACAGATAAGCGTCATCGAGTTGTTTGTGCAGTGCTGGATAAAATTGCAGCCCCCCGGCAGGTTGGACTGGTAGCGCATAGTGTCGCCGGTGGAGTAGCCCATCTGCTGGATAAGCGCGGGCAAATTGTTCACATCGGTATAGCTGTTGCCGATAAACAGCACATTGATGTTCGACTGGGCCACGGCCAATTGGCACAAAGCCCAAAACAGGGTCAAGATGATTGTTTTCTTCATTTTTATTGCAATTTTGATTTGGTTTTCAATGCTTTGATGGCGTTGTAGGCTATAAATCCCATGGCGTATTCTATCGACTTTTCGTCGATCATAAGGTTGGGACGGTGCAGGTTGGTGATGGGAGTGCCGGGGATATGCACGCCGATGCGGTAGTAGCAGGCGGGCACTTTTTGTGCAAAAAAGGCGAAATCCTCGGCGGTCATCCGCATGTCGAGCCACTCTACGTTGCCGGCTCCGAAATACTCCACCCCGTTGTCGTGGGTACGTTGTGTGCAGTCGTCGTCATTGAACACGTAGGGGTATCCAAAATCGATAAACACGTCGCAGCTACCGCCCATGCTTTCGGCCATGCCCTGCGCTATTCGCGTAATGCGTCGGTGTGCGTCGAGACGCCACTCTTCATCGAAAGTGCGTATGGTACCTTCTATCTTCACCTCGTCGGGAATTATGTTGGTACGTCCCAGCCCCACCATTTTGCCAAACGAGAGTATGGTGGGCATAACAGGGTTGGCGTTGCGGCTAACTATCTGCTGCATGGCCACAATGATGTGCGAGGCAATGACGATGGGGTCGATGTCGAGGTTGGGTGTGCCCCCGTGTCCGCCACGGCCTTTCACCGTAAGGTACAGCTCATCGGTGGAGGCCATGTATTTGCCTTTGCGCATGCCTATGCGTCCGCAGTCCATCTCGGGCAGGCAGTGGAACGAGTAAATCTCGTTGGGTTTGCGACGGTCGAAAACGCCGTCCTCGAGCATCATAAAGGCGCCTCCGGGGTATTTCTCCTCCGAGGGCTGGAAAATAAGCATTATGGTGCCTTCAAACTCGTTTCGGAGCTGCGACAATATTTTGGTGGCACCCAGTAGCGATGAAGTGTGCATGTCGTGTCCGCAAGCGTGCATAACGCCCTTGTTCTGTGAGGCGAAAGGCAGGCCGGTGCATTCTTCCAATGGCAGTGCGTCGTAGTCGGCGCGCAGGGCCACACAATAGGCTTGTGGGTTTCGGCCCTCGATAGTTGCCACAACGCCCGTCTTGGCCACGCCCGTGGTGGGCTGTATGCCATAGCTACGCAGCCTTTCGGCAACAAACTCCATAGTTTTGAACTCCTCCTGCGACAGTTCGGGGTGCTGGTGCAGATGGCGGCGGCAGGCTATTATCTCATCGTAGTATTGCGATGCAAGCTGTTTTATTCTGTCAATCATGGTGGGGAAGTTTTGGTGGAAAGCAGATGGAAAGTATTATGTACAAAATCATTACAAAGGGTATTGCCAAAACGCCGAAAATTGCGATAAGTGCCACGGCGCTGATAAGGAAAACGAACCGCACTTTGTTGTCGGCCCAGCCGAGGTTGTGGAATTTGAGCGAAAACAGCGGCAGTTCGGCTACCAAAGCTATGCACAACAGAACCACCATGGCCGAAATCACCCACGGGTTTTCCAAAACACAACTAATGGCATCATAAACCGGCCATCCTGCCACAGACCACTGCCAGCTGCCGGTGTCGCTTATCGCGGCGAGCGAGTGCATAACGCCCAACGAAAGCCATATCAGTGCGTTGGCAGGCGTTGGCAGACCTATAAACGAGGTTGTTTGCCGCTCGTCGATATTAAATTTGCCCAATCGATACGATGAAAAGGCGGGTATCAGAAATGCAATCCACGGCAGCCACCTCAATTGGTCCGGAACCACATCGCCAAGTATGGAGAAGGCAATGAAACCCGGTGCCACGCCAAAAGTAACCACATCGGAGAGGGAGTCGAGCTCCTTGCCCAACGGCGACTGCACGTGCAGCAGGCGGGCTGTAAGGCCGTCGAAAAAGTCGAAAAAGGCACCGAGCAATATGAACAGTGCGGCCGTTATTAGCCATCCCTGCACGGCACAATATATGGCTATCACGCCGCAGGTGAGGTTAGACAGGGTTATCAAGTTGGGTATCAGTCGTTTTATCATTTGTTGAACTGTTTTGTAAAAAAAAGAACCTAAAGCAGCGTACTGTTTTAGATTCTTTTATAGAGTTATAAATGCGGTCTTAGTATTCTTCGATACCTTTCAGGGCGTCGCGGAATTCCACTGCGTCCCAGTATTTTTTGAATTCCACGTCGCGTTTGGCCTTGATTTTGAACGAGGGATCCTGTATGCAGGCCTGTTTTAGGTTTTCGAAAATGCCGGTGGCGTCGTCGAGGCGTGCGTAGCATATTGCACGCAGGTAATATGTCTTGGCGTCTTGGTCGAGGCAGCAGTCGAGGGTTTTGATGGCGTTGCCGTTGTTACCAGTCATCAGCTGGCAGTAGGCAAGGTTGTAGGTGCAGGTTTGTTTGCGCATCATTTCGAGAGCCTCTTCGTAGTTGCCGCGTTTGAGGTTGAGCAGTATGAGATTTTCTTCGGCCTCTTTGCTGCCTTCCTGAATGGCTTCGTCGAAATAGTATTTGGCGTTGCTGTAGTCGCCCTGTGCCACCATAAGCAGACCCAAGTTGTTGAGCACGCATGGGTTGTTGGGGTTCATCTCCTTGGCCACGTTGAGGTAGCGTTCGGTTTCGCTGTAGTCGCCCAGATAGTACGAGATGGCGCCTGAGTTGTTCCACGCGGCCCATTCGGAGCTGTGGTTTTCGGTGGCCCATTTGTAGTATTTCAGTTTGGTGGGGTAGCTGTAGTTTATGTAAGCGGCGTACATCAGTTCGTCGAAAGTAAGTTTGTTTGGGGTGAGGGTGGCTGTTTTGGCCAGCTCTTGGTCGGTTTTGCGGGCTTCGGGGTAGTAAAGTGCTATCTGGCTGCGGCGCAGGTCGGGGAATATTTCGGTTTCCAGTTCGCGGTAAACCAGCGACATGTTGCGTATCATCTGTTCGCGTTTTATAAGGTTGCGCTGGGTTTCCACCACGTTGATGATGGCGTTGCGCTCCTCGATGTTGGAGTTTTCCACCATGGTTACGAAGTGGGTCCAGTCCTCTCCGGCAGCGGTGGAGGTTATCACCACTTCTTTTAGGTTGCGGAATTTGTAATATTCGTAGTCTTCGGCTTTTATGTTGGCGCGTTCAGCCATTTGGCGCATCACCTCGTCGAGCATTTTGTTGACCATAGCCAAACCTTCCTCTGCACGATGTTTAGAAAGTCCCACGTTGGCCGATTCCTCGCCTTCGGGCGATGCCCAGCCGGTGATGTTTATGTGTTTGGGAAGTCCGTCGCGGAGCATCACTTCCTTCAGGTTGTCGAAATTGTGTTTGGCGTTGTATCGCTGGTTGGTGGCAAAGTTCCAGTTCAGGCCCGATTGTCCAACGGGATAGTAAAGGTCGGCGGATACGGTGGTTCCACGGTGTTTGTCGTAGTTTTGGGGAGCTATGGCGATGTTGCCTTGCAGCGATACCATTGCCGAGATATTGGAGATACCGTCGGAGAGTACCACGGAGTCGAAAGCAACGCCTTTGAGGCTTTTCAGCACGTCGGAGGCAAACTGCACGCCGTCGTCGGTGGTTTTGCAGTTGTAGCCCACAGGCACAAGGGTCACAGTGGCAAGCTCCATTCCTTCGCGGAATGTAACGTTGTCGTAGTAGGTGAAACGGCCTCCGTTGGTGTAACTAATGGTAGTTCCTTCACCGCCCACATTCTCGCCTTTCAGCTGCATGGGAGTGAGGGGTATGCGCCCGCCCTCCCAGTTGAGCACAGGCTGGATGAACACTGCCACGTTTTTGTCGAAATACTTGGCAGGTATGGCTCCCGAGAATTTCACCTGCACCTTTCCGTCCTGCGTCTCCATAGGGTTGGGAGTGGCCTGATAACGTATGGTGTTGCTTTTTTTCTTCATTGTGGACAATCCTCCGCAGCTTGTCAGCACAAGAGCGGCTATTGTTGCCACCACAAACAGTATTCTCTTCATATTTTTATTGTTTATAAAACGCGTTTCTTTTTTGGACTTTTGTCTCATTGCAATCGCTAACTAACTGATGCACAGCTATTAATATCAGCAATTACACTTTGTCGGATCGATATTCGTAGTCCGACAAAGCGACTGCAAATTTACATAAAAAAATTGGGTTTTGCTAATTTTTCGGGCAAAATATTTTCACACCACATTTCCAACACATTGCCAAAGTGCGAAAAAACAAGGAAAAACGCATGTTGTGGAGACCACAAATCATCACATCGCTTAATGCAAAAAAAAGACAAATGCGTAATTGAGGTAAACACGAACAAAATGGCTGAAAATGCACTAACCTCTCACTTGGTTTAAAGCCTATTTCGACAATAACAAATTTTCGACAGACTCAAATATGTCGAATTCCAATTACCGACATAAAGAGTCTGTTTTGTTTCGATAGCCATGTGGAGAATGACAGAACACCACAAGTGCCCTGAAGGGGTGCAACAACGGATATTTTGGCATAAAAAAAACACACTTTGCACCATAGCAAAATAAAAACTTTGAACAAAATTTGGCAGTTTCAAAAAAAAAATGTAACTTTGCAGTTTGTAACTGAAAAGCGAAAAAACACTTAAACAATTAAAACATAACAAATTATGCCAGCAAGAATTAGATTGCAACGTCATGGTAAAAAGAATCAACCCTTTTATCATATTGTAGTTGCGGATGGTCGTGCACCACGAGACGGAAGATTTATCGAAAAACTGGGGACTTACAACCCCACCAAAAACCCTGCCGAAATCACCCTTAACATCGACAGCGCTGTTAATTGGCTTAAAAACGGAGCCCAACCCAGCGAAACTGCAAGACGCATACTGTCGTACAAAGGCGTGCTGCTGAAACGCCACCTCCAGATAGGTGTTGAAAAAGGCGCCATAAGCCAGGAACAGGCAGACGTTAAGTTCAACCAATGGCTGCAGGAAAAAGAGGCTAAAATAAACAGCAAACGCAACACTTTGGAAAGCGAAGCCCGCGACGAACGCAAAGCTCGTCTCGAGGCCGAAAGCAAAGCCAACGCTGCCAAAGCTGAAGCAATATCCGCCAAAAAGGCTGCCGCCGCCGAAGCCGAGGCAAAAGCCAAAGCTGAAGCAGAGGCCGAAACTAACGCCGAAACTGAACAACCGGCAGAAGAAGCTCCTGCACAAGAGTAAAACTCATTTGAACAAAAACAAAATAGCGGATAAAACACGTTTTTATTCGCTATTTTTCATATAAACACACCATGAGAAAAGAAGACTGTTTCAACCTCGGCAAAATAACCAAACCTTTCGGGCTGAAAGGCGAAGTGGTTATATTCCTCGATGTGGACGAACCGAACAACTACGCCAGCCTCGACTCTGTTTTTGTCGAGGTGAAAAACCAGCTCGTGCCATTCTTTATACAAAATATCCGAATAAACGGAAACAAAGCCACCGTAAAATTCGAGGACATGACGCAGGAACAAGCCGCCGCAATTGCGGGATGCAACCTTTACCTGCCGCTGGACAACCTGCCAAAACTAACCGGAAAGAAATTCTATTTCCACGAAATAATCGGTTTCCACGTAATAGACGACGAACACGGCGACATAGGAACCGTGGCTTCGGTGATAGAATATCCCGCACAACCGCTTTTCCAAATAATAAACAACGGCACCGAAATACTGCTACCGGTATTAGACCAACTTATAAACAACGTGGACCGCGAAAAACAGACAATATCGGTACACGCACCCGAAGGACTTATCGACCTATATCTGCAAAATAGTTAATAAATTTTGTATAACTATTACATGCACCCATTCCGTTTTGTAAAATAATAGCGTAACTTTGTGGCTGTCAACAAAAGTTGCAACAAAACGAAAAAAGAAACATAAACCACTGATATTCAAACCAAAAAAAACACAAATAGTTATGGCAGAAACAGAAGATACCAAACCCGCAAAAACACGCTATTCCGACGAAGAGCTCGAAGAATTTCGTGAAATAATAGAAATGAAACTCAAAAAAGCACGCAAAAACCTTGAATTGCTCAACGAAGCAGTGGCCAATTCCGCCGAAGACGTGAGCGACACCTCACCCACTTTCAAACAGCTGGACGACAGCATGGAAGTGCGCTCAAAAGAGGAAAACGCTCGTCAGGCCGCACGCCAGCAGAAATTCATCAAAGACCTTGAAGCCGCACTCATTCGCATCGAAAACAAGACCTACGGAATTTGCAAAGTTACAGGCAAACTGATACCCAAGGAACGCCTGCGCATAGTGCCCCACACCACCATGTCGGTGGAAGCCAAACGCGGACAAGGCCGCAAATAACAACACATGGCCTGCCTACGAAAAAGCCATCGCCTTACTAACAACCAACACTGCAAAAAACAATGACCGAACAACAAATACAACAACAATACCAGATGGCCCGCGAACGCTACGCCTCACTTGGCGTGGACACCGACAAGGCCATTGCCACCCTCGAACACACACCCATCTCGCTACACTGCTGGCAGACCGACGACGTGATGGGCTTTGAAAGCAACGCCGGCCTCTCGGGCGGCATACAAACCACGGGCAACTACCCGGGCCGCGCCCGCACCATCGACGAAGTGCGCAAGGATCTCGAATTTGTGAAATCGCTACTGGCGGGCACACAGCGCGTAAACCTGCACGAAATCTATGGCGACTTCGGCGGTCATTTTGTGGACCGCAACCAAGTGGAAACCATGCATTTCCAAAGCTGGATGGACTGGGCCAAGTCGGTTAGGATGAGCCTCGATTTCAACAGCACCTCGTTTGGCCACCCCAAAAGCGGCAACCTGACCCTTGCCAACCCCGACCCCGCCATACGCCAATTCTGGATAGAACACACCAAACGCTGCCGACACATTGCCAACGACCTGGGCAAGGCGCAAGGCGACCCCTGCATAATGAACATCTGGGTGCACGACGGCCTGAAGGACATCACCGTGGAACGCCGCCGCTACCGCGAACTGCTGGCCGCCTCGCTTGACGAAATCCTAAGCGAAGAGCTGCCACACATGAAATCGTGCGTGGAGGCCAAACTCTTCGGCATCGGCTTGGAGAGTTTCACCGTCGGCTCCATGGACTTCTACGAAGGCTACTGCGCCACGCGCAAAGTCATCTACACCCTCGACACCGGCCACTACGAGCCTACCGAAAATGTGGCCGACAAGGTCTCGTCGCTGCTCCTCTATGTGCCCGAGCTGATGCTCCACGTCAGCCGCCCCATCCGCTGGGACTCCGACCACGTTACCATAATGAACGACCAAACTTTGGACCTTTTCAAGGAAATAGTCCGCGCCGAAGCCCTCCACCGCGCGCACATAGGCCTCGACTACTTCGACGCCTCCATAAACCGCATAGGAGCCTACATAATCGGCACCCGCGCCACGCAGAAATGCCTGCTGCAAGCCCTGCTTGAGCCGCTCGACATCCTCCGCAAGTACGAAGACAACGGCCAAGGTTTCGAGCGTCTGGCTTTGTTGGAAGAGATGAAATCGCTGCCCTTCGGCGCCGTTTACGACTACTTCAACTTCAAAAACAATGTACCTGTGGGCGAGGAGTTTATCGCCGCAGTGCAACAGTACGAGAAAGAGGTAACGTTGAAAAGATGAAAGATGAGGGGAATGACAACTACGTGAGATTTAAACGGAAAACGTATAAAAACAGAATATGGACAAACCGAAATACAACAACTACCCATTGGCCATCAGCCAGATACTCGGTCTGATAGATGCAAATGACATTGCCATACCTGAAATACAACGTCCGTTTGTTTGGCGTAAGTCGCAAGTGCGAGACCTGATGGACTCTCTGTATAAAGGCTATCCCACCGGCTATATTATTATCTGGAAGAATCCTTCTGTCAAGCTGAAGAACGGCTCTTTGTCGGAGGGTAAGAAAGTGCTCATTGACGGCCAGCAGCGCATCACGGCATTGATGACAGCCATTGCAGGGAAAAGTATTGTTTTTGATGACTATAGCGAGGGAAGAGTGAAAATAGCTTTCGACCCCTTTGCCGCTATTTCAGGTAATCCTGATGCTGAACTATTCGCTGTTCAGACACCTGCGCATCTTAAAAGCAAACGCTGGATACCAGATATAGCAGAACTCTTTAAGCCGGACTTTGGTAGTTTTAAGTTTATCCGTCAATACGTTTCGGACAATCCGGAAATGGATGAGGAACAGCTCAACTCGGTAGTTGAGAGTCTGAGAAACCTTCAGCATTGCAATATCGGAGTGATTGAGTTGGATGCATCCCTTGACATAGACATTGTTACAGACATCTTTATACGCATCAATTCCAAAGGGACTGCCCTCAGTCAGGGCGACTTTGTGATGTCCAAGATTGCCGCAGACGAAATTCACGGAGGCAATACGCTTCGCAAGGTGATCGATTACTTTGCCCACCTTTGCAAAGACGGCACCTTCTATAATAAGATAAAAGAAAAAGACCATGCTTTTGCATCCTCAGGCTATTTCAGCAAACTGGAATGGCTAAAAGACGACAAGGAAACTGTCTATGACCCGGAGTGCGACGATGTGCTTCGCGTGGCTTTCATGCATCGTTGCAAGAGGGCCAAGTTGGCCGACCTTGTGGCAATGCTTTCCGGACGTGATTTTGAAACGCGCGAGTTTAAGGAGGAAATCGTTGAAACAACATATCAAGAATTGGAGGCAGGCATCAACAATGTTATCAAAGGCTATAACTTCACACAGTTTATGTTGGCCATTCGTTCTGCCGGTTTTACGTCGAAGAAACTGGTAAACTCCGTGATGGCCATTGACTTTGCCTATGCCGTTTATCTGCTGCTGTTGGAATCCAAGGAGATACCTGTCGATGAAATCAAGAGTCTTGTGCAACGCTGGTATGTCCTTTCGGTTCTGACCGGACGATATAGTGCTTCGCCCGAAAGTTCTTTCGCAAAAGACATCCGTGCCATAGGAGAAAATGGAGTCGGGGCTTCGTTGAAGGCTATAGAAGACGCTACGCTTTCCGATGCTTTCTGGAATGTTCAGCTGAATCAGAATCTGACCTTCGTGTCCTCCATTAACCCGACTTATCAGGTGTTTCTTGCAGCACAGAACTTTTTCAAAAAAGACTCGCTGCTTTCCCATATCCCCGTTGGCGAACTGGTGAATCTGGGAGGAGACGTTCATCATATATTCCCCAAGCAGTATCTTGTGGACAACGGGTTTGACAAGCACGACTACAATCAGGTGGCCAACTATGCATATTTGGACACACCGCTCAACATCAAGATAGGCAAAAAGGCTCCAAAAGACTATTTTAATGAGGCATTGAGTGCCATCAAGGATGCAGAGGAGCTGTCTTTCAAGTCCATCAAGAGTGAGGCGGAATTTCTCCAAAACCTCGAAGATAACTGTATTCCCGCTGAAATATTAAACATGGATTATACAAACTATCAAGACTTCCTAGAAGCCCGTCGGAAGAAGATGACTGATTTGATAAAGAAGTATTACTATAGTTTGTAAGAAAAGTGCCACAGTCATACCGCCACACAATAGGATGCCACAGGGACAAGCACACCGTCACACAACTGAGCAGCCAGCAACAGAACAAGGAATAAAACGGTATAGAACGTATGAATGCGAAGACAATAAAAGAAACATTGCTGAAAGGCGAACGAGTGACGCTGGAATGCAAGAGAGCGCAGTCGAATATACCCGGAAATGTATGGGAAACGTACTCTGCGTTTGCCAACACTTACGGTGGACTTATCCTATTAGGAGTTTATGAGGACTTGAGGGAGAAGGACATTAGCAAGCGATTTACGATTACTGGTGTGGAGGATGCGGATAAGATTCGTAAGGATTTTTGGAACATCGTCAACAATCCAGAAAAGGTGAACGTGAATCTGTTAAGAGATGAGGATGTCGTGACGATTGTTATTGACGGAAAGAACATAGTTGTCATCAATGTGCCACAGGCCGACTACAACACTCGCCCCATCTATATCAACAACAATCCAATAAGAGGGACTTTCGTCCGTAACCATGAAGGAGACTATCATTGCCCGGAAGAAATGCTTAGGATGATGATGCGTGACGCTAACAGCGAAGGCAATGACCGACTGATCCTGAAGCATTACACAATGGATGACATTGACATTCCCACGCTGGAGCGGTATCGCAACCATTTTAAGAGCAGATATACGGAACATCCGTTCAATGACCTTGACAACAAAGAATTCCTGCGTCAAATGGGCGGATTTACTACAGACCGTGAAAGTGGAGAGGAATGTCTGAATATGGCAGGACTGCTAATGTTCGGCAAAGGACTTCC
>ERZ842401.2384-NODE-2384-length-25218-cov-3.716886_pt1 | contig 25218 bp, 12 predicted proteins | sample MGYA00521270_ERZ842401 | MGnify/ENA primary metagenome ERZ842401 (study PRJEB31892, sample SAMEA3878208) | bioreactor metagenome | biome: Moose rumen | place: Sweden | collected 2011-10 | study: EMG produced TPA metagenomics assembly of the PRJEB12797 data set... | reverse complement strand
AATTATGGATTTAATTATTGAAGAATGCATGTCTTTTTATGATTTCTTAGAAGATAGTTACTCTTATTCATACGATATTGCAGATGAAGGTTTCATAGAGGTCATTATCGCGGTAAAGAATTCACTTATTAGCCGGATTTCAAAATTAAGGGCATTCAATCAAAATGTATTAGCAAATGCAAATTACTTTAAAGATTGCAGATTAGATCCTCAAGAAAATAGGGATCTGATTCAGGTGTTGCGAATTTCACAACCGAGAACGGATATCAATTTTAAAGCAATCGCTAAATACTATGAGTGTATGAAGAAATCTAAAGACGGAACGAGTTCCAGTCATACTTTATCAGTTGCAACTGGTGGAGACTACCATTCTACTACTTTACTTCATGAAGTAGAAAGATCCACAATAGATATTCACGAATCATTAAAGGCTGCTCGTTCATCTCAAGAATATAAAAGACTTAAAAGTAATTCCTATTCTAGATCAAAGAAATTTGAGCAAATCCCTCTTGGGGTTATTATTAAGGATCTTAAGATTTCAAATGAAAAGTTATCTTATTTTGAAGCAGAATTAAAGAAAATGGATTCGGTTCTAAATAAGGAATCGAAAACTCCTGGAGCAGCAAACATGACAAAACGTATGGAGGTATTCTTCCATAAGGTTATCGAATACTATTCATTTCGCATAGGAGTAATTCAATTATTCTTAAAGAGAGCTAAGAGTACAAATTCTCAAGCAGTATATAATAAGAATGCAAATGCAATAGAGAATGAAGAAACTCGTACAAAGTCCTCCACAAAACGTAAAGGGATAGCAGTTTCTGTGCAGATGAAGACTCCAGAGCAAATTGAGAAAATAAAGGATTTATATGAAAGAGCAAAGAAAGCTCCAACATATCAAGAGTACAAGCCTTTATATGATGAACTTAGTACAATGCTTAATTGCAAAGGAAAGAATATAGAGGCATTAAAGATAGTTGGTTTGTCTGTAAATATGGTCCTGGCTGGAGATTCGACACCTGTTGAAATTCCATTAGGAGGGAGACCCTTGTATCATAATTCGGATAACCCTAATATACAAGTATTAGAAGGAAGATATGTGAATAAAACAGGTGTACTTTTTCCAGAACCAAGAGTATATTTTCATCTAGGATTCTCTGTAGATAGATATGGAGCTAAAAACTCCAGTGACGCAACTATATATACTCCAGTTCAAAAAATTGAAAAAGTATATCGAGATCCGGAGATGGGCAGGACGGCTGTATATGTCATAAAAGACAAGGTTCCAGTTAAAAAAATAAATTTCGAAAAGAAAAAAGAAGACGCATTGAGAAAAATCGATTTAGAGTTTCATAAAGATAAAAGGTAGGGGTAATCCCTACCTTTTATTTATCCTATTACTGTATATACATATATTGTTGCCTCGTCGCCATCTCCAGTGCCCTCACAATATCCTATTTCAACATCGAATACTTCATTAACAATTTCTTCACCCATAACCAATAAGTCATAATACCAATCGTTATTCAGCCATGGGTTATCTCTATCAGAAATTCCTGGATGGGATTTTTCATATTGGTCAGCTCTATCAAAATCTAATCCAGATTGAAAATCAGTAATTTGAATATCAAATAGATTTGCATGATTAGTTGGCTTAATGGAAATAAGCGGAGTATACATTTTATATTTGTTCTTAAATTCCTGAGAAGCAACATATTTCTTTATACCTTGAATTGCTTTCTGTTGAGCTTTCTTACAATAACTTAGTAAAATTTTATTATCCATCTCACCGCTTGGATGTTGGAGTTTTTCAATCTTGAGAGCTCGTAAAGTATTCTGAACATAACGTCGGTGTTCTTTCTCTTGTTGGATCCACTCTTGCCTTTTCTTTAAGCATTCCGGTGATTGATTATATGGTTTTGGTTTAAACTCTTTATAAGCTTTTCGAATTTCTTTTATAGGATGACGGATAAATTGCAATGTAGTTGGAGCTTTATACTCCTCGTTTACAATCTGCATAATACCACAGAAATTAATAAAACTTTCTAATGTAATCGTATTCATGATTGATACCTCCTTAGTTAATTGATGATTCTGCTGCAGTTCCTAGAACTAAATTACGATATCTAGGATTCATTTTTTGCTTCATAGTTGCAATACCCTTATGGAGTTTATAATTCCTGGCTCTAGCTCCTAGAGTTGTATTCGGACTTTTAAATATAGCTTTTTCCGCGAATGATAATTCCCCAGCGTGTTGTGTTCCAGAGCGATCTGACTCATACCTTTTAAAAAACTCATCCTCTGGAAGACATTTTATATACTTTTTAGATTCACTCCATTTGAGAGTATATTTTTTATCTGGGTTTACTTTGTAATTGACAGTATACTCATTAATCGGTAATTGCCCTCGGCTCACATAAGTAACTGGAATAGTAGCTTCGTATACATATACGGGATGGTCATCAATATGAAGTGCTATTAACTTCCAAAAAGGTAATCCAATTTCAGACATAGCATCAGGTATGATAACCTTTTCGTCTTCAATATCATGTATGATTGGAAGATTGAACTCAAGTATCCTGTGATCCAACGCCCAAACTGCAGCATAACCAAAGCTACGAGTCCAAAATGATGATAATGATCGACCCCTTTCTAAACGATTCCCCATATTAACTGAAGTTGGATCGATTGTTGTCAATTTATTAGGAGAACCATGGTAAAGCTTGATCTTTCCATCGTGAATATAATCTTTATCTAGTAATCTAGTAGATAGTCTTTCCTGTACTATCTCTATATCATCACAGAAATTAATAAAACTTTCTATAGTATAATCATTCATAATTATAATTCTCCTTTATTAAAGATTTCATTAATCAAGTGTTGAAAAAAAAAACGATTTCTGGGTAAGAGCACTAGATAGGAAAATAATATTTTCCTATCTAGTGATAACATTTAATTAACCGGCTAAAGTTGTTAAGCCGGCAATGTTTAGAATTTCCATGATAAGCGTAGATCCATCAGGAAGTTTTGTTGATAACTCGTTCATCCTGTTAAGATCTTCGTCCGATACTAACTGCATCGGGCCATGGACGATTTCTAATCCGGTTTTGTTATACCAGATTGGATATGTAACCATTGCAAACACCACCTTTCGTTTGTTGATACTAAATCAATATATCGTTTAAGATTGGGAGTTTGCGGAAGAGAGTGAGGTAGAGGTAGGGCCTCACTCTCTTTTTATGTATTAACAAAAAACTTTAAAAACGAATTAATAATAAGTACTGGATAGGAAGTATTAAATTCCTATCCAGTGATAACATTTAATTAACCGGCTAAAGTTGTTAAGTCGGGAATATGTATTGTTTTCAGTATCAAGTCAGACCCATCAGGGAGTTTGGTTTCGTATTTCAATACGTCCTTAAGTGTCTCTCTTGATACTACTTGCATTGGTCCATGAATAGCTTCAAGGCCAATCTTATTATACTAAATCGAGTTGCGATCAGGGAAAAGAGTGTGGAATTTCCACACTCTTTTCCTTTTTATTTAACAAAAAAAGTAACACTCTGAAGTGTTACTTTTTTCTTCGCTGCTGAGAGTATCATCGCTCCTCAGTAGCGAATTCGTAGTCTTCCGGGAGAGTACTAAGATCAATTATCATCTGGCAGCAAGCTAGAATGAACTTTGTCCAATTCTGATCTGATAAAACCCCACCGACAGACAACTCCCTTGGGCAGAATGCTAAGTTATCATGGCAGAACTTCTCTATTGCCACCACTGCATATGCTGCAACTACCTCCTCCAAGATTCCTTTTGGCTTCCTATTGGATCGGAACGCCCAATGAGTATGATCGTTCTCATCTCTCGCCGACATAACACCTCGGAGGTGTCCCAGCCCAATTACGGTTGTCGATCCACAATCTCCCTGACCATCTGGGGTTGCGCTCACCTGGAACTTGTAGCCACGGAAGGGAGCCAAATACCCAACACGATCATCATCCGGGGTATTATCTCCGCCCCTTGGTATGATAATTTCGATCACTGGCATCCCATATACGAGTGATACCTCTCCGAATCTCGCCTCTGTAACCTCAAACTTCTTAACTTCACTCATAATCCATTTCCTCCTTTTTGATTTATTTTTGGTTTATGATTACTATATAAATATATCATTATGATATTGAAAGTTACGGATAAAAAAAGTGTAGGGTGATACCCTACACTTTTTTGTTACAGAGGTAACTATGCCTCGTGAGTATGTTTTAGATATTGAATATCTTACCCAAGGTCGTTTTAGTTTCCTCGTCGTTTTGATCGATGTAAACGGCCAGCCCGTCTTCATTATTAAGGACGACTTCGCTATCGATATACGGAATGTACCCCACTAGTCTTCGATGGATCAAATCCTGAAGATACTCCTTGGTTGTACCGTCGCAATCAATCTTGATAGTTACGTTTGGTTGCATCATGGTTCCGCTCTTATCCATATTTAATTTCCTCCTTTTTAAAAGCGTGGTATTTTTTACCCTTTATTAATATATCATTTTAAAATGAGATAGATTACGAATAAATAGGTGGGGGAAGTATTTCCCCCACCTATTTATTCTCCTTACTAAGCTCCAAGTGTACGATACTTCTCGAAGAGTTCATCCATGAAGTCTTCTTCCTCTTCACTGATCTCATCTTCCATCTCATACATATCGTATACGAACTTTGCATAAAAATCATTGAACTTTGCAATTGAATTCCGGAACTCGACAATGATGTACTTTGTAATACCATCAATTACATGTTTGATATCTTCATCATTCGTAATTAAATCCTGTGGAACCCCAATCACAATATAGTTTTTTGCAGTGATCTCGATTTCGACATCATCTCCTGTAACAATAAGGAGAATGCCGGATACCGGGTATAGTAACTCTGTTTTGCATAAAACACCAACTGCATAAAATCCGCTTGCGATAGCATTACGAATTCTAGTATTCTTCGGATATGTTTTGTTAATATTTCTAAGAATGTCTGCCAAGGACAAATCCGTGATGTCCAAATCTATCTGAGCAAACGAGATATCCTGTACAGTTTCTGGTAGAAATGTGCGAACAAAATCCTGCTTTGTAGTAGTCATGCTATTCACACCTCCTTACTTTACAAATTTTGCTTGGAATGAATTACTCTTAAGAGTTTTATCACTCGGCTTACAGTTCTTGCATTTCAGCTTTGTATAAACCTTCTTTTTGTATGTTGTTTTTGTCCATACAAACTTCGGTTTTGAACAGCCCCATGCTTCATGCTTCTTTAACCATTTCTTATCTGATACCTTTTTGTATCCACCTTTCTTATTAGATACATTCAGATATTTTGGAAGGAATGGTGTTTTAGTCATTCGTTTCAGAGTAATTACTCTAGATGGGAATAATAGAGAATTCCATCCATAAGAAACACCCTTTTTTCTAGCAAGTTCATACTTCTTGCACTTATTGCAAGTAGCAATTGCCTTCTTCCGCTTTTTAATGATCGACTTAAGCTTCTTTAGGTATTTCTTATATTTACTAGATTGCTTACCCTTCTTATTACATTTAAACCCCACAGATAATGAAACGCCTTGCCACACAAGAGTAGCAAAATGCATTTTCTTCTTCTCTCCTTTTTTCGAGCTCGGGAAGTTCTTTGCGTTTGCAATCCGCATAGACCATTTATATTTCTGATTCTTCTTAACGAAGTTATCACAACTAAATGATACCCGATCAAGATCTCCAGATTTATCTGTATGGCTAACGATTTTCCTGCCAGGGAATACCTTCACCTTTCCAGATGGAGAAGGGGATTTTTTAGCGCATTTATAGACGTACTTCTTTGTAGGATTCTTTGTGTCTTTCTTCAATTCACCTTTACTATTTAGGTACTCGCCTGTAAGAGTAAATTGAACCCTCCACTCTTTTGCTTTTGCATCCGCAGTGCGGAATTTATACCACTTCTTTATAAGATTCTTAAAGAATTTATATGCTCCAGTATCTTTTCCTTTCCACCTTGTGTAATGGAACTCCCAACTTTCAATGCAAGCTTTTGTCTTCTTTGTCGAGATCAACTTTGACTTTCGACATTGTTTGCAAAGTTTATATTGGTACCTTGCGATACGGTTCATTCTCTTCATTGAATTTACTCTTGCTTTCATTGTTTTATACTTCTTATAAACTTTTGTCTTCTTAGTTCCACTTGGATCAGTTTCTCTAAGAATCCAGCAAATCTTATCTTTTTTGGAAACCTTTCCGGCAGCATTCCAAATAAGACCAGAAGTATCTAAAGTCTTTGGGGTTATAATAGCTCTTCCTCCATAAGTCATTCCCCACTTATATGAACCAGGATTTAGGAGCTTATTCTTCTTAATCTCAAAAGTGATATTCTTTGAGGTTACTTTAATCTTCTTTGAATCTGAAGACAGCATACTCTTATAAGACTTACTCCCCTTCTTTACGGTGAGCTTAGCCTTTTTCATTAGGGCTTTCCATGTACGAACTCCGAGGGTCTTGCCGATTTGTGATTTTGCAAGCTTCCCATCTGAGTTAACATTTGCAAGCTTTTTCAATGTTAAAGTAACTTTTCTGCCTTTCTTGTCACATTTAGCTTTTGAGAATACTCCTAATTTCGAAACGAGTACATTCGATACTTTAAATTGAGTATAACCCGAACTACTGCTACTCGGATCAGGAATATCTTCCAATAAAGAACCCTTTGCAAATACACATTCTACATTATATGTATTCTTCGGCAGAGCTTTACAATTCGCCATTACTACACTAATTGTAGATACATACTTTTCATTACTATCGCTGATAGTGTCAGTTTTATCGTATGTAAACTTAGTTGAATTATGAGCAATTCCTCTAAATAATTTAGTGTAATCCTTTTTATCCGTATACCCAGAAATCTTGATTGACCCGTTACCTGAACAATTTCCTTTACTCTTCAATAGTGAAGAAAGAGCTGGGTAATTATCCTTGAAGGTAATTTTGAGTACAGGGTTTGAAGACGCTGGTGTAGTAATAGATGCGGATATATTCCTTGGCGGATGCGTCGTTAGCCATGGGGTTACTAATTTCGATCTAAACGCGACGGCTTTGTCTTCATATACCGGATTTCCAGACCCGTCATATAAGGGGTTCCCGTCACTGTCAACAGCTTGAATCTGCTCTGCTTCAATAAGATCCGTGCTGAGCTTCGGAGCTGTTAATGTAAGGGAATATGTTCCATGGTCAAGAACAGATCCTTCCCGTAAGAAGAAGTATAGCTGATTTGCGGTATCTGTTGTTGTATCAGTCAACTCATCACCGTTACATTCGACAACTGTGCCGAATTTAGATGATTCGTCTACCTGCTCATACCAATACATATTAACAGTCTTATTGATGAATTTACTCTTGTTTTTCTTACTAAGTATCACATAAGAATCACTTGAGTTTAGAATCTTTACATTGTATCCATAATAACTAGATACATTATCAGAAGTAATGTCTACCTCTTCTTGGAATTTCTTCTTGTGCACTAAAGACAAGGTCATTCCTTGAAGGAAAGTCTTTTGTTGCCATCTATCAAATGTTACAGTAAACCCTGCATCAGTGTCATCCTCAGATGCACCAGGATTAAATGGGGTAACTGATCGAATTCCTCCAAAATTGCGTACCGCAGAAACTAATGTAAATCCTGTATATTCTACATTTTTGTAGTAGTGATTCTTATCAGTCTGACCTGCGAATCTGAAAACTAATTTGCAGTTTGCCCCTCCAGGGAAATTAACAGTATCTGATAGAGGAATATAAACCTTAGTAATACTATAAGACTTTGTATCGTTATTATAGATCGTGTCAAAATGCCAATAATCTGTAGATTGTAGTCCGGTTTTGACAGGACCACATTTCCAATAGTTTTCTTTAAGATTTACTAAGACTTTACCGGTAGACTTATCAATTGCATCCAAAGTAAAGTCAATGTATTCACCTGGAGATTCGAAAACATCCTTATTCATGAATGTTGAGAATGTCACTACAAGATATGGACTTTGTAATGCCTTTTCCCATTTATATCCGTTCACAAAATAGTATGTGTCTCCAGTATCCTCATCCACATACCGATCACCGATATGCTGCCGCAATATTGGATTTGTGTCGGAGTTAAATTGTTTCCACACATCCATAGTAGATCGCAGTGAAACATTTGGGTCTCCACTTCCAGAATAGTCTCCAGAGAAATGCTGTACATCATCATCCTTTGTAGACGGAATCGGATAGTAACTCTCTAAAGAAACAGCTTGTATTACTGGTTGCTCTACGATCATTGGTCGTTCTATACTGATAACAGTTGAAGACACCCACAGTTCATTTGTGGTTTCTTTTACTGCATTCGCATAAGGTACTTCAGGACTTTCGTATTTCGGATTATTCATCTTCAATAAGTATTTAGCTTTTCCTACAAACGATGTATCAGAAATGGTTAATTCAAGTTGAGTAATTTTCCCTTCTGCGTTTGTAGTTATTTTAGATAAATTATCAAAAGCCCCAATTGCTTTAAAATTACTATAATAATTCAGATCAGAGATATCTGCACTATTCAAGATATCTTTTGGTGATGCATCTGTATTTACAGGGAATCTCCGTATATCAAATGCAAGATCTCCTGATTGATACATGTGATCTGATTGTGATATCATATAACCATTTGGAAGAGGCTTATTGAACTTCAGGGTGATAACATCTGTGCTTACTGAAGCTACTGTTACAAGTGGCTTGATTGCTTTCGTATAAGTATCGATAATTATCTCTTCATCGCAGTTGCTCATCCATTTCCACTTCAAAGCATATTCGCCTTCTGGAAGAGATAATGCACTAGCGTTACCATATAAGCAATAACCTAATACGGATAACGAAGAAGAATAAAGGACATCAGATTCCTGTATAGATTTGAATACATTATACGTTGCGCCTTCAGATCCATCATCATTCAACTTCACTAACCGATAAGAAGCATAATGTAGTGCGTTCTCATTTAAGTTGTCGATTGTGAGCTTCATGAATGGATACATGAATTCAATGCCTTCCATAGTATCTGGTGATTCGATAGATACTTGCTCAATCGTTCCCGGTGTGGAGGTCATGTATGGTAGTTCGAATGCGCTTTCTGTTCCGTAAATCCAAGTGGATTCATCAGTGGATGATTTGCTACGGATTCTTCCATAGAAAGTTCCACTATGAGGAACTGTTATATCGATTCCATCGCCATCAGAATCACTCCATTTGAATTCACTAATTTCTTCTACGACTGCAGTGTCATCATCCTCATCTGTCTGAACTTCTTCCATTACTGCCACGAATTGATAGTATTTCTTCTTCACAGAACGATATTCCGTATCACTGAATTCTGTCTGGATATAAATATCATTCAAATGTTCTCTTCTGTCGGACATAGACTTCCATGATGAGCAGAATGAGGATTGTAGTGTAGGAACTTCTTCTCCACTGTAGAATCGTACTGCTCCGATTTCTTGTCCTTCCTGAAGTTGCAGATAAAAGTAATCTGCCGATTTTGCATTATATTGATTTGGAATATAACTAACTGATTTTAGTGGCGCTGAGTTTGTAGATGCATTGGCAGTCCACGCGTTCCCTCTTGCAGAGCTTACCCATTGACCATTGGAACCAGATGCAATGAATCTGTCATCACACCACTGAATGTCTGTAAGAGCAAATGAGAAATCCCCATCTTCGTACTCTGATACAGAATATCCGTCATCGGTATCTTCAATAGATAAAATGGTTCCTGCATCGCCAACCGCCACAATTGTATTATTATGTGAAGTAATTGCATATAGTGCAGAACTGGATTCTGATTCAAGCGCCTCAAACGAAATGTTTGGTGTATCATCTGGATCAGATGGTCCATCTTCGTCATTGGAACCCACGTCATACAAAAGAATGACTCCGTTCGTACCGGTTATAAAGACTGAGTTTCTAGTTAGGAATGTAGATGGAACTGTAGTATCCACATCATCCTCATCTGTTCCACTCTCTTCTTCAATCTCTTCACTCGGATCTTCATCCTCATTTTCAACTTCTAACTCAGCGACGTAGTTATATACATCTGTAAAGTTTGTAGTCTGATAAGCTGTCCCAATAATACTCCATGACTCACCAAGATTTGTTGAATGAAGAATTGTCCCGCGATATCCGACTGCAAGTAGCATAACATTTCCACTTGCATCATAATACTTCGTGATTGCAGTAAGATTCTTATTAGTAATTTTACCATCTGCATTGATGTTGGAAAGGCTCATGGAACCATCTGAGTCGATTGTTCCTTTAAGGATTAACCCATCTTTACCAACAATAATTATCGTGTCATCGATCAACACGTAATCATTAAGAGATTTACGATTTACTATTTCGCTATAAGATAACTCCTCTACAATCGCTTTATTATTGAATGAATTAAATCGTAGGATCTTTCCATTTGTGCACAATACGAAATAGTATCCTGAGTTAGCATGATAGAAAGTCTTTGACAATCCATATGAAGCGGAAGAATTATTCTCCTCATACCAATACAGCTGCACAGCCTTGCCAATAAACTTAGTTTTATTACCTTCAGATAGGATAATATAAGGTCTATTCTTTCCTTTCAACCGAATATTGTGACCGAGATGCTCAGTGTAATTGCTTTCGGTTAAGGTTATTTCTCTGGAGACCCTCTTCTTGATTTTAGAGGTATCAAATCTCTCCCAAGACAGACTATCTTCAGAATACATAATATATCGTTCATTGGATGTCATGAGATATCTTCCAAAGAAATTCGTCTCAGTAATATCTTTGAATAAACCTGAATGATTTATAAGTCTCTTGGAATCATACAGGTCAACCTGAAAATCTTTAAGCAAAGAAATGTCCATCGCCTTTTCAAGAGTAATCTTCAGCTTATCTATTCCCATCACTTCAATATTTGTAATTGTGTTATCCATCTCCCTAAACATGTATGGAAATCCCTCGGATTTCTCCCATAGTACATATTGCACTGGAGGATACACATTTGGGGATTCCTGAGAAATATCATTTTCATCATCGGAATCTTCTTCATCAGCATCATCTGCAGTAGAACTACTTAGATCCATCGTGAATCTAACTGTATAGATTCCGGCAGGAATAGCTTGCCCCTCTTCTAGCCGTACGTAAATAATTCCGGGGTCATCTAAATCAGCTAAAGTAGTTAAGCCATCAAAGTCATTCGAATCTTCAACAGAAATGAATTCTACATCTGCAGGCTCCCCATCTTCATCAATCAATTCGAATTCTACCATTTCAAATAATTGAATTGGAAGATTTAGATTAGAGAACTTGATTCCAATCTTTTCACTATCTGAGAATATAATCTCATCAATATAACCAAGGATATTACATAAAAATGGCAATTCCCCTGTCCAGTTAAATGGATTCAGCATGAATGGCTTTTGCCATAGAATAATAGTTTGATCAACGAAATTATTGAAATTGGATTCCGTAATGACTTCTTTCTTTGTTGAACCCACTATTTGTGCAGAGCATCCGATATACTCTTTCATTACACTCGACTTTGTTAGTTTTACAATTACTTTATCCTCAAGATCTGGTTCATTTGTATATTCGAACTTCAATGAACAGAATCCAGGGTTAAAGATTGTCTCTGGCTTAATAACCATATCCATGAATCGATCCACTTGATACGTTTTGGTTATTAGCTCATAAGTAAATCCTCTGATGTATTCTCCATCATCATTTCTAATGAATATGGAAAGATCTTTCAACTCCCTCTCATATACTACAGAATCTGCAAGTAGACGGAAGTAGAAGTCACTCCGTTTTTCATCTGGAAGTAAATCATTTGTGCTATCGATGTCATCAAATAACTCCGTAATATCAGTTCCATCTGCTTCGACAATGGAGATATCTAATGATGCGATATCTTCACTATCCATGAAATAAGGTAACTGAATATAGATAGAATATAGTCTATCCACAGAAATAAATGATGGATTTTCATATGGCTGATATAGCTTTTCTGTAATATTTACATTATCCGAATCCAATACAGTAACTTGCAGTGCATTAATGAGTGAAGAATCTACATCATCATCAAATTCAACAGAAAGTTGATCAATTGCTGGGATTCCGTATATTTTCACAGACGTCCCAAAGTAGCTACTTGCATTTTTCCGAGTTAGCCGGAATAAGTCATCCATCTCTGTAGAATCATTCGGGCGCATGTATCTGCCAATATAATGATTATAATTATCCTCTGTCAGATCAATTACGTCGTACTTTCTTGCACTCATGTTATTAACATCTACAATATTCGGAAAATCCCCAGATAAATAGACAATAGACATCTCCCAAGTTAATAAATCAACAGTTGAGTTACGAGTACTTAGACTACCTGAGTCATCATCAGTATCTCCAGAATCATCGTATGTCTGTGTTAATGAGAAAGTATACGTATCAGACGTGACATCGTCCCCATCATCTACCTTTATGTAGAAGGTATCTGTCCAAGGATCCTCATCCTCTACAGCTGGGTTTGCATCCTCTATAGTCATGAATAAAGGAGTGACATCATCGCCACGAGATGACCTTACAGATAGATTCAATCCACGTAAATCACTCCATGCGATTTGCTCATTCAGAATAATCCGAATTGTATCAACATCTGTTGTCCGCATAGATTGAATACCCTTAGCGATTCCAGATAATCCTCCTTCAAATACAGATGTTGGGAAGAAGGACTCCTTTGGCCATACTACTTCGATGTGATATCTACCACTCGGCAGCAAAGCGGTTTCATTGATAGGAATATATGCTTCCGATACCAGAACTGTACCATCACTATCCTCCTTTGATTTCACTTTGCATCCAGTGAATGAGCCGAAATGCTGACTTACATCAGTTCCAATAATCGAAGTAGACCCATCTTCGTTTTCTCTCAGCCCTCTATACGTCATGATATTAAGCATCGCACTATTTAATGCATTTTGCTCTGTAACTGGTGAGAATTCCAGATGCAAATACGGCTTTCCAATATCATCATCTGCATTATCCTCATCATAAAGCCTAACAATTTCTGCTGCACTCACTTCAGGAGGAGTAGATGTCATGAAGGTGGTATTAAGTTCAGTATTGAAGTAATTATTTCCTTCATACGATAACCCTATGTTATATTTCGATGCTGGAATATACATTCCCTTTCCAAGTGTCAATAAAGCACTTGGGGTTTCACGAATTATATAATGAATCGAATCGATAATCAGATCTTTATTCCGCCCATCTGTATAGTATCCCACTTCTTTCTCCGGAAGATAAATCTCAATTTCTTTGCCAAGATACTTTTCCATATTAGACGAGGTCAGATATTCTATCTCCGCATTCGGGTTTGAAGATAAGCTGACCTTCCTACCAATATAGATGTCTAAGTTCTCGACAGATAATACAGCAACTGTACTTAGGACATCTTTCGAATAGAAGTTAGCTTCTTTTATATCGAGGAATCTAGAAGCGTAACTGATACCATCAGAAGATCTAGTAAACAAAGAATTCATCATATTCAGTACCGAAGTGGACTGATAGTTATTAAAGTTAAGCTTAATTGTGTTATATGATATCTGTGTAGCAACTGCAGATGTGCTTAGCATATACTGCTCGTTAATAAAGCAGGATACTTCACACTCACCCGCATACGCTAACTGTAATTCCATAGTGGAGATATCAAGGATCTTTTTCCCTACCATAAACCGATAAACCCCATCAGGTAACATGGATTCTGCAGTACTGCAATAGATATCAACAGTTTTACCAATCCAATCTGGATCTGGCTCAAAGATATTAACTACTAACCCTACATAATCATCAATATTGTCACTTGTTAGTACTTCAATGACACTATTGGCAATATATGCATTCTGTACAGTTTTTCCAAGATAGTTGTCTTTATTATCTTTTGTAATTTCAATTGTAGCCGTTTGATAGTTAACAAGTGTAGTCAAATTATCAGTCGGATCTTCATCCTTCAAGCATACTCGCTTTCCTAAGTAAGTACTATAATTATCTTCTGTTAATTCTAGGGTCTTTAGTTTTGTATCTCTCGTTCCCATCATGATTGTGATGGAATCATACGTACTCTGATTAGAGAAGTTATTCGTATCTTGTAATGACTTAAACTGATCAGAGAAATCAACTTCAGTGATAACCGTCCCGTCATCGTTCTCCGTCTGATATGTCGTAGAAACCATAACATCACTATTTTTGAGAAACTCCGCATCGACTGGGTTGTAGAAATCCATTTTGATGGTATCTGGACCAGTCTGACTAATACTACGAACTGCAAAGAGGATGTAATCCAATCTTTGGTCTTTCGAGAGATCCTTCATATATGCATAGGTACCACTCCATTTAAACTTCACGGTATAGGTATCCCGATTCAATGGAGCTTTATTTGCATACTTCAATGTGATCATGCTGATGTATTCGATACCATTCCGTGTAACGGTATTCAGTATACCATTTTTATGGATATCTTCAAACTTCAATGTCACATCATCGTCTTCATTATCTGTACGTACAATTTGGAATTGTGCGTTGTCAAACAGGTTCCTCTCTAATGCAGGACTAAACCATAACATCAAAGCATCGTCTCCAGTCATGATATAACCAAGCTTTGTTACTGAAACCATATGAAGCAATGGATAATCCTTACTCATATATGGTAGGTATACCGTATTATCTGCAATGATTTCTTCTTCTCCACGTAGTGTTTTTGCAAACACAAACGAGTAGGTTCCTGCTTTAATTTCATCCATCACACTCAATGTGATAGTGTCGAAATAATCTGTATATGTCTGTCGTAGTGAATCTGAAAGTGGCTGGAACTTATTTGATACATCGCTTCCGTTCTCATCATATACATAGAATGTAATACCACGGAAAAGGTCTGTTGATTCTTCTTCACGGAACACAATTTCTAGTGTAGATAGATTAACTGGTGATGTAGAGATTATCTCTCCAGAAGCTCCAGCTAAATACTCAATCTCAAAGATATATCCGTCACAACGATTTTGTCCATTTAACATTGTGAACTCATAGTTACCTTCTGGGCAAATATATCCTGATTTGATTTGAATATAAAAGCTGCTGATTTCCCGTAAGCTCTCATCCCAATCATTTGCTGCGTCAATTGACATGAACTTGAAGGTATGATCAACCTTATTCGTTCCTTTGAATTCAAAGTTGAAATTCTCGATAAGCATTCTCGGAACACTATTCCGAAGTGTGATCAGAATCTTATTAACTGATACTTGCTCAGCAGTTGCAATCCTTGGATATGTTGCATGAGAAATATCAATCTTGGCAATAAAATGGGATTCACGAACTCCTGCGGTAACATGATAGAAGATAAATTGATAAACTCCGAAGGTTACTTGATCCATTTGCAGCATATCAGCATTGAAACTATTCATCGCAACTTTTGCTGAATCTGGCAATGTCGGATCAATATTATTTGACTTCTGAATGGAATCAAAATAATCACTCACATCATTACCCGATGGGTCTAAAACTTCTAACTTTAAATTCTCAAAGAATGAATACTGCATGGCTTGGTCGATTTCGAAATAGAATCGGACCTTATTTTCTTCTGCATTAATGTTAGATACTTCCGACTTTACAAGTTCCGGTACCTGATATTCCAGAAATACATTTGCTGACACAGGATTCAGATACTGAATATCTGGCCAATCAAATTCGACAATATAGTTTCCTCGTTCAACGGTGACTAAAGGATCATCAACAGGAATAGATACGGATCTGACATAACGGATACCCCTAAGGATTGTGGTTTCTAATTCCCACCCGGAATAAGAAAATATCCCTTTATTTGCAAAGTCAGTAGTCGTCTCTACATTGTCATCCCTACGGATAATGGAGAAATTTGCAGAATTGAATAGCTGCTCCTCCATATAGTTACCAAAGATCAAATGAATTTGCTGCAAGTCCGTATCAAAGAAAGCGTAAACCTTTTGATCAATATAATCATCCAGGTTATTCTCCGTTAAGATCTCTTTAGAGCGATTACTATTCATTGTCTGTACATATTTTCCGATATACTTCAGATAATTGTACTCAGTAAGCATAACTTCGACACGTTTTGTTGTACCTGCATATGCATCCTTAATATAAGGAACATTGTTGGTCATGTACCCAAGGTCAATATCATATGAGTAAATCGTCTGAGACGAACCGGATTTTACATATAGAAACGAGATCCGATATCTCCCTGCTGGGAAAGAATCCTCATGATCCATTGGGATAATCAATTCATCGAAAGATCCTTGCCCTGCCTTTAACACATTTTCCAGCAATTCAAAACGATCTGTAAAATCAGCTCCATCATATTTTCTCTCTACATTGAATACTGTAGATAATAGAAATTGACGACTCTGGGTTTCAGAGAATGTAACTTTGATTTCTGAAAGACTGATTTGCTCTACGGATTGAATGAGGCCTTTCCTAGTCTCCATATACTGAAGACTGATAACTTTCTGATCAGAAACTTCACCATCAAAAGTTAACACGAACTGGTACGACCCACTTGTCAGTGTAGAGGTATCATTCATAATGATATTAAAGCTGCTAATCATAGTCTGCTTATCAGCCCATACATTTGAATCCGCAATACTCAATAGCCGATTGCTAAAATCAATAGAGCCATACTGATCTAGTAGCTTTGGGATATAACTTTCAACCGCCCTAATCGGTTGATCCTTTTTAAGGGTTACCGTTATCTGATCAATAGATGTTTGCTGGATACCCTCGATTTGCGGAGTTAATTCCGCAATGATATCCATTGAACCCATGTGATCATAGATACGCTCTCCATTCTCTACATGATAAAGGATAAACGTATATGTGCCTCTCTTAATAGAGTCATAATTGAGAATCGGGATACCATAATTATCCGTATTCTCTCCAGCATAAGTCCCATACTGAATATGGTGACGATCGTCCAATTTCCCAAAAATTCCAGACGGATCGATCCTAGTTCCGTTTAATTCTACAATATAATCTTCTCTCCCAAGGTATGACTCGATGATTTGAGAATCTGGAAGATATATATTCAAGAAGTCTAACCGGTATAAGGAAAAACTTGTCATTCCATTGACTACCCAAGATGTATCAATCGTTCCAACAACATCTGGGATATTAGGGTCATTCCATGTCCACCGGATTGTATACTTTCCCTTCTCTAGAGAATAATATTGTGTATACATTGGAATGGACAGGTTTGTGATATATGTGACACCAGCAATGGAGTTTGATGTAGTCGCAACACGATCAGCATCAAAGTAATTCGAAATGTTCTTCCCATTGCTATTTGTAATAATTCTTTCTGCACTATTCAGCATTCCTTTTTCAATAAAATGATCAAAGATGACATTCAGTACAGTTGTATCATTTGCCTTCTTTACAATGTATGCAGATCCAATTGTAGCAGGAATCGTTGTCATAAACGGAATAGCAACATTCCTTTCCTCTACAATTGAGAAAGTTCTACTCTTGTATGGAGTGGTAAAACGAATATCATATCTTCCACTCGGAAGAGTCTTCTTATCTTTTAGCTTTAACTCAAATTCAGTGATTGGCTCTTCGGATGCAGTAATGATTTCTTTCATCGATTCGAAGTTATCACTGTAAAAAGTATTTGATATAGTATCAATAATTGAAAACTTCATTAACTGAAGCATTTTCTTTGTATTATATATCGGGTCATATGGGTTAATCGGTTCGAGGGTTATCTTTAGCGTATCCAAAGTCGTTGTCGTAACACTACCAAACCGAACCCGAACATCTTCCATATAGTTAATCGTTAAGTCAGAGGAGTAAATAGTTTCTCCTTCACTATATAGATTGAACTGATATGTGCCAGCATCTAAATGCGAATTTGTGTTTATCTGGATATCCACTTTGGAAGAAGTATCTGAATCTTCCCATGGATTTGAATCCAGTATCGTTTTCATCTGATCAGTATAATCTACTCCGTTAGATCCGACGAGTGAAAAAGAGAGTTTCTGTAACAAGGAAATATCAAAATCCCATGTTAATGAAACTCGTATTAGATCAAGAGTATATTGCTGAACAGAAGCAACATTTACTTTTGGCATAGAATCATTCCTTTCTATAGTATTTTATGATTTTATCATACAGTTAAACTCCTAAAAATAAATAAAAAAAAGATCGGGAGCACTAACTCCCGATCTTTTTTTATTTAGTCCCTTTTAAAAGAGATATCTTGGTTGACTAGCTATTGGATAAGCTGACATTATAAATAGTGATACCGTTCCTTCACGTTCATTCTTATCGGTTACTTCTGGCGCGATATCTAATTCGAATCCTAAAACTACCATTAATCGGCAACAAGGGATTCCTTTCCCTTTTGACTTCCTATCAGTTATTTTGTATCCAATAACATGAGAAAATTCCTTAGTAAACTCCATTGTGTAGATAGAGCTTCCTATTTGACTATCAAATTCTGGAGAGTATGCTGCGTTGATCGGATCTTTGACAATTTTTAGTATCCAAAGTAGTAAATCCGATAAACCGACTACTTTCCATAGCAGACTCATCTGGAATAGTAAGGGTGAAATTAAATTGATGAAACAGAATCTTTTCTTTTACTACTGGAGAGTTCCTGTCAATAACCCGATTATTCATGGATGTATCTGGATCTTCAAATGCGTAAAATGGTCTAAATGTTATCATTTGTTATTCCTCCTTGGCAATCAGTAAAAAATGCATACAAATCTAAAATTGCCCTTCTAAAGACATCGGCTGGAAAGTTCTCCACGAATTTACAATACGGGAAATCATAAATCGCAACCCGGAATTTGCAATCACCCACCCAATTGTTACGTGGAATCTCCTTTGGCCAATCTTTCGTAAAGACTTTATGCATCCGACTACATATTTTCCCATCAATATCCTCAATGCGGACTCCTTCTTCTAGTCGGATATCTTCATATCTGACATACAGTCCAATTGGTTGTTGGGTATTAATGATCCGGAAGTATGGGAATTTCCAGTCATCAAAATACTTTATAACTCCCATGGTATTAAACCCTGTCAATGGAACTAGTGTTAGTAAATATGCAAATCCTAAAAACCTGCATTTTAAGTCTTTGATTTCTTCCATGTGTTTACTTTCTCCTTTCCATAATTAATAGAGTAAAATTAAGTATCTTCACAATTAGTATTACCTTATTAATATATGATTATAAAACGAGAAAATATCTGGATAGGTTCTCATTCCCTATCCAGATATTTTTATTTCAAGTAATAATTCCCATCGTCTCTACGTTCAAAAATTCCAAAGCTTACCAATAACTTTCTTTTTTGGGGATCTTCAAAAAGCGAAGATGCCCCCTGAAGCTTGGTTGGATCAATTTCTTCTTTACCAAAAACTTGGTTGAGATATTCTACTAGCAATTGAAGCGCACTTTTGAAATCCCCTTCAAAATCATCAGGAAGTTCAAAGGTAAGATCTGCAATCTTGAGTAACTTTTTGGGAAGATTCAATGGTTGATCCATAGTATTTCACGTCTCCCTTATTTCTTATTCTTTTTCATTATTCTCTAATGATGATTCTTTTAAAGCATCACCCCATTCATCTGGGATTTCAGGAAAATTAAATCCGTCAATATTAATATATACAAACTCTGTATCCAGACAATCTGATACAATATCTGGGCATTTTTGGCTCATTTGAATAATTAGTTCAATCTTATTCTTTAGCTGCGGAGTCATGAATTCTTCATAATCATTTACAAATTCAATATATCCTTGATGATAAATTCTCTGTAATGGAATGAAGATTCTTCCTTTCTCTGCAAGTTCATGAGCTGTTTTCGTCAGATTAATAAGCCCAACTTTCCCATCAAAATGAAGGCAAAGTATTTCCTCAGCAACATCATAGATATCAAGCGATTCTCCATAATATTCCCGCTTTGATACTACAGTATCAACGATCTCCATTAAGGTAAATGGAGTGTGATGTAATTCTACCGTATAATGTTTACGACTTTCCGGACTATTGTCCAGATTACGAAATACATCGCATCCATACATTCCAAGATTGTTTTTCAGAAAAGAAACCCATTCTCGATATTCCGGCGTTTTTCGAACTAAAGACTTTACTTCAGTACAGTACTTGTATCTAGATTTCTTATTTTTGAATACCGGAGTAGGCATCTCTGGTTTTTCTTCAATCCGAATATCGATAATCTTCTTTGGGCGTTCTTTGTATTTCTTCTTATCTAAATTCTTATATAGGATCATTATCAACACCACCTTCTGAAGTATCTTGTGATAATAATGCGAGAATCTCTTCTGTTGTTACATCACCTTCAAAGTCTTCCGGCATGGTATTCTTTGGCTCATTATCGAATGCCATTAAATCACCATCTGGAATAGGACGATCCTTAAACTTATACAGCTCCTCAATTGATGTAAAATCATGAGGCTCCACTTTTTGTAAATACCGACGGTCTAACTTTGCTACTTCATCATAACTTAATCCTCCATATAAAGTGGAGGATTTGGGTATATGAATTACAGTTGTCTTCTTAGACCGATATAGTGATTTTAATTTTGATTCCGTCAGACAGAAAGAAAAATAATGTGTACCACCTTGTGAACGAACAGCAATATCATACACATTACTTACTTCTTCATTCTTCAAGTATGTAACGGTAAGTGCTTGATTAAATGAGTTCACATACACATCTGTTTTTATCTGGCCTTTTGAAAAGTCAAAATGAGGAAACTCTTTCGGGAATACCCATGAGATGTCGATAATGCCCCTCATCCTCATATATAGGTTAAAGACGTCTGAGATAAACTCAGGTCTCATAGATGGTACAAAAATGCAAACTTTTTTTGGATTGAAACGCAATATGAATCTATATGCGTGCAAAAAAGTTCCAGGTGTTAATAGAATTAGATCTAATTCTGTCTTTAGAGAATCGGCTAATGCAAACATCGAGGGATTATCAATTTCCATTTTTTGTAATGGTTGCTTCATCCGTCCGACGTACTGACAATACTCTGTAACTAACATGTTACATTCACCTCTTTTCTCCATAATTTTCATATTACTATACTTGTTGAAAATCATTAAATAATAGAGGTAGCCGGAACAAATCGATTAAAATGAATTATTTAGGAAAGGAGAATCACATATGGCATCAACAGATTATACTTTTGCCTCTGAGTTATTCTTCGAAGAGTTGCTAAGAATATCATCAACTATCGTATGGAAAGATCCTGTTCGAGCATTAGGTGAGGAAGTACAAGCACGTCTTCCTTATGTAGAACAGTTTATTCTGTCAAGACAAGGTAGATTGACATTCCCATTAGTAGAGCAATTTCATGAAGAAGTTTTATACTCCTTAGGGCTAAATGAAGAAGATGTTAATGCCTGCATGGATAATCATAATAATATTCCGATAGAACTCAGGGATTTAGCAGTAGAACGAGAAACGGAATACATGGTAAATTATTACGATGAGCCGAATAATTATTATCGCCAATTGCATGGATTGCCTGACACTTCAGATACAGAAGAGGACTGGTTCTATAATACGGAATATCCTGATATAAGTAGCCCAGATGAGCCGATTCATGAATTAAATGCTTCCCAATTACATGCTTTAGAAGCAACTGGATTTATTGCTAAGCTTATTAGTGAAAACCCAGATAAGAAATATCTAAAGCATATGACAGACCGTAAAATTGATCTGTATACTGCAAGACAGAGTGAGGCATTTGGTATACTATGGGTAGAGGAATCTGATTATGATGTGTTAATGCAGGATTTTCTAGACACTTATAATGAGTGTAGATATATGATCACAACGGTATTTTACCAAAAAGTACTATCGACAAATAACACAGAATATAGTGGATTTATAGGAATGATGATCTTATTCCAAACATTGCTACAAATGCACCGTAAGTTCCTAGACACTGATATTACAAGAGACTTTTATGATGAAGATTCATTACGCCTTGTATATGATAGTTACGATGTTCCATTTTTCCGTTCGATTCCTATGGAGTTTCATAGGAAGATCGTAAAGAACATCAACATCCTATTGTCACACAAAGGAAGTACTAGAGTATTTTATGATTTATTCGATATCTTCGGATTAGACGATATGGCAGTTTTTGAATTTTACATGATGAAAGTGCATAAATTCCGTGATGGTAAACCGGTGTTCTATTATAATGAAGATGGATCATTAGATCAAAGATCCACTTATACCATTAAATTTGGTAAGGTGAAGTTGTATGATGATCCTACGACAGAGATGCAACAAACCAAGAATCAAATTGAATATAATGATATGATCCGAAATGATCCTTATTGGATTAATGATAAAGATCTTTTGGATAAAATCTATTCAGAGGAATTCAATTATATGGATTCAAAGTATCTTGGTATTCAGACAACATTTAATCTCATGCAGATAATTTATGAAGTGACTTATTACATGAAGATTTTACTAGATAACCGGGAAGCACTAAATAATACGGCTATTTATAATAGTGGGATTCATGCGTATACGAACATTTTTGATCTCGTTATTTACATCAGTGCGTTGATCATGAAAAAGTATGATTTTGAGGGGAATATCCCAACTGACCTTCATCAAATAGGAAAGGTAATGGGATTTAACTTCCAACAAGATTTGGTTGCACTTCAAAATGATATTAACGAAAACGATTATCTCAAAGGAGATCATGAGTTACTGCAATATCTGGAAACCATGAGTGTATACTCATTGGATTCTGTAAAGAAGGTATATACAAATCTGACAGAACTGCGAAAGCATATTGTCAGAAAAATGACAGACACTGACGATGTTCCAACTTATATGGCGTATTACGAGCTGTATCAGACAATCATGTACTCAGAATATACAAATGATACCTTCCGTAAATCAAATGGACAAGTCGCGTCTAGTTTCTCAGATTTATTATCTGATATCAACCCAAGTCTTTATACAAAATGGAATAACTTGTCTGGAGATGAATTGGATGATGAGATTTCCGATTCTTTATATATTATGAAGAACTCTTGCTCCGCATTGAAGAGTTTCCAATATGCAGACAGTATCACGATCGATACCCTTGTGGAGTACTTATTCAAACTATTGGAATTCTTTAAGTCAGCTAAAGCTGATTTGACTGGGTATGAAATTGTATTTTCATTGATTTCATCTGGTGATAATATCATGAAATTGATGAATTGCATCGTTCATATTGAGGATAACTATCCAGCTCCAAATTATTCTGAGTTTGATGAACTTACTGATCTGATTGTGTTGGTAACAGAATTACAGAAAATCTGCGATCGCTATAAGTTAATTGCAGAAATGCCTTATCAATGGCATAGTAATGCATTACAAGATACGATTGAATATCTTCAAACAAAGATAATGATTATAAAGGATACTATGAAGGTATTAGTATCTTCTCAGACATTCATTGAGGACATAAAGGGAAATGAAATTTCTTTCTTACAAGATGATTCCCTCCCATTGGAAGATAAGGTATTCGTATTGTGGGAAGAGATTCGAGAAATCTTGCATTTCTTGATTAAGGATGAATTTGAAATCTGGGATATTATCTCAGAAATTACGGAAAATACTATACAACCATTATCAAAAGAAGAGAAAATACGGCTCGTTGATCGATTAACAGTATCTGTATTCATGAGATTCAAAAGTGAATTCTCATTGGATGGGGTTTTAACTCACATTGACGATATACACATACTTGAGAAGAATATTCATATTCTGGATTCTATTATTACATTTTATAATTCTAAGTCAGCAATTAAATCAAAGCTTACACCAGATGATATTATTACCTATGCAAAGGAAATACCTGCAGACCCAAAGAAGTCTGAAATCACATTTTCAGATTCAGATAAAACGGTATTGATAGAAGAAATCAGTATGTTGAATCAGTCTATCCTTGATAACTACATTGAATACAGAGATTCTGTCATTGCGAAATTCTATCGTCATTACATTGACGAACCGCTCCTCTTTGAGGAAGAATGTAAGGTATCTGAATCATATGATCATATATGGAAATCGGAATACTCACTTTTCGATGTTCCACAAAAAGAGGTAATTCATGTAGAAATACCACAGGATACCATCACATTTTCGGAGCAATTAATACTTCGAAGTGACATTGTCTACGAGGAATAGGGTTTATTACATTCCAAACAGAGTAATAATATTTCTCTATAATCTATAAAAGGAGGATTTAAAATGAAGCGTGAACGTGAACTTTTAAAAGACCAGCTTTTGCTGGATGAATGTATACGCGAAAATCATGGTAGTCGCCCTACTATGAAAGGTATCCTTTATGAAAGACTAAAGGATGACTATGGAAACGACATCTTCAATAAAGTTGGAGAGAATACTGTAGTCGTTGGCGGAGCAATTCTCGCACTGGAAAAGCTTTGCGGGTTAGATGCAAATTGGGAACCAAAGACTCTGAATGAGCTATATGATATTCCAACATCGACTCCTGGAACAACACAGGGATCTACAATTGCATTATTTGGAGTTGGCACTGGCGGTTCTGGTTTGGAGTTTGGATCCCTTGTAGAGAAGGATATCAAGAGAAGAGATGTGCCGAATCTCATCCCGATGAGATCGACGGATGTACTTACTGGCGATGATGCTGATTTGTACTATCTTAAGAAGGCAAATGGCGATGGTACATATAATTGGTATCTGAAGGAATTTTCTATGCAGCCAGTGATCAGTACGCATTGGAAAGATGCATTGGATGAGGAATCCGATGGATCTGAAGTAACAGATGAGATTGCAGAGTCTCGAAGAACTGAAGGTTTGCAGACATACTCCGAGTTTATTCTGGATTTTAATACCAGCGATGTCCGCGAGTATTATCAGGCAATCGGGTCTCTTGATAAGGCATTATATAATTCGATCGGTCTATTCACCGGCCAGAAGGTACAGCAGGAAGACGGGTCTTATGAGTATGCAAATGTAAGACTCTTCTCCTATTTGAATATTGACAATAAGTCAGTTCGATTGAAGACAGCATCACAGTACGTATA
>ERZ842401.2382-NODE-2382-length-25224-cov-10.708451_pt1 | contig 25224 bp, 22 predicted proteins | sample MGYA00521270_ERZ842401 | MGnify/ENA primary metagenome ERZ842401 (study PRJEB31892, sample SAMEA3878208) | bioreactor metagenome | biome: Moose rumen | place: Sweden | collected 2011-10 | study: EMG produced TPA metagenomics assembly of the PRJEB12797 data set... | reverse complement strand
GCTGAAAAAACAATTAAATCTCTATCACCTAATTGACATTTCATAGCAGGTCTTATAACCGCAAGATAAGAATTTGCTTACGATTATACTAGTATTATAAATCTGAAAATTACATTATGCAAGCAAAAAAAATTATCGATTACCGTTTTAATCGTATAATGTCTAAAATGGGATTCAGAGAAAATTTGCGTAACGAACTTGATTTTCAGGATTTGCAGACGAAGGAACTTGCGCAAAAAACAGGAATAAATAAACGCACTCTCGATGGATATCTTGCCAAAAACGGAAATGAACCAACTGTTGGAAATGCCGTAAAAATCGCTCAGGTACTTGGCGTTAGTGTAGAATATTTAACAACAGGCAAAGATTCTGAATTCTCAGGCGAGAATCTTTCCCAAGAAATGATTCTTTTTCATAAATACAAGAGTTTTGTAAATAAAATAGAAAAACTTCCACAAGACGCAAAAAATTGCATGGATTTTTTAGTTGAGAAATTAGGCGGCTAATTACTTTCCGTAAAACTCTCCGCAGACATCAGACATTTTCTTTCGTTTACCCTAGCCAACTGGCAGTAAATCTAGGGATAAATTTGATTTTCAGGAACTTTTGAATCATAAGACTTCAAAAATTCAATGTATTCATCTGCTATGTGATAGGATTTCATGCTTTTTTCCAAAAAAATTGGGCGGATTAACCGCCCTTTTTAGTCTCCCTCTTAATAACCGGGAAACACTGTTTGATTAAAAAATGGCAAAAGGAGCCGTTGTCAAGCGGCAAACAAGTTTTGCCCCTATCTTCATTTTTTTATATATTTTTTCGGCCTTTCCGTCGCAAAAATCTGTATTGTTTCTTCAGCAACCTTCTTTTATCCAGTCTAAATACGGCTTCTGCAAAAAAATATAGTTTCGATTCGTACATATAAATTTTATGTTATCTTCAGCTTTTATTGTATACCCCAACAGACTCTCCATGCTTAACAAAATACCAATCTGCATTATCCGGAACTTCATAGACTGTTATGCCGTCATCTTCCAATTTCAATTTTTGCAAAGATGTGATTTTTGTCTTTAATTTTGTACATATACGAATCTTGCATCCTTTTTCATATTTTATTTCATCAATTGTCATACTCGGTGTACACCATTCTGCTCCGTGAAATGGAATTAAAGAACCTGATTTCCTTTACACGGAGACACTTTGTCTCCGTGTAAAGGAAAGACTTCATCTCCGTGCGAGGAGGGACCTTATCTTCTCTCCGAGAGAGACTTTGTCTCCTCGCTAGGAGGGCGAGCAATATTGCTTGACTTCTGGATTTTCCTGAAAGCACATAAAAAAAGCGCTGATGAAAAACATCAGCGCAAAATACATGAGATCGACGCCTCTGACGGTCTGCCTGAAAACTCGATATTAGTGCTTCACAGCACTATCGCCATTTTTGAAGTTTTTCAAAATCAGCTTTCCCTACAAAAGAACGCCAGCCTCCCATTCAGAAGACTGGCGTAAAACACAAGCAACTCAAATCCACACTTCCGTATAAAACATCCGCGTGTATCTGCGTTAATCTGCGTCTACTTACTGATCATTAAACTCACTTACAAGCGCTGAGACCGTAGCCTTTGCGTCGCCGTAAATCATAACGGTATTGTCGTTTGTAAAGAGCGGGTTCTCAACTCCAGAGAAGCCGGTACCCTTTCCGCGCTTCAATACAAATACCGTGCGAGCCTCGTGGGCGTTTACAATCGGCATACCATAGAGCGGGCTTGACTCGTCGTTGATTGCGTCCGGGTTTACGACATCGTTTGCACCAATGACGATTGCAACATCAACATTGCTCATCTGAGGATTCATCTCATCGGCAGTTTTCAGCTGCTCGTAAGGAACATTTGCCTCAGCAAGCAATACGTTCATGTGGCCAGGCATTCGGCCTGCAACCGGGTGGATTGCGAAGTTTACTTCCGCGCCGTTCTCTTCAAGCTTGTCGCAAAGCTCTTTTACTGCGTGCTGAGCCTGAGCAACAGCCATACCGTATCCTGGAACAAAGACGACATTCTTTGCCGCTTCCAGAATCATGTAAGCATCTTCCACAGACATAGCCTTCGGCTCCTTTGCAGGGCCGCTAGCTCCCTTCTTCTTTGAGCCACCGAAGCTCTTGAAAAGCAGGCTTGCAAATGTACGGTTCATAGCCTTACACATAATCAAGGTCAAAATCAAGCCTGAAGCACCGACCAGACAACCAGAAACAACCAGAACCGTGTTGTTGATTGCAAAACCTGCGAACGCCGCCGCCAAGCCAGAAAGCGCGTTCAAGAACGAGATGATGACAGGCATATCGCCGCCGCCAATCGGGATTACCATCGTAAAGCCGAGGAGCAAGAAAATTGCCGTTGAAGCAATGATTCCGCATTTTTCGATTTCTGCAAATCCAAAGGGATTTTCAGCAGTGAAGAATGAGTAGGCGATGATTGAGACCAAGCCGAGCACGCAGAGAACCGCATTTACCGCATTCTTGGCAGGAATGACCCAGCCCTTGAAAGTCATCTTTCCGCTCAATTTGCCCCAAGCAACCAGAGAACCGGTAAAAGCCACCGCACCGATTGCAATCGTGAGCCCCAAGGAAACTGCCGTGAAGTAGTCGCCTTTTGGAGAAGCGATGTACTGAGTCAAAGCAACCAGCAGAGAAGACAAACCACCGAAACCGTTGAACAAAGCAACAAGCTCAGGCATTCCAGTCATCTGAACTTTCTTTGACCAGATTGCACCGATAACCGTACCAATCAAAACAGCGGCAACAATCCAGCAGTAGCCGTTTGAAAGAAGAGGATTTCCGCCCCAGGCTGCCGCGTCCGTAAAGAAAGCAGACATAACATCTTTCTGAATAAGAACGGTAACAACCGCAATCAGCATACCGATTGCAGAATAAAAGTTACCCTTGCGGGCAGTAGCCGTCTTTCCCAAAAGTTTGATTCCCCGGATAAAGAAGATACAGGAAATCATGTACAGAATTTTAATCAATGTATCGTTCATCTCTGCAGCTCCTTATTTCTTTTTTGAATCTTTCGTCTTGAACATACCAAGCATACGGTCAGTTACCATGTAGCCGCCGATAACATTGATAGTCGCAAACACAATGGCGAGGAAGCCGAGGATTGCCCCAACCTTTCCGCCGATTTTAACAGCCAGTGCCGTAATTGAGATGGCACCGACAACCGTAATGCCGGAAATAGCGTTTGTTCCAGACATAAGCGGCGTGTGCAGCTGTGACGGAACCTTTGCAATCAACTCAAGACCCAAGAAGGCCGCGATTACAAATACGAAAATAAGCATTATATCCATAAATTACCTCTAAAAATCCGTCATTCTGAGCGCAGCGAAGAATCTATTTTTCAGAGATGTTTCGCTTTGCTCAACATGACATTCTTTGTCATTATCGGACTCGGGAACAATCGTTGTCGTTCTCGCTTAGACCCGATAATCTTTTGGGCGTTCGCCGTTCGCTTACGCTCACTTCACGAGTTTTGTCCGCTTCGCTTCCAAAACTCGCACGTCGGGCTTTTCGCACTTCCGCTTTCGCTTCATACCGCAAGCGGTACTGTTTCGCAGGTGCTACAATCCCTAACGCTCAGCCCCGCATGGATGCGGGATGTATGCTGAGAACTAAAAATCCACGGATGGATTTTTAGTTCTTAAACCTCTCATGAATAATCTGTCCGCCCTGTGTGAGCAGGCAGCCCTTCATGATGTCGTCTTCCATGTTGACCTTGAACTCTTTTGCTTCCTTGTCGTAGAAACCTGCATGTGTAAGGAAAGCCGTGATGTTGCCGGAGAACATTTTTGAAGCATCATAGGGAACCTGTCGTTCAAGCAAGTCGCCAGACATGATTGTAACGCCGTTCTCGGTGACCACATTCTCAAAGAGTTTAGAGCCTTCAACGTTACCGCCGGTAGAACAAGCCATATCAACGACGATTGAGCCCGGCATCATGCGGTCAAGAACGTTCTTTTCGATAAGGCGGGGAGCCTTGCGACCGAATACTTTTGCCGTGGTGATTACGATGTTTGCCTTTTCACAGACCTTAGCCTGAGCTTCCTTCTGCTTTGCAATCTGCTCCGGGGTAAGCTCTTTTGCGTAGCCCTGGGCAGTCTGCCCCATTTCGCCAAGGTCGATTTTTACAAAGTTTGCGCCCAGAGACTTAACCTGGTCCTCTACAACCGGGCGGGTATCAAAAGCGTCAACGCGGGCACCCAGGCGTTTTGCCGTAGCGATGGCCTGAAGACCTGCAACACCCACACCAATAATGAAGACACGGGCCGGGTTAATCGTACCGGCAGGAGTAACCATCATCGGAAGAATCTTGGGGAGTTTTGCGGCCGCATTGAGGACGGCAACATAACCGGCAAGAGAAGTCTGAGAAGACTGCACGTCCATCTTCTGGGCAAGTGTCGTGCGCGGAATCATCTCCAGAGAAACCGCCTGAATGCCTTTTTTTGCAAAGTCGTTCAGGAGTTCTTTTTCATTAAAAGGGTCAAGATAGCTTAAATGAAGCGTGCCTTCTTTTATTCCATCAATCGAAGTTGGCTTCATGATTCGGACAATAATTTCTGAATCAGAATAAGCATCCTCTTCTTTTGCAACGATTGTTGCCCCTGCATTCTTATAGGCCTCGTCCGAGAAACCGCTCTTAAGACCGGCACCCGCAACGACTTTAATCTCAAAGCCCATAGAAATCAGTTTTTTTGCGTCATCGGGAATAAGGGCAACGCGTGTTTCACGCTCGTCCTTTTCCTTGCAGACCAAAACCTTCTTCATCTTTGTAAGCCTCCTTTAAGGACAAAAAAAATCATATTTATTATATACCAAATCAAGCTTTTTTACATCAAATTTATATGATTTTTATCAAGAAAAGTCGCGTCAGTTATGGAGCAGTGGCTTGGCTGCCGACAGTTTCCAACCTTTTCTTTTTATGATACAGCATCTGCATGGCAAACAAATCATCCGTGGAACTACCAATATCCGTATCAATGATGACGGAAACTTTACGCCGGCTACAAGAAAAAAGTAGAAGAAGGGGAAAAAAAAGCCAGCAGATAAAAGGATTTTCTCATCAAGTTTCTTACACCCTGTATTGAAGTTTTTCTGCTAATGAAATCCTGCGGTACGCGCCGGCTGAAAATCCACAGGGCAACAAAGGAAAGCAGTGCATTCAGCAGCAGAATCTCAAATCCAAATGAATAGCCGAAGAAAAGCGTTTTAGAGAATCGGTTTATGAAAAAACTTATGACGGGCGACAGGACGGCGATATAGGGCACGACACCATCATTCACGCACCGACGCTTACACAGCATTCCAAAAAAGAAGAGGGCAAGGAGCGGACCGTATGTGTAACCCGCAATCGTAAAAATCGTCGCAATCAGTGAATCCGAATGGAAGGGCCTGAAAAAAACAATTATGAGAAAAAAACAGAGCACAAAGGCAATATGGACAATTTTTCGTATCCAAGTCTTTTTTTCTTCTGTCAAGGAAGTTTTTTTTGATTCAAATTCAAGGATGTCAACACAGAATATGGTCGTAAGGGAGGCAATAGTTCCGTCCGCACTGGAATACCCGGAGGCTACAAGCCCCAGCACAAAAAGAAGCGCCGCCACGCTCCCCGCCTTAAAAGCCACCGTGGAAAAGATTCCTGCAATCTGCTTCCAGAAAAAGACCTTTGATTTCCAGTCGCCCTCATAGATTTTTGTCATCCCCTCTTCACCGGCTTCTCTAAGAATCTCAGCAAAAGAGCCGCCAACTCCACTCTTTAAAATCCAAAAAATTCCTGCCACAGAGAGAATCATGCAGGTGGTCTGCAGGCAGTCCGTCCAGACAAGGGTTTTTATTCCGCCACGGAAGGTGTACAAAAGAATCAGAATCAAAAGAAAGGCCTGCAAGCCAGGGCGAGCGGCGGTTTCCCGTAAAGTAGGCCGCGTTCGACCCGTCTTTATTTGATGCAAGGCAGGAAAGCCCCAGCAGCATAAGAAAATAGAGAATCAAAAAAAGGAAAATAAGGGAAATATTCATGCTCACTACCAGCAGGAGAGACTATACCACAGTTTTTGAACAATTTCTATTCCCTCCGCCCATGTGCTTTCCTGCACTTTTTATATTGCCCGTGTTGCAAAATTCCCCTTTTCCCCTTACAATAGAATGGATATGACAAAATTGACTGGAACCGTACTGAACGGCAGTAACAATGTGTTCGACGTGGAGTGCGATTCTTCCGAAGAGCCAGGAGAATCGAATGAGCCGAACATACGTCAGTGTACGCTCAAAAGCAAGCGACTAAAAACAGACGAAAAGCAGTACAATCCCCTTGCCCCCGGCGACCGCGTGGAAATTGAAGTTGACGAGAATGAGGACGACAAAGGTCAGATTATTTCCCTACTTCCACGCAAAAACGGTTTTGTCCGCTGGAATGTCAAAGGACGGGCACCCCAACTGCTGGCCGCAAACATCGACAATCTTTTTTTGGTGACGACTCCTGATGAACCTCCTTTTCGTGCCCGATTTATTGACCGGGAACTGGCACAGGCAGAGTATCAGGACATTGAGCCCATTATTTTAGTAAACAAATATGATTTGCCTGCCGCTCAGGATGATGACTTCCAGAACCGACTTTCCATTTGGGAAGATCTGGGCTATAAAATCGTTCGGGTTTCAGCACACACGGGCGAAGGTCTGACGGAACTGGCAGAACTGATGCTGGGAAAACTAAACGCATTTGTCGGTCAGTCGGGCGTGGGAAAATCAAGTCTGATAAACGTGCTGGACTCTTCCTGCGTACTCAAAACAGGAAGCCTTTCCCTCAAATACGGGCGGGGAACCCACACCACCACAAAAGGCGAACTCATGCACCTGCACATAAACGAATCTCTGGTTGGCGGCATGCTGAACGCAACGGCTGACATCATCGACACGCCTGGTGTAAGACGCTTTGTCCTCCACAATATTCCCTCAAACGATTTGGCCATGTACTTCAGGGAAATGCGTCCGCTGGTGGGTCAGTGCACCTACGGTATGAAATGCACCCACACATCGGAAAACGGCTGCAAGATTCTGGAAGGAGTCTATTCAGGTGTCATCAGTGAAGAACGCTATGACAGCTGGAAGAGAATCAGTGAAGAAATCCGCACGGGAAGCTGGAGCGACTAGCCGTGCACAAAAAGACTCTTGAGGAACTGGCATTCTACCAGATTCGTGATGAAGCGGCATCATTTTGCGTAAGCGAGGAAGGTCTCTTTTCCTTTCATCATCGGGAACCGCTGACCAATGCTGAGGAAATTGAAAGGCTCAAATCCTACAGCCGAGAATGGACGGCAATCCTGCAGGGTAGCAAATCCAGTCCCCTTTCTGCCTGGCAGCCCATTCATTCGTTTTTGAAGCTGGCTCAGGCAGACGGTGCTACGCTGGAGCAGGAACAATGCTACGCCCTCTTTTTGTTCTGTGAGTCAGCCAAAAAGGTCAGTGACAGTGTGGAAACGGCTTTCCTGTCCATGGACGTAAAAGGGCTGCATGCTCTGACCAAAGAACTGCCACTTGCAGAACTGATGCAGGCAGATTTAAAAATCAGTCGGGTGCTGGACAAAAACGGTCAGCTAAAAGACTTGGCGCAATTGCGGGCCATCAGGGCAAAAATTGCAAGCCTTCACGCAGAAATCGCCTCCGCCCTCAAAAAATATACCAGCGACACCAGCCTTGCATCCGTTCTGGAATCCACGGTGCCAGCCTATCGGGCAGACAGACAGGTACTGGCCGTAAAGGCAGGTCAGCGCAACCGCATTCAGGGCATCGTCCATGAAGTAAGCCAGACAGGACAGACGCTCTACATTGAGCCTGAGGAAGTTGTGCGAAAGAACAATGAATTGGTGCAGGAAGAATTTCATTTGCAGGCGGAAATCCGCAAAGTCTTTACCGATTTGACGGCGGAACTAAGGGAAGCTATTCCATTTTTTTTCAGCAGCCTTAAAATAATGTCGCTCTTGGACACCACCCTTGCAGCAGCCCGATGGGGAATTGAAAACCATGGGGTCTATGCCCTCCCCTGTAACGGACAGCCACCCCTTTTGCTACAGGCACGGCACCCTCTTTTGCGGGAAAAAGCCGTACCCATTGACATCCGTTTTCTGGAAGGAAAATGCGTTCTGATTATCACCGGACCGAACACAGGTGGAAAAACAGTGACGCTCAAAACATTTGCCCTGCTCTGTATGCTCAATCAGGCAGGACTTCCCATTCCGGCGGCAGAAGGCACAAGGCTTCCTCTTTTTAATGCCATTTTTGCCGACATCGGTGACGAACAGAGCATCGACCAGTCTCTTTCCACCTTTAGTGCCCACATGAAAAACATTGCTGCCGCCGTAAAACATGCCGACAGCATGAGCCTTGTGCTTTTGGACGAATTGGGAAGCGGTACGGATCCTCAGGAAGGAAGTGCCATTGCCATGGCTATCCTGGACACGCTTATTGAGCGCAAGGCTTTCATTCTGGTGACGACCCACCATGGCATTCTAAAGAACTACGGCTACACAAATCCTCTCTGCGTGAATGCCTCCGTTGACTTTGACACAAACACCCTTGCCCCAACCTATCGCCTGCAGATGGGCATTCCCGGAGAAAGTCATGCGCTGGACATTGCAAGGCGAAGCGGACTCCCCCATGCAATCGTGGACAAGGCAAAATCATACCTGACCAACGAAGCTGCAGACGTAAGTTCACTCATAAAAGGACTGACTCAAAAACATGCGGAACTTGCGGAGCGGGAAAAAGAATACAGGCTGCAAAATCAAATCCTAAGCGACCGTTCATTTAAAATTGAGCAAAAAGAATTGAAAGTACGGGAAAAAGAAGCGGAAATCAAAAAACGCGAGCATGGCGAAGAATCCGAATTTTTACATGAAACAAGAAAGCGACTTGAAAATCTGGTGAGGGAACTGAGGGAAGGCGAAATCACACGGGAAAAGACCCTTTCTGCAAAGCATTTTATGACTTCACTGGCAGACGACATTAGCGCAAGGGAAAAAGAAGCAAAAGCACTGGCAGAAAAACTTGAAAAAGACCGGGCAGAGCTTGCAGCGCGCATGGAAAAAGAAAAGACTGTCCGCGCAGAAAACGGCATGCTGATTACAAAGGCTGGCGAAAGACATGCGTCAAACAAAAAGACAAAACGCCGTCTGAGTAACGCAGAGGCACTGGAAAAGGCAAAAGTTCCAGAGATTGACGAACATGCAAAAAGCAAAAAAGAGGGAACTTCCTCCAACAGTGAAAAAGCGCAGAAGGTCATGGCATTTACTCCGGGTGCAGATGTTCTGATTGCCTCGTCAAAAATACGGGGAAGTCTGATTCGGGAAGAAAAAAAAGGTCTGTGGCTGGTGCAGGTTGGCTCAGTCCGCATGCCAATAAAACAGAAAGAACTCCTTTTGGCGGACAGTGCCGACCAGAAACCTGCCCTACAATACAGCGTAGAACTTGCTTCTGCCCGTGACGAGGAAAACGCCATCTTTATGAAAGGCGGTGCCACGGCAAAACCAGTATTTGAACTGCGGCTTTTGGGTATGCGTGAGGAAGAAGCCATTAAATTACTGGAACGGCAATTGGACTTGTGCTCCATGCAGAATTTTCGGACATTCAGCGTCATTCACGGCAAGGGAGAAGGCATTTTGCAGCAGGCCGTGCAGGATTATCTTTCCAGTTATCCCGGCGTAAAGGAATTTCATTTTGCCCGTCCTGAAGACGGTGGCACAGGAAAAACCTATGTTACGCTGGCATGAGAGGGCTGAGCAAAAGGAGATACACTGGATTTTGAGCCTGCATGAGATGACAGGAACCAACTTTTTTTGACTGGCTGACGGAAAGTTGCGCTACCTCGTAGTCAAGATTGAGCACAGGGGCGAGAGATTGCAATTCGGAAAGCGTTTCCAGTGTAAGGCAGGAGACAACAATTCGGGCACGGGGATTTTTTTGGTGCACAATGCGCAAAATTGCTTCCAGTTGGCCTTGACTGCCACCCACAAAGACTGCATCGGGTATCGGTAAGTCTGCAAGAGCCTCCGGAGCATGACCACAATGAATTGAAAGATTGACTGCAGCGGCTTTTTTGCGGTTCTGGCGGATAAGATTACAGGCATAGTCTTTTTCTTCTACAGCATGCACGGCACAGTGAGCATTGTGAGCAATATCCACGCTAACAGCACCTGTTCCCCCGCCAATATCCCAAACAGTCTCGCCATCATTCACAGACAAAAGAGAAAGAATCGCCCCACGGACAAAGCGTTTTGTCATGGGAACAATTTTTTGTCCGTCAGATTCAGCTGCATTCCTGATAAAAAAATCATCAGGGAGAGCCCCATGGGGAAGATTCGGCATATTGCGGGAAACAAGGAGACAGGAAAGCCGCTCATCATAGTCAGTGCGGGAAAGCACTTGCTGGGGAGTGGCGGAAAAAATGGTCTCAAAAGCGTTTTCAGCAGGAATTGCCTTCCCGCCAGAAACATTCACCCCTTGCCCGTCGGAATAGTCATAGCCCAAGCGGCTTCCCACATGCAGGGTGGCCTGAATATCATGGTCGATAAGAAAGCGGGCTATCGAGGAGACTGTAATGCCGCCACCAGTAAGAAAAAAAGTTTTTGGCGCATAGGAAAGGGCAATGCCAAGATTACAGTCCCTGCCATGGACAGACACCAGATGCCAGTCCTGCCAGGACTCCCCCAGACACGCGGCAAAATACTGGGGCGTTGCGATACCGGGAATAAGACGCACCTGCCAGCCATCTGCCTCCAGAAGTGAGCGTAAAGCCCCTGCCCCGCTGAAAAAGCCCGTGTCTCCGCTAAAAAGTCCACAAGGAATTTCCTCCGAATCCGCATAGGCTGAAAAAGCCGCGGCAATTTTTTGGCTTTCGTAGACCGCATGTTTTTTTCCGTGGATAAGAGAGTCCACCGCAGAAAGCATGCGTTCTGAGCCAGCCACAAGGGGTGCCTTTTGGATTGCCTCAGAGGCTTCCTGAGAAAGACGGGCAGTCTGCCCCATGCCGATACCGATGAGCACACAGCGTTTCATTCAGTCTCCTTGCGGACAGTGGCTTCAGCAAGGGCTGCAAGCAGTTCTTCCGCTGATGAAAAGCAATGCAGCGTCTCTGCTTCCACAGGGGCTTTGAGCGCATAGATTTCCATGCCCAGAGATTCTGCCGCCGCAATTTTTTCTGCAAAGCCCCCCGTCTCTCCGCTTTCCTTGGTGACAAGCAGGCGGCAATCATATTCTGCAAAGAGGGCCTTATTTAATGCTGTGCTACAGACTCCCTGCATGGCTATCACGTGGTCTGAAGGAAGATTGGCGGCACGGCATTTTTCCAATGACTCTTGGGAAGGAAGCACGCGGACAAAAAGACGCTTCTGATAGTCAGGAATCGCGGTAAATGCGGCAAGGTCTCTGCTTCCCGTGGAAAGAAAGATTGCGCCGGTCGTCTGTGCAAGCGCGGCAACAAGGGAAGAAAGATTTTCAAACTCATGGAGGTTCTTTGCCATCACAGGCTGACTGGCACGCAAAAGGCGGTAATATGGCACAAAGGAAAGGGAAGAAGCAGACAGCAGATTTTTTGTCACTTCTGCGGCATAGGGATGGGTGGCGTCCACCAGCGCGTCAAAATGAGCTGCCAAGGAGGCGATTTCTTCCCTGGCAAGGCGTCCATGCAGCATATGCAGATTTTCAGGCAGCCCGTTCTGGGAAGAAATGACCTCGGGAGAATGCAAAAGATGACGGGTCAATAATTCTGCGCCGTAATCAGTGGCAAGACTTACCGTAACAAAATGACCCGCTGACAGGGCTTTTTGAACAAAATCTTTTCCTTCTGTGGTGCCGGCAAATACGAGGAGATTCATTTTTGATAGCCTCTGGGCGTAACGAGTTTCTGACTTCCGTTTATCTCGATGATTTTTGTCGTTGAATTTCCGATGAAGGCGGTGCAGAACATGTCTAAATCGGCGGTGGCAAGGTCTGAGAGCCGACAGATGTGAGCTTCCTGACCTGCACGGCCGAAATTCCGCACCCAGCCACAGGGAGTTTCGGGAGAAAGGCTTTTCATGAGCATGTGGCAGGCTTTTTGCAATGCATCGGGACGGTTTTTACTGCGGGGATTATACAAGGCAATGCAAAAATCCCCGGAAGCGGCGGCGCGAAGACGCTTTTCTATTGTTTCTTGAGGAGTAAGAAGATTGCTCAAAGAAATGACGCAAAAATCATGGGAAAGAGGCGCTCCCAACAAGGCTGCACCGCCTAAAGCCGCCGTCACACCAGCAAGCACCTGTATGGAAACGGAGGAAAAGCCATTGTTTTCGGCGGCGATTTCGTAGACAAGGCTTGCCATGCCGTACACCCCCGCGTCTCCACTGCACACAAGGGCAACATTTTTTCCGCTGGCGGCAAGGCGCAATGCATGCTCACAGCGTTGACTTTCTTTCATCATGCCGCTTGCATAGACTTCTTTTTCAGGAAAAAGCGGAGCGACCAAATCAACATAGGTTGTATAGCCTGCAATAATGTCAGCGCGAGAAATGGCTTCGTAAGCCTCCTGGGTCATGCCATCTTTCTTACCGCCACCGATACCAATGATAAAAAGACTTGCCATAAACAGAATTGTATCACGCAGAAACGCTAAGGGCAACCGTCATGCCGTCGCGGGAAGTTTTGCGCACCAAAAGCCAGTCTGCGCTTGTATGAGCCGCACAAACAGAGGAGCGTTCGCAGACAGCATCCGTTCCTGTTTTTTCCTTCACAAAATCCGAGGAGGTAAAACCTCTGAGGCCTGCATCCGCCGCATTCAGTTCTTCTGCGGAGAATGTCACAAAAGGAACAGCCAGTTCTGCGGCAAAATTTAAAAGAGCTCCCTCATCTTTTTTCAGGTCGATACTGGCAATTGTTTTTACAAGAGAGATGTCCAGCCCCTTTTCCGCAAAGACGGAGCGCACGAATTCAGACAGGCGACGGCTGTCACTTCCACGCCTGCATCCAATGCCCACGGAAAAGATTTTTTTTCCCGCCAGCACCGCCGCGCTGATTTTTTTTGCCTGCAGCAAATCAGGAATCTGCCAGCCGTGCGCCTTTGCCCAAGTGTCTATCGCCCATAGGCCGCGCACATCGGTCGCCGTCGTCACCACGGGAATCGCCCCCAGAAAATCCGCAATCACCTGGGCGGCATCATTTGCCCCGCCCAAGTGTCCGCTCAAGAGGGGAATGGCAAAGCGGCCGCCTTCATCCAGGCTCACCACGGCGGGGTCTGTCTCCTTACTCTGCACAAAAGGAGCAAGGCTCCGCACCGCAATGCCCGCCGCCCCCACAAAGACAAAGAGTACCCGCTCCCCGCCCTGCGCCTGTGCAAAAGAATCCGAGCAGATGCCCCGCAAAGGGGGATGGTTTTCACCAAAACAATGGAAAAGTTTTAGCGATGCAGCCTGCCCTGTAAGGGCTGCTTCTATATGACGACGCAATTTTTCCGCAAGTTCCGCGCCTTTTTCGCTAAAGCAGACAAGCGTTATGCGGTCAAAATCTAGTTTTTTTTCGCAGATACAGGCAGGTTCAAGCAGATTTTGTCTATCGTCCACATCCTTTTCTGCTTCTCCCTGCCGATATTCCGTGGAAAAGTGCTTATCGTAAAGGCGACTCAACTGGTAGTAGTCGCCAAGAAAATCCCCTACCAGGACAAGAGCAGTTTTTCTGATGCCTGCCTCAGAGGCTTTTTGCGCAATGTCAGAAAGTGTACCGCGCACAATTTTTTCTTCCGGCCAGCTTGCCTTGTAGACGACAGCACAGGGGGTCTCCTCTGTATAAGCCCCTCCCGCCAAAAGTTCATCCACCAAGGCGGGAATCATGCCGCTGGACAAAAAGAGCACCATTGTTGCACCATGACTTGCAAGGGAGCGGATTTTTTCCCTCTCAGGCACAGGTGTTCTGCCCTCCATGCGGCTTACGATGACCGTCTGACTTACCCCCGGCACCGTAAATTCTTTTTTAAGAGAAGCGGCTGCTGCAAACATACTGGAAACTCCCGGCACCACTTCATAGCCAATGCCCGCCGCATCCAGACGCTCCATCTGCTCGCGGATTGCACCGTATATTGCAGGGTCTCCTGTATGCAGACGGAGGCAAAGTTTTCCTTCTTTTTCCGCCCGCTGTAAAATCTCATCAGTTTCTTCCAAGGTAAGGCGGGCACTGTCGTACATCTGGCAGGAAGGCTTGCAGTATGAAAGCAAAGTTTTGTTTACCAGACTTCCTGCCCACACAAGTACGTCAGCCTGTTCCAAAAGCCGCATGCCACGCAGGGTAATCAAGTCCGCAGCCCCGCTTCCTGCACCCACAAAATAAATCATTTCCCCTTCCCCTGCACAATCAAGAGGGAAAGATAGGCATCCGCCATCACATCGTCACCCAGAGAGCGCAAATCCTGTCCCCTTATAATCCGCTGGTCAGCCATACTCGCTTTCTGCACAAGCACTGAGTCTCCCAAAAGTCCAAGCCTGTCAATCAGCAAAAGGATTTCAGACAGATGACGTGCATGTTTCATCAGTACTTTTGTACCCTCTGCGCGCAAGGCCGCTTCCAGTTTTCCTTTGCTATAGAATGCATCGCCCGGAATGATAGTCAGACTGTCATCCCTATCTACAAGAGAAAGACCGGCGGCACAGGCAGCGGCAGAAAAGGAATTGACACCCGAAACAAAAGACACGGTAAACCCCAAATCCTCTACTAACGCCGCAATATGCCAGGCTGTCGCATAGAGAGACACATCGCCAATCGCACAAAAGGCCACATCCTTTCCCTCATGTAAAACTTCGGCACAGGACATAGCAATACGATGGTATTCCTCGAGGATTTTTTCCCTATTGCGAGTCATGGCTATGGGAAAGAAAAGAAGTTTTTTTTCTGAAAGTGATACTGCACCATTCACCGCGTCATAGGCAATGTGGTGCTTTTGCTCGGCATGAGCGTCGGTCTCTGGAAAACAAATGACCGGACAGCGTTCAAGAACCTGAATGGCTTCCAACGTCAGTTTGTCGGAGCCACCAGGACCCACGCTCACGGCGTAAAAAGTGCCGGCCTGCAAAACCTTACTCTTTTACCAGCAGATTGAATGCGTCCATTTCAGACGTAGTTGCAAGCAGGGCATCCCGCAGTTCCTTGTTCTTGAGTTTTGAACTGAAATAGCTGAGGGTCTGCAAGTAGTAGGTGTGCTGGTTATGAGCCGCAGCAATCATAATCAGGAGACGCACCGGCACATCGTCCACCGGCTGAAAGTCAATGATATCGTTCCTGCAGATTCCCACACTCATCACCAAATCCGTAACGGATGTAAGGCGAACATGGGGGATAGCAATGCCACGACCAACAGCCGTAGACATCAGTTCTTCACGCTGCAAGATACCGGAAACGAGTTCCTTTTCATCTTTAATCTGTGGAGCGGTAGCAAGATTTGATGCCAGTTCCACAAGAGCATCATGCTTTGTGGTACGATTGATGAACACAATGCGTTCAGGAGAAAGGATATTGCGTACGCGGACGGGTGTATTTGCTTCGTCCGGCTTTGTATTTGAGGAAAGGCGCTCATTCACCCATTTTTCAATCTCTGACCGCTTAAAACGCCAGACGGTGCCAATTTTTCCAGCGGGAATCTCACCTTTTTGCGCCCAGTCATATACAGTACGTTCTGAAACACGCAGATATTTTGCTACTTCTTCAATGGTAAGGATGTCGTCACCCATAATATACTCCCTGACCTTTAGAATAGGTATATATTATTTTGCATACATCACATCTATTTGTCAAGAGTTAGCAAACTTTTCAACGAATTTCAAATATTTTCCCAAAAGTGAAGAATTTCTGCGCTTTTTTAGGATTTTTCCGATGCAAGTTCATGCAGACTGTCAAAGGGGTACAATTCGCCAAGGGTATGCACAAGAACATTTTCTTCCCTTGAACCAAAAATTACCGGCGTGTCATTGTCCGCAAATTCCGTCAGAACCTGGCGACAGGCACCGCAGGGCCCTACAGGATAATCAGCCTTGGGTGCGGCAATGGCAATCGCCTTAAAGGACAGTCTGCCTTCGCTCACCGCCTTAAAGGCTGCCGTCCGCTCCGCACAGTTGGTCAGTCCATAGGAACGATTCTCAACATTTGCTCCCGTCACTACGCTGCCGTCATCAGTCAAGATTGCCGCTCCCACAGGAAAATGAGAATAAGGCGAATAGGAAAAAGCAGATGCCTTAACCGCTTCCCGATACAGTTCCATCAATTGTTCTTTAGATACAGCCATTTCTTTCCTCCAGAACAGGGTCTAATCAGGTCAAAAGGCGAAGTATTTAACTAAGCCCGTAATTGACCAGTCCTTTTCTATAGTATATCATAGATTTCTATGAAGAAAAAAAGAAATTTGCTTATTCCGCTCTGTGTTTCACTTTCAATCATATATGTCATTCTGGCAGCACGACCACTCAAAAAAGAATTGCAGTTCCGCCCCCAATGGACTATTGACGCAAGCAAAGTTACCACAACAAAAGATACGGAAGGATTATCAGAAAAATTTGCCAATGCCATTCCCTTTAAGCTGGGGCAGACCCTGGGCTACTTTACGGAAGACGGGGACATTCTGAATATCGTCACTTACCCTTACAAGGCTGCCCTTTCTGAACATGCCTATGCCCTGTACGGAACAAACGACAAAAAGATACCATTCTACGAGCCCAACGGCACAAAAGCAGGTGAAATTACCCAGACAGGCTTTCCCTTCTTTATTGGAGAAAGCAGATTCCTTTTTTTGCCGGGTGGCGCGTCATTTGCAAAACTTTCAGAAGACGGTGCCGTTGAGTGGATATACGAAAATTACGCTCCCATCACTGCCTTCGCTGCTTCTTCGGCGGGCTGCGTAGCAGGATACAGTGACGGCACCATCACGTCCTTTACTAACAAGGGTGTCATCGACCAGACCTTTAAGCCCAGTGGCAGCGAAAATCCTGTCATTTTGGGCACGGCTCTTTCTCCCAGCGGCAATATCATCGCCTGTATTTCCGGGCAGAACGAACAGCGTTTTATCATCGCAAAAAAAACAGGAAACCACACGGAAATCATCCATCACGAATACCTGGAAAAAGAAACGACCAGACAAAAAATCGTTAAATTCAGTTCCGATGAAAGCACCGTTTACTACGACAGCGCGGACGGATTGGGCATAGTAGACTGCAAAAGCGGCAAAAGCAAAAAACTAAAGATTTCAGGCCACATTCTCTCAATCCAGGAATCAAATGAAAGCAATACCGTTTTTGTTCTGAGCAGGGACAAAACAAAATATACCCTACTTGTGGTAGAACCCTTTGCCACAGCAGCAGGTTCATTCTCCTTTAACGCCCAGACTGCCTGTATCGCAGTCAAGGGAAGCAATCTCTTTGTAGGAAGGGATAACGAAATCGCAAAAATGCAGATTCAGTACAACTAAATTAAAGAGGGGAGGGAATTATGAAAAAAACACTGATCCTTTCACTAACTGCTTGCATGTTTACAGCAGCAGGATTTACATTTGACTGGCCGCAGAATGCCATTCAATCAGACTCCTTCTATTCATACTTTGGACAGATTAGAGGCGGCACCATCAATTCGTCACTCATTTTTACTGACAGCGAAGAAATCAAAGCTGCAGAAGAAGGAAAAGTCATCGCCGTCATTTCAGAACATTCCGAGGAAAGCGAACTCTTTGAAAGCACATTGGGAAACGCCATTATCCTTGCCCATAAGGACAATCTGCAAACAATCTACGCAAACCTTGACCGGGATTCCCAAAGACAGCGGTATGCCCTGGACAGCGTACAGACGGGAACCAATTTTGGTCTCTGCGGAAACACTGGCTGGCAGCAGGGACAGGCGAACCTTGAATTTCAGGTGGTTGATACAAAAAATCAGGTTTTCATAAACCCACGGGTGCTCATGCCCCGCGTTGGAAAGGAACTGGAACTGACCATTCAAAATGTAACGGCAGTAAACCGCAAGGGAAATGAATATGCATTGGGAATCAACAAGAGATTTCCCTCTGGCACCTACTATCTTTATCGGAAGCGGCAGGAAACCGCCATGCCTTACCGTACAACCATCTTCATTAACGGTGCGGCAGTAGAAACGATTTCCTATGACATGCTGAGGGAAAAAAACGGTAGGCTGTGCACCAATGGCAACAAGAGTTACCCAGTCGCACTACTCTACCCCGATACAAACCGCCAGCTTTTGGCGGAAGTTTCCCTGCCCAAAGGTCACAACGCAATTACAATCGTCGTAGTGGACATTCTGGGCAAGGAAGTTACGCTCACCTATTCAATGGACGCCTATTAAAAGACTGTTACTACTTCGCCGTTAGGATAATGCTCGGTGATGTAGTCCCTTACTTTCTGACTTCTGACAGCCTTAACCAGTTTTTTAACAGCCTCGTCATTCTCACGGCCTTCCTTTACGGCGATGATGTTTACGTAGGGAGAATCAGCACCCTCAACAATCAGTCCGTCCTTTGCAGCGGTAAGACCTGCGGGAATAGCATAGTTTCCGTTGATTACGGCAGCATCCACATCATCAAGAACACGGGGAAGGCTCGCCGCTTCAATTTCTACAAACTTGAAGTTCTTTTTGTTTTCAAGAATATCAGTCGGCACCGCTGTCAGTCCTGCCAGCGGATTCAGCGTGATATAGCCAGCAGCCTGCAAAAGCAGCAATGCGCGGCCTTCGTTAGTCGGATCATTGGGAACGGCGATTCTTGCACCGTCGGGAATTTTTTCTGCAGCATCATATTTGTGTGAGTACAATGCCAAGGGTTCTACATGTACACCGCCGGCATTTGTCAGGTGGTAGCCGCGCTCTGAATTGAAACTCTCCAGATAGGGAATGTGCTGAAAGAAGTTTGCGTCAATCTGACCGTTTTCAACCGCTTCATTGGGCGTTACATAGTCAGTGAACTCAACAACTTTAAGCGTTACGCCCTCCTTTGCCAAGTCATCTACAATCAAATTCAAGATTGCTGCGTGTGGCTCGGGAGTCGCACCGACGGTCAATTCATTTGCTGTTTTTTTGGAACAGCCAGTCACGGCAAGCACCAGTGCCGCCAGTACAAAAAAAACTGTTTTTTTCATATATACACCTCGTATTAAAAATATCCACCCCATGCAGAGCGGATAAAAAAGAGTATGCTGATAATAACCTATAATGTCAATAGGAAATTATACTTCCATAATCGGTTCGTCAACGGGCTTTCCGCCGGGAACCATGGGAAGTACCATTTCGTTCAAGTCGATGTGACACTCAATGACAGCGGGTTTTCTTTCGCTTATCGCATCATCAAAAGCCTTCTTAAATTCGGCTTCAGTTGATGCATGATAGCCACGGATTCCGTATGCTTCAGCGAGTTTTGCAAAATCCGGTCCAAAATCAAGGGTTGTCTGGCTGTAACGCTGCCCGTAGAAAAGATTCTGCCACTGACGCACCATGCCCAGCGTTCCGTTGTTCACGACAATAATCACCACAGGAAGATTGTAATGGCAGATAGTGGCAAGTTCATTACAGTTCATGCGGAATGAACCGTCTCCTGCGTAATGCACGACATACTTATTGGGATTAGCTACCTGAGCACCGATTGCCGCACCAGTGCCAAAGCCCATCGTTCCCAGACCGCCAGAGGTGATAAATGTTCTCGGCTTTACAAAGGGATAGAACTGTGCTACCCACATCTGATGCTGGCCGACTTCCGTAGTAATAATGGCATCATCTCCCAGTTTTTCATGCACGTATTCACAGAGTACGCGGGGATGGATGTTTCTTGCGCTCATCCAGCTAGGCGGTACCAACTGCTTCCATTCAGCAACCTGCTCATTCCACTTGCCGGCAGCCTTCTTTTCTACAGCGGGAACAAGACGGGAAAGCGTTTCCTTGATGTTTCCAATCACAGAGGCAGAGGTCTTTACGTTCTTGTCGATTTCCGCCGGGTCAATGTCGATGTGCAGAACCTTGCTGTTCTTTGCAAAGCGTTTGGTATCGCTTGTTACGCGATCGCTAAAGCGGGCACCGATTGCAATCAGCAAATCACACTTGCTCACGGCAAGATTAGATGCCTTTGTACCGTGCATACCAACCATACCCGTACACAAGGCATTGGTAGACGGGAAGGCAGACTTGCCCATGAGCGTTACACAGACTGGAATCTGAGCCTTTTCTGCCAAATCAAGCAGTTCTTTTTCTGCACTTGAGATAACGACACCGCCGCCACAGTAAATAAGCGGCCGTTCTGCCGCATTAATCAGTTCTGCCGCAGCCTTAATGTCTTCATCAGTTGCTTCCACCGTCTTGGTAAGGCGGCGCAGACTTGCTTTCTGAATGGCAGCCGTATCTTTTGCAGAGGCCGGATCAAGCGGGGTATAGTCAATCATCGCCGCCGTAACATCCTTGGGAATATCAATCAAGACCGGTCCCGGACGACCTGACTTTGCAATCAAAAAAGCCTCGCGGATAGTTGCCGCAAGTTTTTTGGGGTCGCGGGCAATATAATTGTGCTTAGTGATGGGCATGGTAATACCCGCAATGTCCACTTCCTGAAAGCTGTCTTTTCCCAAAAGGGATGTGGGCACGTTACAGGTAATAGCAACCAGAGGCACAGAATCCATGTATGCCGTTGCAATACCCGTCACAAGGTTTGTAGCACCCGGACCACTTGTTGCCATAACCACGCCAACTTCTCCCGTTGAACGGGCATAGCCGTCTGCCGCATGGGCAGCCCCCTGCTCGTGAGCCGTCAAAATGTGGCGGATTCTGTCACTGCACTTGTAAAGCTCATCATACACATTCAAAATCGTTCCGCCAGGATAACCAAAAACGGTGTGCACGCCCTGTTCAATCAGGCACTCCACCACTACTCTCGCACCAGTAATCTTCATATTTACTCCTACTCTAAGATTGCACCTTTATCCGCTGATGAAACCAGCTTTGCATAGCGTGCCAGATAGCCTGTCGTTACCTTAGGCGGAATCGGCTTCCACGCAGCCTTGCGCTTGGCAAGTTCTTCATCGCTTACTTCCAGCGTGATTTTATAATTGTTGATGTCCAGCGTAATCTTGTCACCTTCTTCCACGAGACCAATGGGACCACCTACTGCCGCTTCTGGAGAACAATGTCCCAGAGATGCGCCACGGGTTGCGCCTGAAAAGCGTCCGTCGGTAATCAAGGCAACCTGCTTGTCCATGCCCTGTCCTGCAAGTGCAGCCGTTACAGCCAGCATCTCACGCATACCCGGTCCCCCTTTCGGGCCTTCGTAGCGGATAACCACTACGTCACCAGGATTGATTTTGCGTCCCTGCACCGCTGCCATGGCATCTTCCTCGCTGTTGAATACGCGGGCAGGTCCCGTGTGCTTCATCAGTTCAGGTGCGCAGGCAGAACGCTTTACTACAGTGCCATCGGGGGCAAGGTTTCCAAAGAGGATTGCAATGCCACCATTATCACTGTAGGGATTTTCAATGGGCCGCAGGATTTCAGGATTGCGGTTTACCACGCCCTTGATATTCTCTGCAATCGTTTTACCCGTTGCCGTAATCAGGTCAGTTTTAATCAGGTTCTTTTTGGCAAGTTCAGCCAGAACAGCCTGTACACCGCCTGCATCGTTTAACTCGCACATAAATGTGTGGCCAGCAGGAGCAAGATGGCAGAGGTTGGGCGTATGGTTAGAAATTTCGTTCACTTCATGCAGGTCAATCTTAACCCCCGCTTCGTGTGCAATAGCAGGAACATGGAGCATGGTGTTTGACGAGCAGCCCAAAGCCATGTCTGCGGCAAGGGCATTGCGGAATGAATCCGCAGTCATCATCTGACGGGCGGTGATTCCCCGCTTGTACATTTCCATTACCTGCATACCGGCATGCTTTGCAAGTGCAATGCGAGAGCCAGTCACGGCGGGGATGGTGCCGTTGCCGGGAAGCCCCAAACCAAGCACTTCGGTAAGGCAGTTCATCGAGTTTGCCGTGAACATGCCAGAACAGGCGCCACAACCAGGACAGGCACTGTGCTCCAGTTCTTTCAGCTGACATTCATTGATTTTGCCAACAGCAAGACCACCAACCGCCTCAAACATATCCGTAAGGGAAAGATTTTTGCCCGAATAGGGATTAGACTCATCGTGACCAGGCAAGTGACCGGGCATCATAGGACCGCCGGAACAGAAAACGGTGGGCAAATCAAGGCGAGCGGCTGCCATCAGCATACCGGGAACAATCTTGTCGCAGTTAGGAATCATAACCAGCGCGTCAAACTGATGCGCCTTTGCAACGCATTCCACGCTGTCTGCAATCAGTTCGCGGGTAACGAGGCTGTACTTCATGCCCTCGTGCCCCATGGCGATGCCATCGCAAACGCCAATCGCGGGAAATTCAATGGGAGTGCCGCCAGCCATGCGAACGCCAGCCTTTACGGCTTCTGCAATTCTGTCCAGTTCCGCATGCCCGGGGATGATTTCATTTTTTGCGCAGCAGACGCCAACCAGGGGGCGTTCCAGTTCTTCATCAGTGTAGCCCATCGCATAAAAAAGGCTGCGATGAGGTGCGCGTGCGGTGCCTTTGACCGCGTTATCAGATTTTTTTGCCATAACCTACCTCAAAAAATCAATGGTTTCGCTATAGCGTATCGAATTTCAGGTGCAAGGTCAATAGGAATTTTTACTTAAATTTTACTAAAGTAACTTTAATAATACTAAAGTTCATAACTTCTGCGAGTTTTGCAGACGCAAAACTCATCGCTTTTCACCGCGCCTCCTGCGCGGGCAAAAAAAATGTATTTGATGGTCGTTACTAGATTCGAACTAGTGACTTCTACCGTGTGAAGGTAGCACTCTACCACTGAGTTAAACGACCATTAAATACATTGATGGAATGACTATAGCAAAAAGTAGCACTTGTGTCAATGTCTGTCTTTGGAAGAAAAGGGGGTGCGGGGGAAAAGAAGTACCTTTTGCGAAAGGTGGCGTTTCCCCCGCCGGGCTTATTTTTTTGTACGGATTTTTCCGACGATGACGGTGAGGGCAAATGTTGCAGCCATACAGGGAAGCGTGATGCCTAAAACAAAGTCCTTGGTGAGCAGGAAGCGATAGAAGACAAAGCCCAAAAGCCAGACCATAAGATTAGGCAAGTCAAAAGGCTTTTCCGAAGAATCGTTTTTGATGACAAAAAAGGAAGCGAGTTGGACGGCAATCATGGGAGCAAAAACCGAACCGATAACGTAGAGAAAATCGGTGATGTCGTCCATGTTGCAGATGCATGCGCCTAGGGTGCCGATGATTGCTGTGACAATGGCGGCAAGGCGCGGATTCACTTTTTCACTTACGGTAACAGAGGAAATGCCCGCACTGTATGCGTCAAGGAATGTGGTGGTGACGGTGGAAAGTATGACGATGACCAGTGCCGCAAGTCCCAGTCCAGCCTTGACCATAATTGGTGCAATGCCGCTTTCGCCTGTGAGCAAGGCAGAACCCATGCCGATAAGATACATCCATGAACTGACCAGACCGTAGACAATCGTGCTGACCAAGGTTGTGGCAAAGGGTTTTTCAGCATCCTTGGTGTAGTCGCTCATCAGAGGCAGCCAGGAAAGCGGCATGGTGGCGGCAAGTTCAACGGCGGCTCCAAAGGACATCATTTCCCCCAGGTCAGAGGGAAGCAGGGATGCTCTGCCACGGAAAATCACGACGCAAAGAACGACGGTGAGCAGGAACAAAAGGCTCATCGTAACCAGATTCACCTTGCCCAGATTGGTAATACCGATGACAATCCACAGCATTATCAGGGCACCGATAACAAGACACCAAATCCAACTGTTAAAGGAGAATATTTCGTTTACGCTCGCTGCTCCGTCGTAAATCATAATACCCGTCCAGCCCACCAACTGCAGCACATTCAAGAGGGCAAAAAATCTTCCGCCGACAGAGCCGAAGCTGGACTTTGTGCTTTCCATGGCAGTTTTTTTGCTGACAGCCCCGATATAGCCTGCGCCAAAGAGCAGCGCACAGCCGATAACATGTCCCAGAATAATGGCCGCAAGTCCGCGTTCAAATCCCAGCGGTGCAAAATAGGTGCCCGTAAGGATTTCCGCAATGGAAACACCTGCCCCAAACCAAATCAATGCGGAAGCACCTACACTTGTCTTTTTTTCTTCCATAATTATTTTTCCTCCATTGCCAGCGGGTCTTTTCCCTGCAGTATGTAATTGTGCATGAGGGGTCCCGAGCCTTTTCCCAAGTTGAGTTGGGCGGCAAGCGCTGAAGAAATATAGTTCTTTGCGCGGCGGACACTTTCTGGAAGTTCATAGCCCTTAGCGAGGTTTGCGGCAATCGCACTGGAAAGGGTACAGCCGGTTCCGTGTGTATTGGGATTATCAATACGTTTTCCAGAGAACCACTGCCCCTTACCGTCCGCAAAGAGATAGTCATCTGCATCGCTTACGCTGTGACCGCCTTTGAGGAGTACCGCACAACCGAAGTCTCCGTTGATTTTTTTTGCGGCCTTTTCCATGCCGGTCCGGTCACTTATCTGCATGTCAGAAATAATTTCTGCTTCGGGAATGTTAGGCGTGATGACAAGAGCCAGCGGGAAGAGTTCTTTTTCCAGCACGGAAACAGCATCCTCACTGATAAGGCGGGAACCGCTGGTGGCCACCATGACCGGGTCAACGACCACATTTTTGAGGCCATGCTTTTTTATTTGCGCGGCGATGGTCTTGATAAGCGAAGCAGAAGAAACCATGCCAGTCTTTACCGCGTCAGGACGGATGTCGGTAACGACTGCCTCGATTTCTTCTTCCAAAAATGCAGGAGTAACCTCCTGAATACCAAATACGCCGGTGGTGTTCTGTGCAGTCAGGGCGGTAACCGCGCTCATGGCATATACGCCATTCATGGTCATCGTCTTGATGTCAGCCTGGATGCCGGCGCCTCCGCAAGAATCACTCCCTGCGATTGTCAATGCAGATTTCATACTTCCTCCAAAAGAATCGAATTGCATTTGTTCCCGTGGTGCCCCCGGGATATGTTTTTGCTTTCTTTCAGAAGTATAGTTAAAACGCAAAAAAAATCAAGGAAACAGGGCATATTGTTCAGGGCAAACGCATTATAGATATCGAGCTTGCATATCGGCTGGACAAATGAAAAG
>ERZ842401.2381-NODE-2381-length-25226-cov-5.390926_pt1 | contig 25226 bp, 23 predicted proteins | sample MGYA00521270_ERZ842401 | MGnify/ENA primary metagenome ERZ842401 (study PRJEB31892, sample SAMEA3878208) | bioreactor metagenome | biome: Moose rumen | place: Sweden | collected 2011-10 | study: EMG produced TPA metagenomics assembly of the PRJEB12797 data set... | reverse complement strand
GCCTGCACCCCATGTGGAAGTGCCGAGAATCAGGTTCTGGTTGCTGTCGACGACCACCTCTACGTCAACCAGGTGGCCGGCATCCCGATGGTGGACATTGTGCAGAACAGCGCCACCTCGAGTTTCTTCCCCCACTGGCACACCACGACCGACAACCTGGACCACGTCAATCCGCAGACGATGGCCACGGTGGCCGCAGTGGTGATGAAGACCCTCTACGGCGACTATCCCGCGCGGCCATGAAGCAGGCGGCATGGATGGCGCTGGCGGCGCTGCTGCTGGCGGGCTGCAAGGCCGACCGCTGCAACACCCCGATAGGCAGCGTGGGCACGATTGACCTGACGCTGCCCGAATTCTCCAACCTCTACAACAATCCCGGCGGCACGCTGGTGATAGGCAACGCAGGCCACAAGGGTGTGCTGGTGCATTGCGTCGCGATGGGGAGCTATGCGGCTTTCGAGTGTGCCTGCCCGAAGGACCACGAGGTGCGCCTGGTGCCCAACGACGACCGCTATGCGGTGGTGCTGAGCTGCCCGTCGTGCGGGTCGCGGTTTGAGGTGATCTATGGCAACCCGCTCGAGGGGTCGGCCACGGGCTGTCCGCTCTACCAGTACAACACCGCCTACGACGGCCGGCAGCTGAGCATCTATTGAGCGGCCTGCGTCGCGGAAGCCGGACGGAGCGGCGGGAAATGTTAAATTTTCGGCAGGAGGCAATTTATGTGCGCGGACGGTGTTATTTGGGGTGAAATGCAATTAATCACCAAACAACAGCGCGTATGATGCAGAAGTATGAGTTTTCAGGCACAGACACATTTCCCGAACTTTCTGCAAGCACACAGGTACGCCCTTCGGAGCGGGTGGTTCGGAACATACTGAACTTTGCCCGCAGCTGCCAAGTGGTGGTGGTAGGGGGAACCCCCATAGAGCTTTTCCTCAACTGAAGGGAAGCGCTGCCCCCGAAAAAGGGAGGGACGGAAACGGTGGCCTGCGGGCCGTGGTTTCTGTCCCTCTTTGTTTTGGGGGCGGCGGGGCTACAGCCGCCCGACCCAGTCTTTGATGTGCTGCTCGTCGTCGAGGCGGCAGACGAGCAGCGACCGGCCGCGCAGGGCCACGAGGCAGTGGTCGAGCCCCTGGACGATGGCTTCGCAGCCGGGTTCGAGGCTGACCACGCTGTTGGTGGTGTCTACCAGGAGGGCGTGGCCGCAGAGGGCGTTGCCGGAGGGGTCGTGGGCGGAGTGGGCGTGGAGGGAGCCCCAGGTGCCGATGTCGCTCCAGCCGAAGTCGGCGGCCATGGTGTAGCAGTGGCGGCTGTGCTCCATGACACCGTAGTCGATGGAGATGTCGGGGCACTGCGCAAACTGGCGGTCGATGAAGGCCTGCTCCTGCGGGGTGCCGAAATAGGGGCGGCCCTGGTCGAAGAGGTCGGCGAGCCGGGGCAGGTGGAGGCGCAGGGCCTCCATGATGGCCTGGGAGGACCAGAGGAAGATGCCCGAGTTCCAGTAGTAGCCGCCGTGGGCGAGGAACTGCTGTGCCGTGGGCAGGTCGGGTTTCTCCTTGAAGCTTTTGACCGGGACGGGTGTGTAGGCGGCAGGGGCTGCCTCGGCCTCGATGTAGCCGTAGCCCGTTTCGGGGCGGGAGGGCTGGATGCCGATGGTGAGGAGCGCCTGGCGGTGGCGTTCGACGAAGTCGAGGCCTGCTCCGATGACGCGGTGGAACTCGGGCTCGTTGGTAACGAGGTGGTCGGCGGGGGTGATGGCGATGGCGGCATCGGGCGACAGGGCGAGGATGTGGTAGAGGGCATAGGCGATGCAGGGTGCGGTGTTGCGGCGCATGGGTTCGCAGAGCACCTGGGATGCCTCGAGCTCGGGCAGCTGGTCGAGGACGAGCTGCTTGTAGGCGGCGTTGGTAACCACCACGAAGCGGTCGGGCGGCACGAGCGGCAGGAAGCGCTCGAAGGTGGCGCGGAGGAAGGTCTTGCCGGTGCCGAGGATGTCGAGGAACTGTTTGGGGCGGTCGTTTTTGCTGAGCGGCCAGAAGCGGCTTCCTATGCCGCCGGCCATGATGACACAGTAGCGATTCATATTTCTTGGGTTTTAGCACGTCGGAGTTCGAAGTCGCGGCCGAGGTACTTTTCGCGCACGTCGGGGTCGGCCGCCATCTGCTCGGGGGTGCCGTGGTGGAGTACCGAGCCTTCGTAGAGGAGGTAGGCCCGGTCGGTGATGGCAAGGGTTTCGCGGACGTTGTGGTCGGTGATGAGGATGCCGATGTTGCGTTCGCGGAGGTGGGCCACGATGTCCTGAATGTCCTGCACGGCGATGGGGTCGACACCGGCAAAGGGTTCGTCGAGGAGGAGGAACATGGGGTCGTTGGCCAGTGCGCGGGCGATTTCTGTGCGGCGGCGTTCGCCGCCGGAGAGCTGTATGCCTTTGCTGTGGCGTATCTTCTGCAGGCGGAACTCGTCGAGCAGCGATTCGAGCTTGTCGCGCTGCTGTCCGGGGGTGAGGTCGCGGCGGAACTCGAGAATGGAGGCTATGTTGTCCTCGACGCTCATTTGGCGGAATACGGAGGCCTCTTGTGCGAGGTAGCCCACACCCATCTGTGCCCGTTTGTACATGGGGAAACCTGTGATTTCGAGCCGCCAGGGGTTGTCGCCGTCGGGGCGTTCTGCCCGCTTGTGGTTGAAAAGAGGGTTCTGCTTGTCGGCGGGGCAGGTGCTCTCAAAGTAGACTTTGCCCGAGTTGGCCTTGATGATGCCCACCACCATGTAGAAAGTGGTGGTCTTGCCGGCACCGTTGGGACCGAGCAGGCCTACGATTTCGCCTTGGCTGACGCTGACGGACACCTCCTTCACGACGGTGCGCGAGCGGTAGACTTTAACGACTTTGTCGGAATATAGCTTCATGGGAACGGGTGGGGATGGTGTGTGTTTTTTTTATGGATGGGCAAGGTGGGGATGGGGTTTGGGCAGGGGGAGATGTCTGTGTGGAGAGGGAAGAAAGGGAGTGTTTGTTTGTGCTGAATGGGTTGATATTCAATGGGTCGAGTGTGGAATGGGTCAGTCGGGAGGAAAAAATATTTGGAGTGTGGCGTTTTTTTTTTGTATCTTTGTAAGAGGGTAACGAGCAGTGATACCAAATTATTGCAGCGTATGGCAGATTTGCGCAGATATTTGAAAGAGATATTCGGATTTGACAAGTTCAAAGGCGACCAGGAGGCCATTATCCAGAGCCTGCTTGACGGCAACGACACGTTTGTCATCATGCCTACAGGGGGGGGAAAGTCGCTGTGCTATCAGCTGCCGGCAATGATGCTTGACGGCACGGCGGTGGGGGTGTCGCCCTTGATAGCCCTGATGAAAAACCAGGTGGACGCAGTGCGGTTCACTTCGGGAAGCAATTGCGTGGCTCATTTTTTGAACTCGTCGCTGTCGAAAGTGCAGGTGAACGAGGTGAAGGAAGACCTGATGAAAGGGGAGACCAAGCTGCTTTATGTGGCTCCGGAGACCCTTTCGAAAGAGGAGACCATCGAATTTCTCAAACAGATAAAGATTACCTTTTTTGCCATCGACGAAGCCCACTGTATATCGGAATGGGGGCATGATTTCCGCCCGGAGTACAGGCGGCTGCGCGGTGCCATCAAGGCCATCCGGCCGGAAGTGCCGATATTGACGCTGACGGCATCGGCCACCCCCAAGGTGCAGCAAGACATTATCAAGAACCTCGGTATGGAGCGGGCCAAGACGTTTGTGTCGAGTTTCAACCGCCCCAACCTATACTATGAAGTGAGGCCCAAGCCCTCCGACCCGTTGGTGCTGCACAAAGAAATAGTGCGGTTTATCAAAGAAAACCCGGGCAAAAGCGGCATCATCTACTGCCTCACCCGTAAGCGGGTGGAGGATTTGGCGGAACTGCTGGTGATCAATGGAATCAAGGCGTTGCCATACCATGCAGGTCTTGACAACAAGGTGAGGGCCGAGAACCAGGACAAGTTCCTTATGGAAGAGGTGGATATCATAGTGGCCACCATAGCCTTCGGAATGGGGATAGACAAGCCCGATGTGAGGTTTGTGATACACTATGACATACCCAAGAGCGTGGAAGGCTACTATCAGGAGACGGGGCGTGCAGGACGCGACGGCGGAGAGGGCCGGTGTATAGCCTACTACAGCGACCAGGATGTGGAACGGCTCTACAAATTCTTCAGCGAGAAGAATGTAACCGAGCAGGAGATGGCACGCCAGCTGGTGCAGGAGATGGTCTCGTATGCCGAGAGTTCGGCTTGCCGGAGGCTGAATATCCTGCGCTATTTCGGTGAGAACTACAACGAGCCTTATTGTGGCAACTGCGACAATTGCCTAAACCCCAAGCCCCGCGAGGAAGCCAAAGAGGAAATGCTGCTTGCGCTGGAAACTATTGTGGCGATGAAGCAAGCCTTCAAACCGAAGGACATAGTGGATGTGCTCATGGGGCACAGGAACACCAATACCAAAAACTACCACCTCGACGAGATAGAGCAGTACGGGAGTGGCGTGGACAAGAACCCTTTGTTCTGGAATGCGGTGCTGCGGCAGGCCCAGTTTGAAGGACTGCTGCAGAAGGAAGTGGAGCAATATGGCATACTGAAGCTCACCCCGGAGGGGCAGAAGTATCTGAAAGAGCCCTATAGTATAATGGTGGCGTGCGACCATGACTATTCGGCCGACGCAGATGGTGATGAGGAAGAGATGGCTGTTGCGGGAGGTGCAGGTGCTACTGCCAACGATGAGGCACTTTATATCCAGCTCAAAAGCCTACGCCATAGCATTGCAGTGCGCGATAAGTTGCCGGCATACGTCATATTCGATGATGTGTCCCTTAAAGATATGACGTTGCAATATCCGTGCACCATTGAAGAACTGGCGCATTGCGCAGGAGTGGGTATTGCCAAGGCACAGAAGCATGGAGGCCCATTTATTGAGCTCATAAAGAAATATGTTGAGGATAACGACATTGAGCGGCCGCAAGACATAGTGGTGCGTTCTGTGGTGAACAAATCGGGCCTTAAGGTGTATATCATTCAGAGTATCGACCGCCGCAAGAGCCTGGAGGATATTGCCGCCAGCAAGGGAATCTCTATGGATGCTCTGCTCACGGAGATGGAACATATTATCAGTAGTGGTGCCAAACTCAATATAGACTATTATATTGACGAGGTGATTGACCCTGACCATCAGGAGGTACTGCTTGACTATTGGAGGTCGGCAGAGAGCGATTCGATAGAGGAGGCATGTGCTGAATTTGAGGACGACCCCGACTATACTCCTGAGGAAATACGTCTGATGCGTATCAAATTCCTCGCGGATTATGGGCATTAATGATTACAGGAATCGTTTCCGGGCGATGGAGTCGCTGTGAAGGATTGTACGAGGCGGGTAATGGGAACAATCAAGGTCTCTATATACAATATCGCCCCGCAAGGGTTATTGCAGGGCGATAGTTTGTTGTAGGAAGTGGAGTATATCGGACTCGAACCGATTACCTTTTGATTGCGAACCAAATGCTCTACCAGATGAGCTAATACCCCAATGTTATATTTTTCTTTCTATCAAAAAAGGGTCGCTTTGCCGCAGACCCTTCCGATAGTGGAGTATATCGGAGTCGAACCGATGACCTCTTGCATGCCATGCAAGCGCTCTAGCCTACTGAGCTAATACCCCTCGTAGATTTCCTTTTACGTTTGGAAACGAGTGCAAAGATACGCTCTTTTTCAATAATGGCCAAATTTTTCTTGCAATTATTTTCCAGATAACTGAAAATCAAATGTCCCATTTGAAATTGCTGAATGGGTCGCTGGGGTTGAAATCTTGTTCCTGGGAGCGCCGCTGCATGTTTTTTATACGTCGAATTCCCCATTTCCAAAGACGGATGTCGAATGCGATGAAAAGAATAAATAATACAGAGCATACTCCGTTGTTGATAAGACCGGGGTTGGGGGTAGATGAAGTTAAGTTGGTGCTGATCATAAGTATGGCGTCGTAGGTGCCATGAAGAAGCATGGGGTAGAAAAAGGCGCGACATAGGTGTTTGCGACGGTTGGCCGGATCGAATTTTGCCAGGGATACATAGTAACCCATTGTAACGGCAAAGAGGAAATGGGCTGGAACAGAGAGAAGACCTCGCATTAAGGCAGTGGAAATGGGGTCATCTCCCCCTATGACGTACGCTATGTTTTCCACGCAAGCAAATCCAAGGGAGAGGAAGGTCGCATATATTATTCCGTCGAAATATTCGTCAAAATGTGGGCTGCGCCAAATGACCAACAGCAGGAGCAGTAGTTTGCAGAGTTCTTCGCTTGTGCCAGCCACAACATAGCCACCGTAAATCCCTGAAAGTATGGGAAAGGAAGAGGGGGAGGGTTGAGCCAGAGAGAGGCATTCTTCGAGTAGTAGCGCAGGAACTACACTAAAGCAGCCCACAAAGAAGGTGATTAGCAGTTTGCCTATCGGCTCCGGGTGGGTTTTGTCTTGGCGATAGATAAAGTAAAGCAATAGAACTACGGGTAGGAGTGCCGAGAGAAATGCAATATTCATAGGGAAATTGGTTTGGCGGTAGATGAAATAAATTTAGCACCTTGTTTTGAGCTTCGGCGTATGAATTCAGCCTCGACAAGGGGACCGATCTCTTCGTTGCGTAGAAGGTACCCGTTGTTATGGCGAAAGCTTCGGTCGGGAACAGCTTGGTATTGCGGAGGAACCTCCCCCGCCAGTCGCTCAATTACAATATTGGGGTGCAGTCGCTCGATGATGTCGCATAGCAGGGCAATATAGTTGGGTAGGGATAGATGGAGTATTGAGTTGCGAAAATTTTGGTCAGTGTTGTATTGGTGTTCCATCGGAGTGCCGCGGAGTATCTGTAATTGGTGGAATTTTATAGAGGTCAGGGGTAGCCGATTGATTAGGTCGGTTCCATTGAGGATGTCGTTATAGCTTTCTCCTGGTAGGCCGAGTATGAAGTGCGCCCCTACAGGAATGCCATATGTGGCAGAGAGTTCGACGGCCTGAATGGCGCAATCGAGGTTGTGTCCACGATTGATGGCGGCAAGGGTATGGTCGTAGCAACTCTCAATGCCATATTCCACTGCGATATAATGTTTTTTGGATAAGTCATGCAAGAGATTGAGCCGGTCGGTATCAATGCAGTCTGGACGAGTGCCAATGACAAGGCCGATTATGAGGGGATGCTGCAATGCCTGAAGGTATCGTTGGCGTAGGATGTCAATGGAAGCATGTGTGTTGGAGTAGGCTTGGAAATAAGCCATGTAGCGAGTAGAAGAGCGGTAACGGCGGCGGTGGAAGGCGATACCCTCTTCAATTTGCTCATTGATAGATGAAGTGCGGCGGCAATACGAGGGCACAAAGGCATCGTTGCGACAGAAGGTGCAGCCTTCTGTGCTGCCGGTAGTGCCGTCGCGGTTGGGGCAGGAAAAACCAGCATCGATGGATAGTTTCTGTACACGCGCACCGAAAAGACGGTGGAAGTGTTCGCTTAGGGTGCGGTAGTGCATAGAGTAATACGCAAAGGCAGCCAGCCAAAAAAGATGTTGGCTGGCTGTCTTGGTTTGTATCGGGTTTATTTGTTTTTGCGCTGGCAGTCTTTGGGAGTTACGCATGTGCCTGAGGCGCGACAGACGAGAACTTTCTCTTCCAGTACATCGGCGGCACTGGCACTGATATCGGGACGGGTGCGGATGACTTTGTAGGCCTCGAAACTCATCTTGCGGCTAGTGTTGCCGACATGGGTGATCTCTCCATAGGCTTCGATATAGTCTCCGGCGTAGACGGGTGCTTTGAATTCTACCATATCATAGGCGCAGAATAGGCCCTCGTCGCCATCTTGGATAATCAGCAGTTCGGTGGCCACATCGCCAAAGAGGTGAAGCATGTGGGCACCATCAACGAGGTTCCCTCCGTAGTGGGCGTCTTTGGCGCTCATGCGTACGCGAAGCATTGATTTTACAGCCATAGTTTTATTTTTTGATGATGTAATCTACAAAGATGCAGGGAGTCTTCACGTTTTCGGGGGAAATGGACCCCGTGGGCACTATTTCTTGTGGCTCGACAATTACGGTGTCGGCAGCGGTTGCCATCAGGGGGGAGAAGTTCTGTGAGGTGCCTTTGTAGACAAGGTTGCCCTCTTCATCGCTGATGTTGGCTCCGATGATGGCAACGTCAGCATGAACGGGTTTCTCCAGCAGCCACTCTTTGCCATCGATGGTGATTTTTTGCTTGCCGTTTTCAACAACCGTACCAAGTCCCGTTTGTGTTAGCACGCCGCCAAGACCTGCACCCGCAGCCCTGATTTGTTCGGCCAATGTACCCTGGGGCTGAAGTGTTACTTTTAGCTCGCCATTGTTCATTTGGTCAATAGTGTTGTTATTGGTGCCTATATGGGTGGCAATAAGGGCTTTCACTTGATGGTTGGTGATGAGTTTCCCCACTCCGACTTCGGGGTAGGCAGTGTCGTTGCAGATAATGGTTAAGTCTTTCACATTGCGAGCCACCAACTCGTCTATCAGCGCAATGGGGTTGCCCACGCCAAGGAAGCCTCCCACCATGATTGTCATACCATCGTGAATCTTGTCGGCGGCTTCTTTAATTGAGACCATTTTTTTCATAACATATACTATTTTAATCAGTTTTGTCGAAACATTTTTAGGTTGCAAATATACTACTTTTTTGCTAATTAGAAAAAAAATTTGTGCAGGTATTGAAATATGAGTATCTTTGCAATCAATAAAATAATTGTGCGCGCATGAAGAAGACATCGTTTTTGACACTTGCATTGCTATGGATAGCCTTCGGGGCAAGTGCACAAGAATATATGGAGCCGGTTGAAACATGGAAGGTGGCCGAAGTATGGGGTAATAACTATCATGGATGGGCTTTCCATCAAGATTATGAAGTCGATTTCACGGTAGAAAACCAGGACGGCCGTTTCACCCCTACCGATGCCGAGATAGCCGATGCCGAGCGTTTGATACAAAAGAGAATCCACTATATCAACCGTGAGCACATCAACCAAGGGGGAATGTGCCCGGTGATTGATGAGCACATGCGGCTATACCGTCGGCAATATGTGGGTTTCACCAACGATCGGGGCGACCATATCGTGTGGGTCAACTATCTGTGGGACGAAAATCTTACCGACACGCAGTTGGCCTCCGATGTGCTTCTGATGCGTGGCGGTTGTGCCCATTTCTGGCACTTGAAGTGTAATCTTACCACCCGCAAGGTGTACGGGTTGGAGGTGAACAGCGAGGGCGACATCCAAATTGTGCCTCGGGCGAAGAAGCAGGCTCCCCGCATCAGCAAGTCGAAAGCCGCGAAGAAGCAGCGTGTCCGTAAGACGGGTATCATCCATACCGAAGCAGAAAAGCAGTTCTGATGGACATCCGTCAGCTTGTGTCGCGATTTGTGAAGTTCGGCATCGTGGGTGCATCGGGCATGGTGGTCGATTTTGGTGTCCTCTATCTCATGCGCAATGTGGCCGGGCTGCCCGATTTGGTGGCCAATACCATCAGTTTCACAGCCGCTGCCACCAGCAACTATTTCCTCAACCGGGTTTGGACCTTCCGCAGCCACGAGAAACAGGTAGGGATCGAATATGTCAAGTTCCTGTTGGTCAGCATTGTCGGCTTGGTGATAAACAATGGTGTACTCGGACTCTCAAAAATATTCTGGCCGTCGGCATATATGGGCGAAATAGCCATAGGAGCCGACACTTGCATAGAGAATTTCTATTTGTTCAAGCTGCTTGCCATCGCCATCACCACGCTTTGGAATTTCTTTGGCAATATGCTTTTCACTTTCAGGAGCGGTGCGGACAGATAGCGTTGAGGCATCTTTGCGTTTCTGACGGGGCGATGCCCATGTGGCATGGCGCAGCCCGTCAGTGCAATCGGGACTTCATCTTGCGGATGCGTTCGGCGCTTTGGTGTATCCGCTCGGCGGTAACTACGCCCTCGTCCAGCAGTTGCCTGATGATGCCTACGGTGATGGGAACCAGCTCGGAGTCGTAGGTGTCGCCGTTGTTGCTCAGGCAGAGCATGTCGGCGCCCGCCGCAATGGCCATGCGTATGGCCTCCTCATAGGAATATTCTTTCACAATGGCACCCATGGCAAGATCGTCGGTAACAATCACACCCTCAAATCCGATGCTGTCGCGCAGATAGGCGGTTATGGCGGGCGAGAGCGACGCCGGAAGCCCCGACGGGTCAAGCTGGCGGTTGATTACGTGGGCCGTCATCACCATAGGGACTTCGGATGCCAGCTGGCGGTAGGGGGCAAGCTCTGTTCTCTGCCAAGTGGAACTCACGTCTACCAGGCCTTTATGGGTGTCGCCGGAAGCGCTGCCGTGTCCGGGAAAATGCTTCAAGCAGGAGGCAACCCCGTGCTGCTGCTGGGCTTCAATCCACAGGCGGCAGCATGCGGCCACTTCGTCGGCCTGGCTCGAGAAGCTTCGCCCCAGCTTGCCAATGACGGGGCATTGTGGATTAATATCCACGTCGGCCACCGGGGCGAAGTTGAGGTTGATGCCGGCCGAGTGCAGCATCTTGGCTGTGGTTTTGGCACAGCGTTTCACACTGTCGGCGCCGCCTTGGGCGCTTTGATGTGCCGAGGCGATGCGGGGGAAACCGTAGCGGGGGTGCAGGCGGCTTACCATCCCGCCCTCCTGGTCGATGCCAATCAGCAGGTCGGGGTCGAGTGCCTTCAGCTGCGAGCATAGCCTTCCGACCTGCGCTTTCCCGCTGATGTTGCGGCCTCGCTGGTGCAGGATGGCGTCGTAGTCGAACAATATCACGCTGCCGACATGATAGTGTGTGATGTCGCGCCATATATGGGAGGTGGAGTCGATGCCGGTGCCCCGGAACCCGACAAGCAGCATCTCGCCGATGTCTCTGGCGGTGCCGTCGTCGGCGTTGTTGTCTTGGCCGGTGCGGTTTTGTGGCTGCCCGCAGGCTGTTGCCGCTGCCATCCCCAGGGCTATAAGGGCGAAAAGGAAGTGTCTGGTCATTCAAATGGTATTCGGTGGGCTATGCTGCGCCCGAGGGTGATTTCGTCGGCATATTCGAGGTTGTCGCCGATGGACACGCCACGGGCAAGGGTGGTCAGCTTCGGGGTGAGGGAGAGCGTCCGCAGCTGGCGCGAGAGGTAGTAGTTGGTGGTGTCGCCTTCCATGGTGGTGGGTAGGGCGAGAATCACCTCTTCGACGGGAGCGGGGTCGGCGGTCTGTATGCGGTGGAGCAGCGAGGCCACCTCGAGGTCGGCGGGGCCGATGCCGTCGATGGGCGATATGACGCCGCCCAGCACATGGTAGAGCCCCCGGTATTGCTGCGTGTTCTCTATAGCCATCACGTCTTGCACATTCTCCACCACGCAGACAATCCCCTTCTGGCGCTTCTCGCTGGCGCAGATGGGGCACACCTCGGTGTCGCTCAGGTTGTGGCAGTAGCGGCAGCGGCGCAGGTCGGTCTTGAGGTGCATCAGCGCCTCGGCCATATCGCGCACGGCCGCTTCGTCCCGGCCTATCAGGTGCAGGGCATAGCGCAGGGCCGACCGCTTCCCCACGCCCGGCAGTGTCGACAACTGTTCGACGGCCTGCTCCAATATCCTACTTGGAAGATTCATCGGGTGTGGACGGGGTTTCAGGCTTGGGCTGTGCGTCCTCTTTGGCCTTGCTCTCCAGTTCGGCCAATTTGGCGGTGGCCTCACGTTCGCGTTTGCGGCTGCGCTCGCGCGACGTGCCGGCAAAGAACATCACCGCCGCCAGAATGGCAAACACCAGTCCGGCAATGGCGATAACGATGTTGAGAGCCACGTGCATCTTGAGCATCGCCAGCGCAACGAGGTCGCCCAAAAGCAGCGCGAAGAAGCAGTGCCATCCTAAATTCTTCATATCGGGTGTGTTTTATTCGGTTTCGGCGGTGCCGAGCCTGTCGTCGGCCGCTCTGTTCCAAAACGGTTCGGCCGCCGATTTGTTGTGCGGCGGCGAAAATAGTTTGCGCCGTCCGGCCCGCCATTCCGGCAGGGGCATTCGGGGTGCCGCCGCCCGCCGCCTGTCTGCGGCTCACACCAGCCCCAGGCTCTTCTTTATGCTTTCTATCTTGCGGTCGAGTGCCTGCTCCGTCTGGTCGAAGCATTCTTTGCAGCACAGGTCGGCCTTGACCGAGAAGTAGTATTTGATTTTCGGCTCGGTGCCGCTCGGGCGGACGGTGATTTTGTTGCCGGCCTCGGTGAAGAACTGCAGCACGTTGCTCGTCGGCAGGTCGATGTGTGTGGTGCGGCCGCTGGCCAGGTCGCGGCTTTCGTGCAGCTGGTAGTCCTTGATGCATACCACCCGCTCGCCGTCGATGGCCTGCGGCGGGTTGCTGCGGTAGTTGCGCATCATCTGCTCGATTTCCTCGGCGCCGCTCTTCCCCTTGCGCACTATGCTGACAAGCCCCTCTTTGTAGAAGCCGTAGCGGAGGTAGATGTCCACCAGCACGTCAAAGAACGTCTTGCCCTGTTCGCGCGCCCAGGCCGCAATCTCGGCTATCATCGAGCAGGCCCCCACGGCATCCTTGTCGCGCACGAAGTCGCCTATCATGTAGCCGTAGCTCTCCTCGCCTCCGGCGATGAAGGTCTCCGTGCCCTCAAGGTCGCGTATCTTGCCCGCTATGTATTTGAAGCCGGTCAGCACGTCGTATATCTTCACCCCGGCACGGGTGGCTATGTCGGCCGGGAGTTCGCTGGTTACGATGGTTTTCACCATATATTCGCTGCCGGTGAGCATCTGCTTCTCCTGCCACTGCCCCACAATGTAGTAGAACAGCACGCTCATGGTCTGGTTGCCGTTGAGCAGCATCCACTCGCCGTCGGGCCGCTTCACGGCCACCCCCACGCGGTCGGCGTCGGGGTCGGAGGCAAACACGATGTCGGCGTCGATCTTCCGCGCCAGCTCCACGGCCATGCTCATGGCTGCCTTCTCCTCGGGGTTGGGGCTCGGCGTGGTGGGGAAGTTGCCGTCGGGCACCGCCTGTGCCTCGACGATGTTCACATTGGTGAACCCCAGCTGCTTCAGCATTCGCGGAATGAGGGTGATGCCCGTGCCGTGCAGCGGGGTGTAGACTATCTTCAGGTCGTGGTGCTTGCGAATCAGCCCGGGGTTCAGTGCGTTGCGCTCCACCTGCGCCAGGTAGACGCGGTCCACCTCCTCGCCTATGCTGACGATGTCCGCCTCGCCGCCGCCCATTTTCACGTCCGACACAGCCTTGATCTTCAGTACCTCGTCGATGACGGCGGTGTCGTGGGGGGCCGTCAGCTGGCAGCCGTCGCTCCAGTAGGCCTTGTAGCCGTTGTATTCCTTGGGGTTGTGCGAGGCGGTGAGCATCACGCCCGTGTGGCAGTGGAAGTGGCGCACCGCGAAGCTCAGCTCGGGCGTGGGGCGCATCGAGTCGAACAGGTAGACCCTGAATCCGTTGGCGGCCAGCACCGAGGCGGTGATCTCGGCAAACTCGCGGCTGTGGTTGCGGCTGTCGTGGCTCACGGCGGCGCGCAGCTCCGTGCCGTCGCCCCCCGCCACGCGCTTCACATAGTTGGCCAGCCCCTGCGTGGCCATGGCCACCGTGTAGCGGTTCATGCGGTTGGTCCCCACGCCCATGATGCCGCGCAGCCCGCCCGTGCCGAACTCCAGGTGGCGGTAGAAGCTCTCGTTCAGCTCCTGCGGGTTGTGTTCCGCCATGTCGCGTATGGCCTGCTTGGTGGCCTCGTCGTAGTCGCCGTCGAGCCAGCTCTGGGCGTTCTGTTTTGCACTTTCGTCGATGTTGAGGGTCTTGATATCCATAGTCAGCAGTTTTTCCACCTTAACGCGGCTCCGCGCCCCTTTATTGTGCGCCGTGTCCGCCAGCCGCCCCCGCAGCGCCATTTTCTCCACTTTTCCCCTTCAGCCTCCCTCCCTCTTCCGGCCATCTTTTGCCCCGGACGAAGGGGGGCGGATGTTGGATGGAAGACGGGTGGAAGCGGGGAAGAAGACGGGCAGAAGTTGGGAAGAAGATGATACCTCGGAGAGGCTGGCAATCAGCGGTTTGCGCAGATTCTCCCGCCGAAACGGCAAATGGCTGGCAATGTGATTGTTGCGGTTTTGCGGAGGAGGGCTCCCTCCAATCCGGCGCCCGGGGTGGGGCAGGGAGCGGGGCGGAGGGCAGGGGAATGTCGGCTTTTTTACGTATCTTTGCCCCTGTGCCTGTGCCGGGAGCCGTGGGGCGTACCGGGCTGGTGCACATGCGGATAGGTTAAAAGTCAGCACTTATGCATATTGTCATATTCAAGAATGCGCTGCTGCCGGCAAGGCACTACGGAGGTACGGAACGGGTGATATGGTCGTTGGGGCGGGCCCTGACCCGGATGGGGCACCGCGTAACGTTTTTGTGCCGCGCAGGGTCGGTTTCGCCGTTTGCCGATGTGCGGGCGTACGACCCGTCGCTCCCCCTCGGCGGGCAGCTGCCGCCCGATGCCGACCTGGTCCACCTCCACGAGGCTGCGCCCGGCGGATGGCCGGATCGGCCTTTCATCACCACGGTGCACGGCAACATTGCACCCGGCGACCCCCTGCCGCCGATGGCGGTCTTTGTTTCCGGCAACCATGCCCTGCGCCACGGCGCAACGCACTATGTATGCAACGGGCTCGACTGGGACGGCTACCCCGCACCCGAGCTCGGCTTGCCGCGCACGCACTACCATTTTCTGGGCAAGGCGGCCTGGAAGGTGAAGAACCTTGGGGGGGCGATAAGGGTGGTGGGCCGCGTGCCGGGCGGGCGGCTGCAGGTGCTGGGAGGCACACGGCTGAATTTCAAGATGGGTTTCCGGTTCACGCTCGACCCTCGCGTGCGTTTCCACGGTATGGTCGACGACCGAGGCAAGCAGCGCTGCATCTGCCGTTCGCGCGGGCTGGTGTTTCCGGTGCTGTGGGACGAGCCTTTCGGCCTGGCCCTGATTGAGTCGCTTTTCTACGGTGCGCCGGTCTTCGGCAGCCGCCGCGGGGCGCTGCCCGAGGTGGTTTCGCCCGAGGTGGGTTACCTCTCCGACGACGAGGGCGAGCTTGCGCTCCACCTGGCCGGCTGGCAGTCGTATTCTCCTGTGCGCTGCCACGACTATGCCGTCAGCCTCTACGGTGCCGACACTATGGCCCGCGGCTACCTGCGCCACTACGGGGCGGCGCTGGACGGCGAACGCTGGTAGCCGGAGTGGGGGCTGCGGTTTCGGGGTCAGTCGTCGGAGTGCTTGCGGCTGCCGTCGATGGCTTCGGATACGTTGATGACGTAGTCGCCCAGTTTTTCGTAGAGGGCGTAGAGGCTGCTGTAGGCGTTGCCGATGGCGTAGTCGTAGACACCGAGTTTGATGGCGTTGAGGTGCTGTGCCCGCAGGCGGTCGCGGTAGGCGTTGATGGCGTGTTCGGCGGCGTAGGCTGCGTCGAGGTCCACGTGGTCGTAGTCGTGCAGGTTGGAGTCCATCACGTCGAGTGCCTTTTGCACGAGGTCGCTCATGTGGGCGAGGTTGGCGTTGAGGCCGGCGTCGAAATGTACGGCGTCTTCGCGCTTGTTTTTGCGGGTCATGGCTATCTGGTAGATGGCATCGCCGATGCTCTCGAGGTTGTCGATGATGCGGAGCATGGAGCTGATGCGCTCGGAGGCGTGCTGGCTGACGTCGCCGCTGCCTACGCGGGTGAGGAACTTGGAGATTTCCATTTCCATGCGGTCGGTGATGCCTTCGTATTTTGAGATGCGTTCCATGAGGGCTTCGAAGTCTTCCTCGCTTTCGGCGGTGCGCAGGCCGGGGAGGAAGGTGTACATGCGGAGCACGCGCTTGGAGAACTCCTCGATTTCGCCTTTGGCGCTCTGGAGGTTGAGCTCGGCGGTGGAGAGCATGTGGGGCTCGAGGTAGGTGAGGCGGAATTCCTCTTCGCCGTCTTCTTGCTTTTCGGGCACCATCCAGGTAACCACCTTCTCTATCTGCGGGATGAAGAAGGCGAGGATGACGGTGGTAACAACGTTGAAGAGGGTGTGGAACACGGTGATGGCCAGAGGGATGATGGGGATGGCGGGGAGCAGCGTGTCGAGCCGTTCGCTGATGAACATGACGGCGTTGCAGATCGGGTAGAAGGGGATGATGAAGATGAGGGCTCCGGCCACGTTGAAGACCAGGTGGGCGCGGGCGGTGCGTTTGCCGGTGGTGCCGGTGGTCATGGCCACGACCTGCGCGGTGAGTGTGGTGCCGAGGTTCTGGCCTATGACCAGGGCCATGGAGGTGGGGAAGTCTATCCAGCCTTGGCTGGCCATGAGCAGGATGACGGCGGTCATGGCCGAGGAGGTTTGGAGGATGATGCAGAGTATGGCTCCGATGACGATGAAGAGGAGTACGGACAGATAGCCCCATTGCCCGAGGGAGGCGATGCTGCGGGCCACGTTTTCGTCGAGCGGGGGCACGGAGTCGCCCATCAGGCCGAGGCCGAGGATGAGAAGGGCGAGGCCGATGATGGTCTGGCCCAGATATTGCATCTTGTCCTTCTTGCTGAAGATGAAGAAGAGGCTGATGGCGGCGATGGCCATCGGCATGAGGGGCACTTTTTCTTCGCCGCCGCTTCCGCCAAGGCCGAAGATGGTGATGATCCATGCTGTTACGGTGGTACCGATATTGGCGCCCATGACTACAGCGATGGCGCCGGCGAGGGTGAGGAGGCCTGCGCCGGCGAAGCCGACGGCCATGACGGTGGTGGCGGTGGAGCTTTGGATGATGGCTGTTACGCCGGTGCCGGCGAGTATGCCGCTGAGGGGTTTGCCGGTGATTTTGGTGAGGATGTGCCTCAGGCGGCTGCCGGCAAATTTCTGGAGGCCTTCGCTCATGAGTTTCATGGCGAAGAGGAAGATGGCGAGAGCCCCTGCCAGTTTGATGATTGTCAGGAGGATGTCGGTTATGTTCATGTTCTTTTTCTCTTTGCTTCGATGGTGCAAAGATACGCATAACGGCGGCAGGGCGCTGTTACGTTTTTGTTAAGTTTTTGCTTGGGGGGCGGAGGCCTATTCGGGCAGCTTGATTTCTTTGAAGCGGCGCTGGCGCTGCTGCCAGCGTTCGCGGGCGTATTGCTGCATGTCGCTGACTTCGTCGCTTTCGTCGATGATTTCGAGGCCGAAGATGGTTTCGATGATGTCTTCGAGGGTGATGATGCCTTGGAAGGAGCCGTATTCGTCGATGATGCCGGCGATTTGTTCTTTGTGGCGGAGGAGGTTGTCCCAGATGTCGGCGACGGACATTTCTTCGTTGAAGAGGGGGAGGGTGCGTTTGATGTCGGCGAGGGTTTTGGTGAAGTGGTCTTCGGCGAGTTCTTCGAGGGCTTCGCTGCGGAGGATGTAGCCGGTGAGGAAGTCTTCCTGGTCGGCGTAGACGGGTATGCGGGAGAAATGGGAGCATTGCTCGAGCTGGTAGAAGTCGCGGAGGGTGGTGGTTTCGGGGGCTGTGGCGGCGACGATGCGGGGGGTCATGACATCGTAGGCTTTGATGTCGCCGAGTTTGATGACGTTCTGGATGATTTTGTTCTCGTCTTCGTCGATTACGCCTTCGTCTTCGCCCATGTCGGCCATGGCGGCCACTTCCTGTCGGCTGACGGCTGTTTCGTCGTCGTTGTGGCGGGCGATGAGGCGGGTGATCCCTTGTATGGTTATGACGATGGGGAAAAGGAGGATGATGAGGGCGCGGATGGTGTAGGCGGTGAATGTGGTGAGGTGGCGCCAGTTGTTGGTGCCGAGGGTTTTGGGAATGATTTCGCTGAAAAGGAGGATGAGGATGGTGGTGATGGCGGAGATGATGCCGAAGGGGATGCTTTGGAGGGCGATGGCGGCCTGGCGGCCTACGCCGGCGGCTCCGATGGTGTTGGCGATGGTGTTGAGGCTGAGAATGGCGGCGATGGCGCGGGCGTTGTCTTGTTTGTATTGTTTGAAGAGCGGTGCAGCTTTGTGGCCCTGGTCCTGAAGCATGGTGAGGTAGGAGAGGGGTGTGGACATGAGCACTGACTCGAGAATGGAGCAGAGGAAGGAGGTGGCCATTGCACCGAGGAGGTAGAGGAGGAGGAGGGGCATGTGCGGTGTGTGTTACGGGCTGCAAAGTTACGGCTTTTTGCGGATATGGGCAAATTTATTTAGGTAAAGGGTGAAAGATGGAAGGTGAAAGGTAAATGGTGAGGGGGTGGTTTTGGCGTTTTGCATTTGAGAGGGCTGTTTTTCATTGTTTTTTTCAGGGGAAGGCAATAAGGCTTCGGTGTTTGCGTTATAGAGCCATAAGTGTGGGTCGGCAGTTTCCGTGCTGAAGGGAGTGCGGACTGCCCTGTTCCGCAAAAAAAACATAACATCATGAAGAAGCACATCAACATTGGAGTCATCTTTTTCGCCCTGCTGCTCCTGGGCGGCTGCGGCACGACGGCCGACGACCTGAAGGTCGTCTCGTTCAACATCCGCCTCAGCCTGCGGGCCGACCATGACGGCGAAAACTGCTGGAACAACCGGCGCGAAGCCGCTGTCCGTATGGTGCAGCAGGAACGTCCCGCCGCCATGGGTCTGCAGGAAGCCCTGCCGGTGCAGCTGCACTACCTCGACAGCTGCCTGCCGCAGTACCGCCGCGTGGGCGTGGGCCGCGACGACGGACGCGAGCAGGGCGAGTTCATGGCCATATACTACGACACCACCAGGCTGGAGCTGCTGGACGGGAAGACCCGCTGGCTGAGCGAGACACCCGAGGTGCCTTCCTACGGCTGGGATGCCGCCTGCCGCCGCACGGCGACCTTGGCAACATTCCGCGACAGGCAGAGCGGTCGCCGTTTCTGCTATCTCAACACCCACCTTGACCACAAGGGCCGGACGGCCCGCGCCGAGTCGGCCAAGTTGATTGCCTCCCTTGTCGACAGCCTTGACAGCGACATCCCCGTTATCGTGGGCGGCGACATGAACAGCACACTCGACGACACCATCTTCCGCAGCCTCTATGCCGTCGGCCTCCAGGATGCCCGCACCCTCACCGACAGCACCAGCCATGCCATCACCTTCAACGCCTTCGGACAGGGCAAGGGCTCCGTCATCGACCACTTCTTCGTCCGTGACATCAAGGTCCTCCGCTTCCGCACCCTCGACGGCAACTACTTTCCCGAAGAACCGAGCACCGCTGAAATTAACAATAATGATGTGAGGAACGGCGCCCCCTACATCTCCGACCACTACCCCATAGCAATCACCCTCGTCCTCTGACCCCCATACGCCACAACAGCGCTGACCACAAGCACCAACGTGTTCTTCCATTGGTGCGCGGAAAGACGGTCGGAATCCGAGACGGACGGTTGCTCTCGTACAAGAAAGTATGCACATTGCGCTCTTCCAACAGGAATAGCGTTTTTTGTATTTTGCTTGTATTCAGTATCTTTATACAGAACATTATTCTTTTCTGCATCAATTTCAAAAAAAAGTGCGTACCTTTGCCATCGCTTTCGAGAGAGAAAGCTGTAAGCAAGAAAAGCATTGCGATAAAGTCCCTTTTATCGAATTTCGCCAAGATTCCAAGCTGGGGGAGTGAGCATTCTGCTTTCGCTTGAGTGTGTATGCTATACTAATAGCATAGCGTCAGGCGTGAGAAATGTACCCCATAGATTCGTTCCAGCAAAGGTGTTTGGCGATGCCTGATAAAAGACGGACATGAGCACATAACCTCATGCCTTTTCTTATTGGTGATGAATAATTGTCCGTTGGAGGGTCGGAGCAAACTTGAAAAGGAATGGAACATTTAAAGATAGGGGATTATGAGAAAATGATTGGGCAGTGGCAAAGTATTATCACAAACCATTTGACCTCAATCATCGGTTATTTGGACTCAAATAGCCAAGTTTCTACGCTATATATTCAATCCAAGCAAAGAATGCAGCCAGAATCTTTTAATGTTTTTCAACTTATTTCTGATACATATTACAAGGAAAACTTTCATTCAGATATACTTAGGTTCTTTCTCGACCCAAGAGAAAACCACAAAGAGGGTAATAAATTCCTCTTTATTTTCCTCGAAATGATCAAAAAGGCAGGGAGGCCGATTGAGGTAGAAGCATACGAAGATGTTGAGGTCGTTCGGGAGGAGGGCAGAATTGATGTTCTTATAAAAACATCCAATGGAAAGAATGCTATTATTGTTGAAAATAAGATGAATAACGCAGGTGATATGCCGCTTCAATTACCGCGTTATTACAATTACTTACAAGTAAAAGGATACAATGTGGATGCAATTGTGTATTTACCACTTGAAAAGAGTAAAACTCCAGACACATTCAACTGGTCAGATACCGATAAAACAAATGTAAATTCACTACTAACCATCATTCCCGCTTTTGACAAAACTGGAGGAGTAAATCTATATGATTCCTGGGTGTTACCGGCGGCAAAAGTAGCTACAACCGAAGATGTTAGGTCTATACTCAATCAATATGCACATTTAATATCATTTTTAAATATTAATTATATGGACACCGTTATTTTTAAGGCCTTTTATGAAAATTTGTTGCAAGGCAAAAATATGGAAATTGCACAATCTGTGCGGAATATGATGAGTGAGTTGCCAGAATATATGGCAATACGCATACAAGAAATGTTTATTAAATGTTGTTCTCCTTTTTCAAAAGTCTGGAGGTACAAAGGCAACGATACTGTCTTTGAAGGTGCTGTTGTAAAAGGTGTTTATTTGAAACTCGACATCGTTTGTGGTGAAAATGGTTACGAAGTGCTTTTATGGACTCCTAACAATAATGAACAGCAACTTTTTGAGAACTTAATAAAGGAAATGCGATCGGTAAGCGATTTCAAGCAAAAGGAAGATGGTGGTCAAATTGAGCAACATTTCAAATTTATGGAAGAAGAGAGACTTGTGGATTTCATCCATGAGTTATTGTCAGAACTTAGTTCTAAACGTGAAAAATAAATAGCCATGAAACCAAAGATATTAATATCGCTAATTTTCTTCGGAATTAGTTTGAATGCATTTGCATACGACTTTTCTGCAGTTGCCCCTACAGGGCAAACTCTTTATTATAACATTAGGGGCAGTAATGTGATTATTACTTGTCCATCAACTAGCTGGTCAGGCTATTCAAAACCAGCAGGCAATTTAACCATTCCGAGTAGTGTTGTATCCAATGGGGTTTCTTATAATGTTGTCGCTATTGATGTTTTTGCATTCGGCGATTGTTCCAACCTAACTTCGGTTTCTATCCCTAATACGGTAACTAAACTTGGCGATAGAGCTTTCGCTTATTGTACCAGCTTAACAACAATAACCATTCCAACCTCTGTCGATACTATTAGGGGGGCTGTTTTCTATGATTGTGGCAGTTTAACCACGGTGTTTTTCAATGCAACCATATGTACTTATATGGGGAACAATAGCACTCCAGTATTCGATCATTGTACATCATTGACAACTGTAAACTTGGGAAATAGCGTACAGATCATCCCTCCATTTGCTTTTTATGGATGTGGCAGTTTGTCTTCCATAACAATTCCCAACTCTGTTAACAGTATAGGGGAATCCTCATTTTGCAATTGTTCAGGATTAACCTCGATTAATATTCCAAATTCAATCACAAGCATTGGCGACCATGCCTTTTATGGTTGCAGTAGTCTTTATTCATTCAATATCCCTTCTTCTATCACAAGTATAGGGAATAATACTTTTTCCGGTTGTCATAGCCTCACATCAATTACAATTCCTAATTCTGTCACCAGCATCGGAAATTTTTCATTTTCCGATTGTCATAGCCTCACATCAATTACAATTCCTAATTCAGTTACTAACATTGGTACTTTGTCTTTTAGTAACTGCAGTAGTCTCACTTCAATAATCATTCCAAATTCCGTAACATCAATAGGCACTAATCCATTTCGTGGATGCGACAATATTATATCCATGGTGGTCGCAAGTGGGAATACGCAATATGATAGTAGAAATAATTGTAACGCAATCATTAATTCATCAAACAACACCTTGATATCTGGCTGTATAAATACAGTTATTCCCAATACAGTAATATCCATTGGTTCATATGCGTTTTCTTCAATTGATGGATTAACATCAATATCCATGCCAAATTCTATTACATCTATTGGAGATAACGCATTTTCGAGTTGTAATGATTTGGCTATTATTGTTTGGAGTAGTAACATAACCAACATTGGGGCGCGGGCGTTTTCCTATTGTCAAGGATTGACATCTGTTGATATTCCGCAATCTGTTACTTCTATAGGAAATGGGGCATTCGAATTTTGTACCAATTTGACAACCGTAAATTTATATGCGAGTAATTGTTTGATGGGAAACGTTAATCCTTCAATTTTTAGTGCGTGCCCCAACTTTACTACATTAAATATTGGGGAGACCGTTATTTCCTTACCGTATAATGCTTTTAATAACTGCAATAACTTAACTGAAATCCATAGTCTTGCAACTATTGCTCCAAACATTTCTTCTAATACATTTAGTGGTGTTCCGTCTACTGTTTCTGTCTATATTCCTTGTGGGAGCCTTTCTTCTTATATATCAAGATGGACTTGTTTCTCAAATATTTCCGAGATGCCAGATATAGAATATAGTGTATCTAGTTCGGATAATATAATGGGATCTGTCTCAGTATTAAGTCTCCCTACATGCGATTCTTCAGTTATAACAGCCTATGCTCAAGCTAATAATGGATATAGATTTTCGCACTGGAGTAATGGAAGCACAATTAATCCAAATGTTTTTTTTCTGAGTGGGAACGATGTAATAATTGCATATTTTGTTTCCAATCAACATACAATAACCATACAGAGCGATAATGAAAACAATGGTATTGTAACGGGTTCTGGAGTATATGATTATTTAGACACTATAACAATACGTGCTACAGGAATCAACCACCATCACTTTGTCCGTTGGAGCGACGGAAACACAGATAACCCTCGGCAATATGTTGTTACAGGAGATGCCACACTTACTGCATTCTTTGCTATAGATACACACACAGTCAGAGTTGTGAGCAATGATATTTCTCGCGGTAGGGTGCATTCAACAGGGACAAATTTTGCCTATGGTACTCCCTGCACCGTCACTGCAACGGCCTATACCGGTTTTGAATTTATTAGATGGGACAATGGCATTACGGCCAATCCATACACCTTTGCGGTACTTAACGACATTGAATTGACGGCCATCTTCGAGGAAGAAAGAGAAACATTCACAGTTATGGTAGTTAGCGCCAACCCCGCAATGGGAGATGTTTCTGGTGGAGGAACATATCAGCAAGGCGAAACAATTACCATCTCTGCCTCACCCCACAATGGCTATCATTTTGAACGTTGGAGCGACAACAACACGCAAAATCCGCGAAACATTACTGTGAATAGCAACATTTCCCTGACAGCCTATTTCGCCGCAAATGCTGGAATTGATGATATTGACGATGCTGGAATCTTTGTGTACGCGAAGGACTACCAAATACACATTGACGAAGCCTTTGGGGAGGAGGTTACTGTTTATACCATCGATGGCAGAACTATTGCATCCTTGCCAAAAGCCACAGAACACGTTGCAATCCCAGTAACCACTACAGGCGTTTACATCGTCAAAATCGGCAACCATCCCGCCCGAAAAGTGGTGGTGATAGGATAGAGCAAAGAGCACATCTTTCCTCCAAAAGAGTATACCTTTCGTGCAAGCGGTGCGAGCCGCGAGCTTGACGAGCGAAGATATACTCTTTTTGTGTAATTGTGTATATCATTTTTACGCCATCGCCAGATGCGGCGGCGGAGGGCGGTAAGGACACTCTGGGTGGCAAGGTGATTGAAACCGCGGAAAGTGGTGTGAGCCTTCAGCTCCGTGAGTGGCATGGTGAGCAGCAGCTTGGCTATACATTCGTCGGCAAATGAATTGCTAACCACATCCACACCTGTGAAATCGAGCACTACACGTTCGTCGCCTGCAAGCAGCGGCATCAACTTCTCGCGCACCTGTTGTCCCAGTTGACGTGTGCCTAAATTCTCGCCAAATTCTCTAAAACTGAATGTTACCATAATCCCTCCAATTCATTGTCGTTTAGGAATATCTCATTGTATTGTTCCGCAGCATTGGTGCGGTTTGCCACCACCTTTTCGGGGTCGATTTCCTTGTCAGTCCTCAATTGCAAATATACTATGGTTCCTTGCCAAGGCTCGCTTTCAATGATGGTGACCCCGACGGTGCGGTATTAGAATTTGAAGGTTACGCCGATGGTGATGTTGCTCCAGTATTCGTCGACGCTTCCCTCCAGCAGGTCGAGCTGCAGGCCGTTGCTGCTGTTGGAGTAGACTACGTTGTTGTCGAGACGTGTCTCCTTGCGGTTGCTGTATACCCAGCCGAGGAGATTGAGGTTAAGGTCGATGTTCACGTGTTTGTCGAGGTCATAGGTGATTCCGGGCTTGATGGTGAGGTCGAAGGTCTGCAGTTTGGCGTCGTAGGCTCCGGGGCCGGGCATGGCGGGTGCGCCGCCCACACCAGGAGTGGATCCCGGCCCGGGGTTCATGTATCTGGGTGAGTAGCCGAGCAAGGCCTCGGCTTCGGCAAAGAGAATCCAGCGTTTGTATTTCACAATGTTGTAGTGGACGTAGGGTCCGACGCGGTAGGTGCGTTTTGTGCCGATGTCGAACAGTTGGCCGGAGGCGTTGAGTTCGTATCGGTGGTCGAGGGAGAAGCCGTAGGTGAGCCCTACGCGCCAGCGGTCGTTGATGTTGTAGCCAACGAAAGGCTCAATGCGGTATTCGCGCACCTTGTTGGTTACATCGTCGCCCGTCTTGTCGGTACTTTGGTTGAAGTGGCCCGTCCCGCCGACGACCCATTTGCAGTTGTTGTCGTCTTGAGCTTGCGCCCCTGCGGCCATGGCTATAATGGCCAGTGCCAGTGTCAATAGTGTTATTTTCATTTGTAATAGGTATTAAAGTTGGTTTTCCAAAATAGAAGCCGGAAGCCCCGAGAGGGACTTCCGGCTTGTGAGGGGTGTCTTTGCAGGCGGGACGCCTGCGCTCCCGTTTACTCTTCCTCGGCAGCGGCTTCCTCGTAGGCCTTGAGGAGAGCCTGCTGGACGTCGGCGGGGACGAGCTCGTAGCTGCTGAAGGTCATGGTGAAGG
>ERZ842401.2380-NODE-2380-length-25227-cov-5.402153_pt1 | contig 25227 bp, 21 predicted proteins | sample MGYA00521270_ERZ842401 | MGnify/ENA primary metagenome ERZ842401 (study PRJEB31892, sample SAMEA3878208) | bioreactor metagenome | biome: Moose rumen | place: Sweden | collected 2011-10 | study: EMG produced TPA metagenomics assembly of the PRJEB12797 data set... | reverse complement strand
CACTGAAGCCGAGATTCCTTGACGCACGGACGTGCCACGCCGCGCGAGGAATGACATATAAACTAGATTGCTTCACTCCGTTTGCAATGACGAAAAAATGCCGGAGTTTTTTTGTTTGACAAAGTAATGATAGTTTTCTAATCTGATTTTTAGGTATGGAAGACCATACCCAGGGCGTCGAAAACCCTTTTATTGAATATATACAGTCGTGGCATAAACGACTTTAAAAAATATGCCGATTTCTGTCATGGACGGATGTCGGCGAATAAGGCTGTATGGCTAAATAAGCCGAGCCGTTCTTTTGTATATATTCAATACGGTTTTCGAACATCCGCCCACCTCAAAAGGTGGGTTTTCTTTAACTCAAAGACAGGATGTCCGGTAATGGCTAATAAACGATTGCATATAGCAATGAGAAATAAAAATGATGAGTTTTATACCCAGTTAAGTGATATTGAAAATGAGTTGCGGTATTATAAAGATTTCTTCAAAGATAAAACTGTATTATGTAATTGTGATGATCCTCGTGTCAGTAACTTCTTTCATTATTTTGCATATTCATTTGAACATCTAGGTCTAAAAAAGTTGATAACGACTTGTTATAAGAGCCAAAATGTTGATTTGTTCAGCCAAAATGATAGTGAACAAGCTGTGTATTTGGAATATTACGGCGACAAAAACGGTAACAGAGTTCCTGATGCCAGCGAGATAGGAATTAAACCATTAAAAGGTGATGGAGATTTTAGAAGTGAAGAATGTATTGAACTATTGAAAGAAGCCGATGTCGTGGTTACCAATCCACCGTTTAGTTTATTTAGAGAATATGTTGAACTGTTAGTTAGATCTGAAAAAAAATTTATTATTGTAGGTGCAAAAACTGCAATAGGGTATAAAGAAATTTTTAAGTTAATCCAAGAGAACAAATTATGGCTTGGATATAACTCAAAATTAAAGACTTTTAGGGTTCCAGATGATTATGATGGAAAATTACTTGTCATTGAAAACGGTATTAAATATGTAAAAAATGTTGGTAATATTGGTTGGTTTACTAATATAGAAACCACCAAGAGATATGAAGAATTAGAATTCTATAAAAAATATAATCCTGATGAATATCCAAAATATGATAACTATGATGCAATAGAGGTATCTCACACAAGTGAAATTCCGATTGATTATGACGGGGTAATGGGAGTTCCTATAACTTTTCTAGAAAAATATAATCCTAACCAATTTGAAATTGTTAGATTTAGAAAAGGTAATGATGATAGAGATTTATCCATTAATGGAAAATATTTATTTTCAAGAATATTAATTAAAAGGAAGAAATAAAATGAAGATAGAATTACATCAAATTAAAGTTAGAGATATTGTTGAAGGTTATATCAATGATGATGAAGAAGGCATTATCGGTTATAATGGCAAATTAGATATTCGTCCCAAATATCAAAGAGAATTTATTTACAATGATAAACAACAACAAGAAGTGATTAAAACTGTTCAAAAGCATTTTCCATTGAATGTTATGTATTGGTGTATCAATGATGATGGAACTTATGAGTTATTAGATGGACAACAAAGAACAGTTAGTATTTGTGAATATATAAAAGGTAATTTTTCAGTTGATGGAAAGTATTTTTACACACTACAAGATGATGCACAAAAGCAAATACTTGATTATGAATTGATGGTTTATATTTGTGAAGGTGGTAATACTGAAAAGATTGATTGGTTTAAAATCATCAATGTTCAAGGTGAAAAATTAACACCGCAAGAATTAAGAAACGCCATTTTTACAGGTGAATGGTTAAGTGATTGTAAGAAATATTTTAGTAAATCAAATTGTATTGCTTATAAAATTGGTGAGAAGTATATGACAGGCACACCGATTAGACAAGAATATTTAGAAGATGTGCTTGATTGGATTAGTCAAAGAGACGGTTATGAAGGTGATGTTGATAAGAGAATCCAAGATTATATGGGTAAGCACCAATTAGAACACACAGGAAAAGAAGTTAAGGAATATTTCCAATCAATTATAAATTGGATTGAAACCATCTTTATTAAATACAGAAAAGAAATGAAGGGTTTGAAATGGGGGGTATTATTCAACAAATATCATCATATTGATTTTGACCCCAAAAAACTTGAAGAACAAATTAGCAAATTGATGAAAGATGAATATGAAGAAATCACATCTAAAAAAGGCATATATGAATATGTTTTAAGCGGTGATGACAGATATTTAAGCATTAGAGCCTTTAGAGATAGTGAGAAAAGAACAGTATATGAAAGACAGAATGGAATATGTCCTAAATGTGGAAAACACTTTGATATTAAAGAAATGGAAGCCGACCACATCACACCATATTCAAAAGGAGGGCATACAACATTAGATAATTGTCAAATGTTATGTAGAGATTGTAATAGAAGAAAGAGCGCAAAGTAATTTTGATGTTCTAAATTTTCTTCTTAACAAACTCCAGCAAAGCCTTTTCATCTTTCCACTTAATTTCGATTTCAAGCACCTTAAAATTCGGCTTTAGTTTGTTTGGGATTTTTACAAAATCTTTGGCGGTGGTAAATAACTCGGCATTTGACTTTTTTGCCAAATCAATCAAATCTTCTAACTCCTTGTCGGTGTAATAATGATGATCGGGAAAATCAAAAGTCTGCACCACATTGGCACCGCACTCCCTTAATGAGTTATAAAACTTTTCCGGTCGCCCGATACCGGCAAAGGCAATTACCGCTCCTTTAACATCCAAGGGCAGGGGACAAATCCGCCCTTCAAAAATCGGCATATCTCCCAACAGGTCGCGCAAACCGCATTTATCCTCGCCGATAATAATTGCCGCATTGGCACGTTTTAATCCGCTTTTAAAAAACTCACGCAACGGTCCTGCCGGCACCGGATATCCGTTACCGATACCAACCCCGCCGTCAAACACTAAAAATGATAAATCTTTGTGCAATGTCGGGTTTTGAAAACCATCATCCATAATTATGACTTCTGCCCCGTTATCAATCGCCTTTTTTGCGGCTTTAGCACGATCGGCATTAATTGACACATCTGCCTCTCTTGCCAACAATAAAGGCTCGTCTCCGACTTGTTGCGGCGAGTGTTTTGCCACGTCAACAATCACGCCGGATAATATTCCGCCATATCCGCGTGAAACAAAAAACGGCTTTTTGCTCAGCGATTTTACGATTTTTGCAACTGAGACCGCGGTCGGAGTTTTGCCTGTCCCTCCGGCGGTCAGATTGCCGATACAAATCACCGGCACACCGACTTTTTCAGGCTTTTTGAGTTTTAAGCGCAGGATGGTTATTCCAGCATATATGCTCCCCAACGGTAACAAAACCATTGCTAATAAATTTTTGTTTTTCCAATGCGACGGGGTTTTCATTCCGGCAAATAACTCCGAACCTTATCCATAATGCCGTCCAAAACTTTGGCTTCGGACATTGCCCAATTATAGGCCAAACTGCGTTTTGCTTCCAACAATTCTTTATTACTGAGCAGCTGGCGAACATTGTCAGTCAAATCTAATACATCATTAACCTGTATTACTGCATCAGCCTTTTTGGCGCGATTAATCGCATCGGTAAAGTTATGCATATGCGGACCGACAATAACAGCATCACGGCAACGAGACGGCTCCATAAAGTTTTGCCCGCCATGTGGAATAAGCGACCCACCGATAAACACCAACGGACATATGCTATACCAAATACCTACTTCACCGATAGTATCGGCAATATAAACATCGGTATCAGGTTTAATCGGCTCATTTTTTGAGCGTAAAGCGGTTTTGAGATTAAGCTCTTTTTCCAAACGCTCCTGAATTTCAACACCACGGTGCGGATGACGTGGGGCAATAATCAGCAACAAATCAGGAAAATCTTTTTTAATTTCGTTATGAAATTTAGCAATTTTAAACTCTTCATCATCATGAGTTGAGCTTGCCAACCACACGGTACGTCCGTTAATTTGTTTTTCAATTTCGGCTTTTTTCTCTTCATCAACCGGCAGCGGTAGTCCTGCATATTTTACATTGCCGAGGCAAATTGCTTCTTTGGCGCCCAACACACGCAGACGATAGGCATCTTCGTCAGATTGCCCCAAACAAAATGTAAAACATGACAGCAACTCTTTGCATATAAAGTCAAATTGTTGCCAACGCTTGAACGACTTGTTTGAAATGCGCCCGTTGACCAAAATCAGTGGAATATTTTTGCGCTTGATAGAAGACAGCATTGCCGGCCAAAAGTCAGACTCAAACCACAAAATCGCATCAGGGTGCCAATGCTTAACAAAACGAGTGGTAAACACCGGGTTGTCAATCGGAATATATTGGTGAAAAGCCCTTTCCGGCAAACGTTTTCCCATCAGTTCGGCTGATGTCAGAGTGCCGGTGGTTACCATAACATGTGAGTCAGGATATGTATCTAATACGCGGTTAATCAACGGCAACATCGACAGCGATTCGCCAACAGAAGCCCCATGGAACCAAAACAACTTTCCCTCTGGTCTTTCTTTTACCGGGCGCCCGACACGTTCATTAAAACGTTTCAAATCTTCTTTGCCACGCTCCTTGCGTTTTTTGATATAGCGGCTGATAACAATCGGATACATAACCCGAATGAGTGTGTTATAAACTTTTATAAACATCATTGTTGCTGTTCCTCGTGGTGGCGTTTTTCTTTGGCGCTGACGCCGGGTTCAATCTTTGGCAGTTTCAATACCTGATCTGCTCTCAAAGTCAGTCCGTTCATTTCATCCTCAATCTGCTGACGATATTTTTCCAAATCAGCATCGGTAGCATCTGCCGGAATATAATATGGTTGTGTAACATGCACAATACCGCGGCAAAACGGCAATGGAATAAGCATTGCATCCCAACTCTTGGCTACTATAGCATGCTCAATCGAATAAGTTGCGCCAAACAAAGGCTTGCCGGACTTTTTGGCAAAATAAAGCGGGCTCATGTTCATTTTCATTCTTGGTCCTCTCGGTCCGTCGGGAATGATGGCAATGGCTTGATCTTTTTCTAATGAGCGTAACAGATTTATTGCCGCAACGTTAGCCCCGTCGTTGCTTGATCCGTCAATAATGCCGAACCCGACCTTGCGCAGAAAAGATGCGGCAATACGACCGTCATTGTGTGGTGAAACCAAAGCATTCAATGGTCTCTTTTTGTTCCAAAAATACGGAATCATCAGCACACGCCCGTGCCATATTGTTAAAATTATGGACTTTTCCTGCTCCCATATAGGATAAAAGCGGTTGACCCCGAAAATCTGCCATCTGGTAGTCTTCCAAACCAACTCACAATAATAAAACATCGCTTTACCGACAAAAGTGGTAAAAGCCTCCGATTTTGTAACATTTCGGATTAAATGTTTGATTTTCTTGCGAGTTGCCGTCGCTATTTCGACAGTCTTATTAATCAAATCTGTAATTTTTTGTTGCATGCCCAATTCTCTATAAAAAAATATCTCTATCTCAATGCCACAAGCTATACCATACTTTTTGCAAAAACTAAAGTATTTTAATACTTATTGACAATCCTCGTCAAAACACATAATTTTGATAAAAATTACAAGGAGATCAACATGAGTGATAACGCTTCAGCAACTCCGCGAGCCTTACGCTGTATCATCAGTTTTGTCGGACGTCGTAACGCCGGCAAATCATCATTGATAAATGCTTTCAGCGGTCAAGATGTCGCGATTGTATCAGAGCAGGCGGGCACAACCACCGATGCCGTGGCTAAGCCTTATGAACTTTTGCCTTTGGGACCGGTTACCCTCTATGATACTGCCGGACTTGATGACGAAGGAGCTCTCGGAGATTTGCGCATCAAGGCCACCTTAAAAGTTTTAGCTCGCAGCGATGTTGCGGTTTTGGTTTGCGGAGAAGCCGGATTAGGGCAGGTTGAAAAAGAAATTATCACTCGTCTTCAAGACATGAAAATACCTTTTGTAATTGCCTTTAACAAGCTGGATAAGAGCAATCCTTCAGCTGACGCCATTGCTTTTTGCCAAAATAACAATTTGCCTTATGTAATTGTTTCGGCAGTCCAAAAACAAAACATTGACGCCCTTAAAACCGCGATAATAAACCTTGTTCCGCCTGAACTTAAAGATGCCCCGTTATTTGCCGGAGATTTATTTGGTGCCGGAGAAACTGTTGTTATGGTGGTTCCTATTGACTTATCTGCTCCCAAGGGCAGGCTGATACTGCCGCAAGTTCAGGTTTTGCGTGAAATTTTGGATAACAACGCAACCGCCATCGTGGTAAAAGAAAACGACCTGCAAAATATTTTGGATAGTCAAAAACAAGAACCATCGTTAATTATCACCGATTCTCAAGTTATCAAAAAAGTTGCCTCAATTGTGCCTACAAACATCAGCTTGACCACTTTTTCAATTTTGTTTGCCCGCAACAAAGGCGATTTGCCGATAATGGTCGATGGAGCCCGCAAAATTGACAACCTTAAGGACGGCGATAAAATCTTGATAGCCGAGGCGTGTTCTCACCACGCGATGTCAGACGATATCGGCAAAGTAAAAATTCCCAACTGGATCAAACAGTACACCGGCAAAGATATAAGTTTTGATTTTTGCCATGGTGCAGATTTTCCTGATAATTTGGAAGAATATGCTCTTGTAATACATTGTGGTGCTTGCATGCTCAATCGAGTTGAAATGCTTCGTCGTCTGCATGAGTGTGTCCGCCGAGGAGTTCCGATTACCAACTATGGTGTGGCCATTTCAAAGACACAAGGGGTTTTGGACAGGGTTGTAAAAGTCTTTAATCTCTAGTTTTTTTATGTCCGCCATAACCTTTACCGATGGTGCGCCCGATTGCCTCAATTTTCATGCCTATGCAACTGCGGCAGTGTACCGGCGTGTCATTAACGCAAATTTTCCCCGGATAAAGCTCGTACAACTTACGATATTCTCCCTCGGTAACATTTGGCATAACCACGTTAGCTCCGGCTTGTAGAGCCATAATTCTCCCCTTGGGGTGCAAACTTTCCATAGCCGTGGTTGCCGGAATATTTATGTCAGGCATCATCAACCGCATAACCGCCATGGTTCGCAATGCCAAATCCAAAGTTCCGCCGTCCTCATTTGCCAAAGGTGTCTGCGGATGAGGTATAAACGGACCTATACCGACCATATCAATACCTATTTTTTTTAGAAACAGTAAATCATCAGCAATAGATTCAATTGGTTGACCTGGCAGACCGACCATAATCCCCGAGCCGAGTTCATATCCCAACTCTTTAATCATCATCAGGCATTCATACCTATGTTGCCAACTCATTTGAGGGTCGAGCTTGTGATATAAATCTTTATCGGTTGTTTCGATTCGCATCAAATACCGATCAGCACCTGCTTCCCGAAAGGCTTTATACTCATCGTAAGTACGCTCACCGATACTCAAAGTGATTGCTACGTCAAATTTTTTGATTGCTTCAATAATTCGGCACATCCGTTCTTTTGTATAATACATATCTTCGCCGGACTGCATAACAATAGTCTTAAAACCGATGTTAGCAGCTTTTCGGGCGGTATCAATCAGCTCATCTTCACTCATATGATAGCGTACCACTTTGCTGTTGCCACATCGTATTCCGCAATACAGACAGTTGTTGCGGCAGATGTTTGAAAACTCGATCAGTCCACGCAGATGGACCTCATCGCCGACATATTGTTTTCGTACATTATCAGCTTTTTTGAACAGATCTTTTTGCTGTTCTTCATCACTCAATAAATTTACTATATGTTGCCTGTCTAAATTCATTTTTTCCTCACAGCCAATATACAAGAAATTGCGCTGTTTACAACACAATATTGCAATTGTTTTTATCATAATTTTTTTGCTTGACAGTCGGAATGATGTCATATATAAAACCTACCCAGAGATTGCCGACATAGCTCAGTTGGTAGAGCTACTGATTTGTAATCAGTGGGTCCGCGGTTCGAGTCCGTGTGTCGGCACCATTAAAAAACCTCCCGTAATGGGAGGTTTTTTAATGGTTTTTAAAACACTAAAAGTTAAAACATATGCCTTCAAGGCAAAATAAATATCCTGCTATAAATATACTTGTTGCTACATCATTATGTACGATGACAGTATCAAATAATTGACAAATTTCATTCCTATATTTATTCTATCAGATGTGCCTGTGTTAGGTACGGAGCTGTCGTAAGCTCTATATAACCTTCGGTGTTGGATAACATCGTCAGTTGTTATGTCTAAATAACAATAATTATCCCCGATCATGGTCGGGGAGCTTCTAGCGTATGTTCAAAGGAATTCTCTAAAGAATACCCGAAAGGCTAGAGGAGTCATTTAAGGTTATATGATTTACGAACTCTCCGGCCACCTTTCATAGGTGGCCTAAATTTTTGGAGAAAAAAATATGAAAAATTTTATAACCTTATTACTGTCAGTTATTATATTATTTGCAACATCAAATCGTTGGTGCGCCTCTTATGGAAAATTAGAACTTTTTACAGACCTTGAACAAAACACGCCTGTAACGCTACAATATCAAAAGAAAGCAAATAGTAAACTAATAACTTTACGAGCCAAGACATCTTCTACTGGAAGACTAAAGTTTGTCCTAAAAGGAAAAACAATCAGTAAGTTATATATAACTCATCCTCAAAATCTACACATTAAAAAATCTATATATAATAGACAGGCTATTACGCTAAACACACAAAATGAATACACCGGAACAATACTTAAAAATAAAATACATATAACTGATTTGTATAATCTGATAGTGCTGTTTTGTTTAGCTTATTACGTTTTGTGGCTTATTATTAATCCTGCCGGCAGAGAATTATTGGCAGAAAGTCGTTCTCCTGCCAAAATGCAAAACATGGAATTTTTACGTATCGTATTTACATTTGTCATCTTATTCTTTCATATAAAAGACAATTTTCACTACTTTTCATTAGGAAGATACGGAGTCGAATTCTTTTTTATACTAAGCGGATTTTTCTTTACTTTAACCTATGATAGAGCGACAGATATTATAGATTTTATAAAGAAAAAATTTATAAGATTTATGCCGACTATCTTTTTTTGCTCCATTGTTTGCGGTATCTTTAAAAAAAATATTAATTTCTCAACGATGTCGTCTGATTGGTTCTTCTGGACCAATACTGGTCTATACGGCAATTCTTATGTAGGCAGCACATGGTATATTTCTATTTTATTTTGGGTGACGGCTTTTTACTTTTACTTACTAAAAACACAGCGACGAGAAACGGTTAATGCCACAATTGCGTTACTAACATTTTTAGCTTATGCGGCTTGCGTACGTTTTGGTTGGAGTCGATTGGACGGGCTTGGTGATAAGAGCAATATCGGTTATATGTTGACGCAGTCACTTATGCGCGGTGTTGGAAGTATCGGTTTAGGATTTTTTATAGCTCAGTTATACCTTAATTCAGCTTCTCAAAAATCATTATTTACTCCATGGCAATATACCATGATTGAAGCAGTCGTGTTATGTTTGCCCTGTGTCTGTATGTTTTATAAACCATTGTTTCCCAATAATGTGATGCTTCTAGTCGTTTGCTTTGCTATTTTGATTTATCTCTTTGCTAGCCAAAAAGGTTACATTTCCCAATTTTTAGAAAAATGTCCTTTTTCAAAAATAAGTAAATACACTTTGGCAATTTATATTTCACACTTGTGCATTGCAAAACCTTTGTTAGTGTATTTGAAAATGCCACCACAAGCCTTCCATTTTGCGTCTCTCGGTATAGTAACATACATTGCCACATTTTGTATTGTTGGAGTGTTGATTCACCATTTGGTGGAAGTGCCGGGCACTAAAATGTGCAAAAAATGGTTGAAATAACAATAGAGATTTTATTTTCAAACATAAATAATAAAAACCATTAAAAAACCTCCCCGTGTGGGAGGTTTTTTAATGGTTTTGATATATAGTTCTCGAACCGCGGTATTCTATAATTTCTTTTTCTTCTTTACTTTTTCCTTGTTTATTTATAAAGTTTTAAGTGGATGGGGTGTTCCTGTCTGGGGTGTGAGAACCTCGTTATCTGCGTCTTGGTGTAAGACGTTAAATTTTGCACGCCAACTAGTTATTTATACAATGACTGGAAGGCGGTAAAATAAGCCTTGCGGTCAATATATCGCACTATTTCAGATAAGTAGTTCTCAACTTCCAGTCGCCTCACAAGGGCGACTTTTTTATAACTAAAAAAAAGGAAGTTAAACTATGATACCAAAAATTATCCATTATTGTTGGTTTGGAGACAAAAACCCCGGTCCTATAGAGCAAAAATGCATTGCCTCATGGTCAAAAATATTACCTGACTATAAAATTAAGTGTTGGGGAAACGAGTGTTTAAAAAACTTTAATAATAAGTACTTCTGTCAGGCTGTGGAATCCAAAAAATGGGCGTTTGCCTCGGATTACGTTCGATTGGTAGCTTTGTGGAATTACGGAGGCTTTTATTTTGATACAGATGAAGAAATTATAAAACCTCTCGATGCATTTTTAGATCATGATTTTGTCATCGGTTCACAGCGCTGCGGTTCTTCAAAAGAAATTAATCCTGCTTTCATCGGGGCTGTACCTCATCACGAAATTATCAAACATTTCTTAGACGCGTATGATGAACTTGAATTTATCAGACCTGACGGCAGTTATAATCAAACCCCGAATCCGACTCTTTTTACAAATGTTTTAAAAAAGCACTATAATATAGAGAATACCTACATCAAAAAGGGGCGAGTAAAAATCACTGAGAATTGTTGGCTTTATCCATATACATATTTTTGTACAGATAATAAAAATGCCTATGCTATTCATCACTATTCAGGCAGTTGGCGTCCAGCCTGGCGTCTGAGAGATAAGTTCTCCTTTTCTTTTTTCGGCAAAAGATATCTCGTTCGCAAATATAAGTATAAAATTAAACATGGTATCGGTGAGCCGATGCCTCAACATGACAATGAGCAAATACTGTTTTCTATACCGACAGGATTGCACAGCTGGTTTAAATTAATTAAAGTTGAATAATGTGTCAGAATCAAAAAAAGCCGAAGGCATAACCTTCGGCTTTTATCAAAATCAACTCAAATTATTCTTGAGCAGGAACAACTACAACCGGTCCTGTGTATTTAGGAGCAGCCGGTTGAACAGGTTGTGCCTGTTGAACGGCTTGTACTTGTTGTACCGGAACAAATTGTTCGCCGGCAGGAACATTTACAACTTCAGGCTGAGCATAATATCCACCGTTTACACTCTGTCTTTCATAAGCAACATTTTGGAAATGTCTCGGCTCATAAACAGTTCCGTAAGTTGTACGTTTATAAACAACTTCTACCGGTTCACGAACCGTGCGAATCTCACCCTGGCAACCATTAGCAGGCTGTTGAACAACAGGTTGTTGAACAACAGGCATTGGAGCCGGCACCGGAGCCGGAGCAGGAGCAACAACTGCTTCTTCACAAGGGCAGGGTTCTTCCACAACTGGATTTTCATCACAGTCATAACCATAGGCACATGCTGAAACCGACAGAACAGTACCCAACAATAAATGCAATTTATTCATTTCTATCCCCATCATCATAGTTAATGTTAATCACACTATAAAGCACATTTGTTAATTTAAACTTAATATAAATATTTTTTTGCAAAACACAAGAAAATTTTGATAAATCAAGATATTGAGAACGAAAAATCACCTTGTTTTAAACGGTTATTTATTTTTCGAATCGAGCCGAAATAACCGCCTGCGACAATGGCTGCTCCACCTATCCATGCCAAAGGACTTGCCATGCACAGCCCCACGAATCCGAATATTGATGCCAAATAAATTGCCGCAAATGCCCTCATTAATAATTCAACTAAACTTGAAACCATCGGAATAATTGAATTTCCCATGCCTTGGCATGAGTTTCTGAAAATAAATATCTGCCCCAAGAAAAAGTAAAAGATAATACTTATGTTTAAATATACACAAGCCATACCGATTACACGATTCATCATTTCAGGATTATCATCAGGCACAAAAATGCCGACCATTTGCCTGCCGAATCCAAAAACAAACAACGCCAACACCAAACTGAGAGTTAATGAAAGTACTGAGCATTGGAACACACCGCGGCGAATTCGGGCAATTTTACGAGCTCCGTAATTTTGTGCAACATAAGTCGACATTGCGATTCCAAAAGACACCATCGGTTGCGCTCCCAATTGTTCAACCCTCATTGCAGCTGTCATTGCGGCAATTGTTTCAAAACCGAATTTGTTGCAGATTGATTGCGTAATTGCCGAACTGAGCGCAATTATTGAAAATTGAATTGCCATCGGAATGGCAATTATCAGGTGCTGTTTGCAAAATTCTACATCAATTTTCCAGTCGTGGCGTCTGGGATGTAAAATAGGGAACTTTTTATTCATGTAAAGCAGGCACGATATAACCGAAATTGTCATAGCCACAATTGTTCCAAGAGCAGAGCCCCTAACTCCCATCTTCCAATAATAAATAAAAACAATGTTCAACAAAATATTAATTATGGTCGTAAATATAAGAAAATACAGAGGTGTTTTACTGTCGCCCAAAGCTCTCATCAATCCCGACAACAGGTTGAATGCCACAATCATGATTACGCCGCTGCAAATAACCGACAAAAACCCTTTTGTATCTTCATAAATATCTTCCGGCACGTTCATAATCGCCAACAACCAGTCTAAAATAAAAAAGATAATTATACTGAACAGTAGCGTAAAACTTGTGCTCAGAATGGTTGCTGTTGCTACAGATTTACGCATTTTGCGGTAGTTTTTTGCGCCGAAACTTTGTGCGGTAATAACCGTAAGTCCGTTTGTAAAACCGATACTGACCACTACCAAAAAGAAAAACAACGGTGCCGCAGCTCCGACCGCCGCCAAAGCTTTTACTCCGATAAGGTTACCCACGAGCATAATGTCCGATATGCTGTAAAGTTGCTGAAAGCAGTTGCTTATCAGCAACGGAATTGCGAATTTTACTATCAGTCCCAGCGGTTTGCCGGTTGTCATATCTTGCATTTTTACCTCAAATCAGAGTAGGGTATAAAACATATTTTTTGATTGTCAAACAAAATTAACTTTTAAGAAACATAAAGATATTATTATCTAATAAAATTGCATTGGTAGCTGATTTTGTTATTTAAATAAGGAATTGTAAGATGGCAAAAATTAATGATGTAGAATTTTCAGACTTGTATATTACTCCCGGAAAACACGCATATATGTGGAGCGGCAAAAGCCAATATGGTCTCAAAGAGGCGACTTTTGATGACTATGCAACTTTTCTTAAAGCAGTGGAAAGCGGTTTTAAAACTAATCCCAGCTACTCCGTTATGTACGAAAAACACAGCTACCGTGTTGAACGCACAATAGCACTCGGCGGACCACAATACTGCATTCGTAAAATGCCGACCTTAATTCCGTTTGTTAAAGATTTGGGTATGCCTGATCCGGTTGCCAAACATTTGCAATCATTAGGCAAATCATCAGGACTGATTCTTATTGCCGGAGCGACCGGTTCAGGTAAATCTACTACTCTTGCCGCCTTGCTTAAAGAATATCTGCTTAATGAAGGCGGATATGCTTTTACCATTGAGGACCCGGTTGAACTGCCTCTTGACGGAGTATATCGTGGTCCTACCGGAGAACTCGGATTGTGCAAACAAACCACACCGATTAATGATAACTGGAAAGAGTCCTTAAAATCGGCTTTGCGCAGTTGCCCTCGATATATTATGCTTGGTGAAATCCGTTCCCCCGACGTTGCTGCCGAAGCCCTGCAAGCCGCAACCTCAGGACACTTGGTATTGTCAACTATTCACGCCAACTCGGTTCCTGACGCCGTAAATGCTCTTGTTAAATATGCTGCAGCATCAACCATTTCGGAAGATATGGCCTATGATTTGGTGTCGACCAGTATTTTGGCTTGTCTTCACCAAAAACTCACAGGTATTCCTAAACGCCTCATGCTTAACTTTTTGTTTGCCAATCCGGTTGTGGAAGAGGCTTGTCAGGTTCGCGGTGCGATTAAAACCGGCAAACTTAACTTTGCCACAATGATGGAACAGCAGCAGATTAAGTTGCTTAACGGTCAAAAATTGTTTGGTACCAAACGCTAACCATTATTGCCCCAAAAACTGTCAATTCTGTATCGGACATATTCTTCAAACGAAGTTTTGTCCGATATTTGATTTTGCAAACCGTCAATTTTCTGATATCCGAAAGCTGCACCGTCATTAATGCGAACCAAAACCACTTCTAACGGTTGCGTTAAGCCATAAGCATCTATAAATCCGTATTCATTATCATTTTGGTAGTCAATCATAAATAAACTATACTGATCTGCATAATATTTTTGATATAAATCTTCGAGCATTGACATAGCTTGCGGGCAACCGTAACAGGAATTGTTGTTGTAGAAAATATAAATAATCGATTTATTACGATTGGCATCTGATGCAGCAAAATATTCTTGAAGAGCCTGTTGCGGACCGATTACATTTTGATATTGCAACAACTGAGCCTTAACTGATATTGCAGCAAGACTTATAAACAAAGCCAATACAATTTTTTTCATTATTCCTCCGTTTTTACAACGGGGAGCAGGCCTTTTGCAACCATTCGCGTTCTTTTGCGCTCAAATACGGAGCGATAAACTTATATACCGTATGATGGTAACTGTTGAGCCAATTTATCTCCCTCTCATTCAGAAGATATTTATCAATCAGCCGATAATCAATAGGCACAAGGGTTAGGGGCATAAAATTTAAAAATCCTGATGTCGATGATTTTGTTATATACACCAAATTTTCAATTCTTATACCAAAACTACCTTCTTCATAATATCCCGGTTCAATAGAAATGACCATGTTTGGTTTAAGCGGGTAACTGTTTCCCGAAGCTCCCAAATTTTGCGGTCCTTCGTGTACATTTAAAAAATATCCGACACCGTGTCCGGTTCCATGCTTATAATCAAGCCCGTATCTCCACATAACACTTCGGCAGACAGCATCAAGTCTGGTTCCGGATGTATGTTCGGGAAATTTTTGTGAAGCCAGGGCAATATGAGCTTTTAATACAATTGTAAACTTCTCAACCATCTCTTTTGTAGGTTTGCCGACGGCAATTGTTCTTGTTATATCAGTTGTACCGTCGAGATATTGTCCGCCGCTGTCCAACAACAAAACCGAATTATTTTTTATTTTTGCGTTTGTTTTTTCAGTCGGTTGATAATGTATAATCGCCGCATTTGCCCCACTGCCGGCAATTGTTCCGAAACTTACCGAATGGAACAGTTCTTGTTGTTTGCGAAAACTCAAAACTTTTTTTACAATGTCAATTTCACTCTTATTCTGATGATTATCTTCAAACCACGCCAAAAATTTGCACATTGCCACACCGTCTTTGACATGAGCATTAATCATTCCCTGCAATTCAACGGGATTTTTTTCTGCTTTCAAAATTGCACATATGTCTGGTTTATTGACTGTTTTAATATTAGAATTTCTGCATATATCTGCAACCATTGCCGGCGTTGTCGTAAAATCAAGCATAATTTTGGTTATTGCCGATTCTTTCAATGTTGAACTGAGTTTTGCAAAAGGTCTTTTTTCAATTTTGCAGTCTTTCGGCAAAACCAAATTATCTGCAAACATTACAACTTTTCCGTTTTTGAAAACAATTGCCATTGCCCGAACAATCGGTGTTTCGCTAAGGGCATTTGAACGCAGATTTAATAGCCACGAAACACTGTCCGCAGCACCCACCAACATTGCCTCGCAACCATTTTCCGACATCTGATTTTTTAATGTCTTTATTTTGTCTGTAGTTTTTTGCCCGGCATATTTTAGCGGTTGCTCAAATGCTGTTGCTCGCGGTGTGCTTAAAACTTGCGGTTGCGCTATCCACTTTGCATCTGGTAATGTTTTTTTCAGTTTTTGAATCCTCGATTCTGATATTTGCCACGGATTATATCCAATTGATGCAGACGCCAAATTTTCCTGTATCCAAGTATTAAAATTTTGTTCGGCATTTTCCACAATTACACTAATAACTTTAGCATTTGTCTGCTTTTTGGCTTGAATTTCATATCTTCCGTCTACAAACAAATAGGCTTTTTTATGCATAATTACTAAAGTTCCTGCCGACCCGTTGAAACCGGTCAGTGCCGAAATACGATTTTCTTCCTCAAGAATGTCCTGTCCCAAAAACTGATTATTACGAAAAACAATAAGTGCATCACAGTCCATTTGGTTTTGTATCTCACATATTTTCATCGTATTTTCTCCATCAAAATTGCATACCAATTTTCATCATTAAGAGTTTTAATTGCGGTCATTCCGTATTTTTCATACTCTTGCTTAACCCAATCTACTTGTTCATCAATAAAACCCGACAAAACAGCCCATCCGCCTTTTTGCAAATTTTGAGCCACATCACAAGCTATGTCAATTAAGGGACGTGCTAAAATGTTAGCAAATATGAGTTGAAACGGTGCCCTGTTTACAATCAGCCGATTATCAAACCCGTTACTCTCAATGGCATGAACACGGTCATCTAGTTTATTATCAACCGCATTTTTCAAAGTTACGGCCACCGCTTCTCCGTCAATATCGACTCCCAAAGCCTGTGCCGATTCCCAAAGTTTACAGGCGCTCAACGCCAAAATTCCCGATCCGCATCCCATATCCAGAATATTTTTGGCCGATTTTCCCTCGGCATTTAATACGCTTAACAATTTCAAACATAGCCGTGTAGTTTGATGCTGTCCTGAGCCGAAAGCAGTTGCGGCATAAATTTTAATTGCCAGCTTGTCGGTCTCGGGTGCTTTTTCTTCATGTGCTCCGTAAATCAAAAAATCCTCGGTTTCAAGTGGCGGAAACTTAATGACATTTTTAGTCAGCCAATTTTGTGCGGGCACAAACACACATTTATGATTCGGCAAAACAATACCGGCTTTTTTCGCCGATTCGTTTAAAACTTTTTCATCAGGCTTATGGGATAAACACCCGGAATATTGCATAAGTCCTTGCTTTGTATAGTCAATGGTTACAACCTCAAAGAAGCTTTCAATAAACTCGTCAAATGCAGTATCTGCCTTGCTTATGGGCTCAAAAACAATCTGCCAACTGCTACCGATAGACTCACTCATAAAATTATCCTATAAGTTACAATCTGTTATTTACTAAATAAAGTTTATAGTATATAAAAGTTAAAAATTATAAAAACTTTTTGAAGAGATTGTAATATGAGAGCTTTGAGAATATTAGGTATTGTCCTATGCCTCAGTGGGTGCATCCACGCAGGAGAGCTAAACTTTTGGTCGGAACGCAGTGGTTGGATTGCTGGTCTTTCCAGTTATCCGATTGAATATATGGCATCTGCAAAAGAGCGTCTTTTAGGCAGTGAAACCATGCACGAGTCAAATTTCAAGGCTAACAAGTTGTTGACCGCATATAAGGGTTTTACTGTTGTTGACACCAAGAGCTATGACAAAAACTATTATGTTCAGGAGTCGATTATTGCTCCGAGCAATGCGATGCTCAGTTCCGGTGTCAGCCCATCATTTATTGAGGGCGGCAGGAAATATGAGGTCTTTGGACGTACCCATATTGATGGCCAGACATATTACCTTATCGCTTCCGATAGTCCCACGACCGTCTTTTTGGTTGACGAAAATTATACTTTGCAAAAACACATCGGCACTGTACGTGACGACAAACTTGTTTTGTTGAGTGATACTTTTACGGTTACACCTGAAGGTTTTCAGTTTGAGCCGGTTACCAAGAGCCGTGTATTGCAAAGCGACATGGTTGACGGCTTTGAAATTAAGTTTAACGGTGTTAAAAACAACATCATGACGTTTACATTGATGCAATATGATGCCGGTGGAGCTACGGGTGAGTTTCATACTTATAATTTTGAAAACAAACCGGGGATTATCCAAATCGCCGGGGTAGAGATAAAAATCTTTGGCGCGGATGACTCACGCGTGGAGTATATGATTCTCGCCGAAGCTGCAAAAAAATAAAAAACAAAAAAGATTGTAGGAGATTTTACAATGTCTGGACATTCCCAGTTTAAGAATATTATGTACCGTAAAGGTGCCCAAGATGCCAAAAAGGCCAAAGTATTTGCCAAGTTAGCGCGTGATATTACCTTGGCCGCCAAGACAGGACTTCCCGATCCTGACAAAAATCCGCGCTTGCGTTTGGCAATACAAGCCGCACGCGCCGAAAGTATGCCGAAAGATAATATTGAACGCGCTATTGCCAAAGCCACACAAGTTGCCGGTGGAGATGACTACGTATCAATGCGGTATGAGGGATTTGGCCCCGGAAAAGTTGCTGTCATTGTAGAAGCCCTGACTGACAACAAAAATCGCACAGTCGGAAATATTCGTACTATTTTTGGCAAACGTGGCGGAGTTTTGGGCGACAGCGGCTCGGTCGTTTTCAATTTTGAACATATCGGTTATATCAAATATCCTCTTGAGGCAGCTGATGCCGACAAGATGTTTGAGAGTGCTTTGGAAGCCGGTGCCAATGATGTGGCAACCGATGACGAATGCCACGAAATTGAGACATTGCCTGACGACTTAAATACCGTTACTGAAAACTTGGAAAAACAGTTTGGCACACCATCTGCGTCGCGACTTGACTGGAAAGCTACTGTAAAAGTTGATATTGATGATGTTGAGCAGGCTCGCAAATTTTTGGAGTTTATTGAAGCTCTTGAAGATGATGACGATGTTCAACACGTCTATCACAATGCCGAATTTTCTGATGCCGTCCTTAAAGCATTGGAAAGCGAATAAGTTCAAATATTGTTCAGTAAAAAAGCTCCTTATTTGGAGCTTTTTTTATTTTTCAACAAATTCAATTTGTTTGTTTTTAGGATTATAGCGTATTGATAGTTCTCCCTGTCTTAATTTCAAAGCCCTTTGCCCGAATATCTCTTTTCGCCACCCCGCTAACACCGGGTTGTTTTTGTCCTGAAAAGCACCGAGTCGATGCAAATCAATATCAGACGCAATCAGTCTTGGCACAACATTGTGTTGTTGGCTTATAATTTTGAGCAACAATTTAAACATTTCTACCAATGACGGAATAAAATTTATGTCATCAACAGATTGTTTTTTTGCAATTTTATGATCAACTACGACTTTTTGCAAAACTTCAATCATTTCATCGCCGAGCTTACCTGAAGCAACATCTTTACGCATTCCGCGGATTTTTTCCAGATCCTCTTTATTTTGGGGAGCAGCCGTTGCAATCATAGTTAGAATGTCATCTTTGATGATACTTTGGCGCGGAGTATTTTTTTCTTGCGCTCGTTTTTCTCTCCAAGCAGCCAAATCTCGCAGATTTGAAAGAACTTTTGTATTATGTGAGCGGAATTTGATCTTTTGCCATATTTCCTGTGGATTGACCTGATAAGTTTTAGGGTCAGTTGCCTGTGCGAGTTCTTCCTTTATCCAATCAAGCCGTCCGTTTTCCTCAAGTTTCTGTTTAAAATATGTGTACAGATTGACCAAATGGGTAACATCGCCGCAAGCATACTCCAGCTGATGTTCATTTAAAGGGCGCAGTTGCCAGTTTGACAGACAATCAGTCTTGTCAAGCTCAATACCAAATACTGTCTTGACCAATCTTTCATAGCCCACACTTTCTCCAAAACCGCAGACCATTGCCGCAATTTGAGTATCAAACAACGGGGCAGGCACTTTGCCCGACATATTATACAATATTTCAACATCTTGCCTGCAGGAATGAAATACTTTTATGACTTTAGGGTTTTGCATCAGCTTAAAAAACTCACTGAAATTCATGTCCGGAGCCAACGGATCGATAATTGCCGCTTCATCAGTTGAGGCAATTTGAATCAAACACAAAACCGGGTAATAGGTTTTTTCACGAATAAACTCCAAGTCTACGGCAACAAAATCCTTGTCAGCCAAGCGAGAGCACAAATTATTAAGTTCTTTTGTCGTATATATAAGTTGCATAATTTAATCCTCTGATTGCACTACACGATAACAAAACATATTTAAGATTGTTTTAAATTTTGTTTTTAGTGTTGATTTTAAGATATTTTAGCATAATAATAGCGCCCAGTTAATAAATTATATTAAGGTGCTGAAATGAATGAATATCGTAATTTTACCTGCGGACAATTAAGAGCGTCCGATGCCGGAAAGCGTGTCAAACTTGCCGGCTGGATACATCGCAAACGTAATTTAGGCAATTTGTGCTTTGTTGATTTGCGAGATCATTACGGTATTACCCAATGCGTATTTGACAGTGCTTCGCCTTTGTTTGCTCAAATTCAGGACTTGCGCGTAGAATCCGTTATCGGTATTGAGGGTGAGACCGTAATCCGCGAAAGCATTAATAAGAATCTTCCTACCGGCGAGATTGAAATCAAGGTCGATACCCTGAGAGTTTATTCCAAGGCTGACGTTTTGCCATTTCAGGTTGCTATTGAAGATGACGCTCCTGAAGAAATCCGCCTTAAATATCGTTTTTTGGACTTGCGTAAAGACCGTATTCACAAAAATATCTTGCTACGCTCGGCAGTTATTAGTGAAATGCGGAAGTTGATGATTGAACAAGGCTTTACTGAATATCAAACACCGATTCTTACCGCTTCTTCCCCCGAGGGAGCTAGAGACTTTTTAGTCCCGTCTCGTATCAACCCCGGCAAATTTTATGCTTTGCCGCAAGCCCCGCAACAATTCAAACAGCTGTTGATGGTCTCCGGTTTTGATAAATATTTCCAAATTGCCCCTTGTTTCCGTGATGAGGATCCTCGTGCTGACCGTAGTCCTGGTGAGTTTTATCAACTTGATATGGAAATGAGCTTTGCCACGCAAGAAGATGTTTTTGCTGTTATCGAGCATGCCATGGGCGGTGTATTTAATAAGTTTTCCAACGGCAAACAGGTTGATCAGGCTCCTTATATTCGAATTCCGTTCCGTGAAGCGATGTTCAAATACGGTTCAGACAAACCCGATTTACGCAATCCCTTAATTTTAGAAAATGCTACATCTTTCTTTGGCGACAGCGGTTTCGGTGTATATGACGGATTGGTTAAAGAAGGCAAAATCGTTAAAGCTATGATTGTTAAAGGCATTGCCGACAAACCGCGTTCTTTCTTTGACAAACTTGATGCTTATGCCAAAGAGGAGGGAATGGGCGGCATTGCTTATGTTGCACTTGCTTCCGGCGGTGCCAAAGGTATTGCCCGTTTGTTAAGTGAAAATAAGCTGAATGAACTCAAACAAACATTTGGCATAAACGAGGGTGATGTCGTTATCTTTATGGTTGGTTCCGGCATGAAATTTGACAAATTCAGCGGTCGTCTGCGCAACAAAGTTGGCGAAGAACTGGAATTGTTGGATAAAAATTCATTTAAACTGTGCTGGATTGTTGATTTTCCGTTTTATGAAGAAAACGAAGAAACCGGTGCTGTTGAGTTCTCACACAATCCGTTTTCTATGCCCCAGGGCGGAATGGACGCATTGCTGAACAAAAAACCTTTAGACATATTGGCATATCAATACGATTTAGTTTGTAACGGTGTCGAGCTTGCTTCCGGTGCGGTTCGCAACCACGAACCGGAGATTATGTACAAAGCCTTTGAAATTGCCGGTTATGATCACTCGGTTGTTGATAACAAATTCGGAGGCATGATTAATGCCTTCAAATTCGGGGCTCCTCCACACGCCGGCTGTGCTCCCGGAATTGACCGTACGGTTATGTTATTGCTTGACGAACCGATTATCCGTGATGTTATTATCTTTCCGCTTAACGGTAAAGCGCAAGACCTGATGATGCAGGCGCCCAACTATGTTACCGAACAACAGTTGCAAGAACTTCATATCAGAGTTGTTGAAGACGACAAGAAATAAGAAAAATATTGTTGACATCAAGATTGTTTTGGCATAAAAAACTTGCAGTTTTGATGATTGCTTCATCGTCTAATGGTAGGACAGCGGACTCTGACTCCGTTAATCTTGGTTCGAATCCAGGTGAAGCAGCCAACAAAAAAACGACCATTGAATTGGTCGTTTTTTTGTTGGCTGAAAAGCACTTGTTGATGAGCGAACAGAGCGACAGCCTGTGAAGCGAATTTTACAAGTCGCTTTGACCGAAGTGAAGTTAGTTTTGCGATTAAACGCAAAACTTACGCAACAAGAGCCCCAAAACAGCCCGTTTGGGCTGTTTTTTATTGGCTGTTTACCTGAGCTGAAGAACCAAGTGGTTCGAAGCTCTGCTTGCGATATATTGCAAGCAGAGATGACGAAGTGGCATAAGCCATCTGAGGTCTTGAGCGTAAGCGAAAGATGCGCAGTGCAATAGCGCGCGCACCATCCAGGTGAAGCTCATTTTTATTTACAGCTCATATAGTTTTTATAAAAAAATATCAAATTTCTTGGGGGTAAAGGGTTGAACGCTTGCTCGAAGTGTGCTATTATCACAATTAAGATAATTGGGAGAGTAAGATGAATAATAAATTAAAAGATAAACTATTGTCAACAGCAACTCGTTTAGGCGTTTTTCTCGGGCTTTCCGGTGCATACAGCAGTACGCTCGGTGCTCAGGAGGCCTACATTGCGGACAACGACAGCCTTAAAGAAAACAATACAACTGATACCAGAACTCCTGTCGAACAACCTAAAGACAGCTCTACGGCAGATTTTTCAGTTGCCATGAAAGACAGTATATACAAACAAATCAGCAAAGATCCGTCAAAAAGAAAATCTTACTTGGACGGATACAGATCAGGTACCTCTAACGACAGTATCAAAGCTTTACGCCGAGCCAAACTCGATGAGGCGAAGGAATACATGGTTTATCTGATAGCCCACTTTGAAGGTTTTAAATGTAAAGCTTACTATGATCCGCTTGGCAAATGCTATTCTTACGGTGTCGGCAACTGTGAAAGAGCTGACGGCAAAAAAGTCCGTGCCGGAGATGTTATAAAATCAGAAGAAGAAGGTGTTGCCGTTGTTATGCACCATATTGATGAAAACATGGCCGATGATATGGTAAAATATCTCCCGATGGAGCATATGTCTGAAGTTGAAGTTGCCGTTATGGGCAGTTTGCTTTACAACACTGGTAGTGGAAAATTGCGCAACAAAGACCGCACCCCATCAGAGCTTTCAGACGTTGCCACAATTCATTTTGTATTGAGGACAGAAGGTTCTGAACGTGAATTCAAAGAAAAATATTTGTCCTACAAACGTGCAAAATCAGGAGCCAACATTTTGCTTGACCGCCGCCAGAATGAATACGCTATTTTGTCAGGCGAGGTCGATTTACCGATAGAAAAACTAAAAGGTACCATGTTAGGTGCTCTCCATGGTTGCCATGGCGATGCTGACAAGATTGAGGAGCGCTTTGCCCCTGATTCCAAACTTGCCTGCCCGACAGATTCACTGCACTACGCAATGAAACAGGATTTAGCCCGCACTTATGTTCGCAAGTCTACACCGGTAAAGAGTAAGACGACAACCCGTGGACGCATGCAACCACGTCCTCGGTCGCATACTCGCTAGGCTTGTGATATATTAAGTTCAGGCACAATACATACCAACAAAAAAATCCCCTCAATTTGAGGGGATTTTTGTTTTTGACTCTACTATGAACTAGAACAAAACTTTCAGCTGAGCGCCGATTGTCCATTCATACTTTGTCTTTACCCATTCATCATCACCACCGAGGTAGTAATCACCATGAATACCCAAGGCAACATTATCAGTCAAGAAGTAGTTAGCTTCTAACTGCCAGAAATATTGATGAGTATCTTCTCCCCATCCATATTCGCCACCATCGGTATTGAAGTCATAACGCAAACCTGTATCAAGAGCAAATTTGTCGAATGTCTTGTGAACACCGGCAAAAGCAGAGTAATTCATAATACGGTTCTTGGTGTCAACAAGAGATGTGGCTGTGAATGTAGCATATGGTGTCCAACCATTACCCATATCATATCCTACTTGAACTTCACCAGCAATAGCCTTTGCCCATTCAGAGCTATTACCTTTGTGACCATACCAAGTTCTGGGTTGTGAAGTAGCGTAACCTAAACCAACTTGAGTCAAAACCTTGCCAAAATTATGGTTGTAGGCAACACCTAATCCATAGGCAAAGTTGTGATCATTGTTGTATTGCGACTGGTTAGACAATTTGCCACCTTCAAATTCATTAACGATAGCACCAGAAATTGACAGGTTGTCAGTAATACCATATGTTAATGTTTCGCTGGCAGAAAGTTCTTTATCAACACCCAAATATTTATCTTTAAGACGATGGTGAGTAATCTGAGTATTAGAAAGAATTTCACCTTTAGCAGGCAAGAACAGAGAACCGGTAAAATCTTTTGCGTTAGCTGCGCCGGCAATCATTGTAACAGCCGCTGTGGTTAAAAGCATAGTTTTAAAGTTCATGAGATATCTCCTTTAATAGTTTACTTACCGAAATTTTCACTTCGGATACCCTGATGCTAGCCTTATATTCCTTAACAAACAATTAAAATGTGCAATTGCTCTGATAACAAAACATTACAAATAAGAAATATTTAATTGAAACCCCCATGTTTTATAGCATTGCATAACACAAAATATACTTGCCGATATGACTAATTTCGTTTAATCTTAAGCCAAATAAAAAGAAAAGGATTGCACATGATTGCTAAATTGAGAGGAATTATCGATAGTTTCGGCGACGATAGTGTCATTGTTGACGTTAACGGCGTCGGCTATTTGGTTTATGTTTCAACCCGCACGCTCTCACGCCTGGTCAAAGGTTCTGAGGCTGTTTTGTTTATTGAAACGGTGGTGCGCGAGGATAATATAAGCCTTTACGGTTTTGCTTCAGCACTTGAAAAAGAATGGTTCTTGACCTTAACCAAAGTGCAGGGCGTAGGTGCCAAAGTTTGTTTGAGTATTTTATCGGTTTTGACACCAATGCAATTGGCTCAGGCAATATCAGCCCAAGACAAAGCATCATTTTCTCGTGCCAACGGTGTCGGACCAAAACTTGCCGCTCGTATTGTTACCGAGCTGAACGGCAAAATGGTCGGTCTACCGATTGGTGCCGACACTGCCGATTATGCCGCCGCTCTTGAAGACAAAGAA
>ERZ842401.2379-NODE-2379-length-25229-cov-6.490347_pt1 | contig 25229 bp, 18 predicted proteins | sample MGYA00521270_ERZ842401 | MGnify/ENA primary metagenome ERZ842401 (study PRJEB31892, sample SAMEA3878208) | bioreactor metagenome | biome: Moose rumen | place: Sweden | collected 2011-10 | study: EMG produced TPA metagenomics assembly of the PRJEB12797 data set... | reverse complement strand
AACTCACGTGAGCCGCAGCCTCGTTACCATCACAGGTGATAAATTTCTTTTCTTTTGCCATTGTTAATTTAATGTATTAGATGAATTTATATTGTTTTTAATCTGATTTTTTATCGTAAAGTAAGAATTAATACAAGAATCCGAAAAGCCATAACGGAATCTGGCGGTCGTAACCACGATTAATATCCGGCATCACATAGTATACTCCATTGGACTGACGCTTAGGCATTGTCTCCAAAATGCGAAAGCGATGACGTCCGTCCACAAAGAAGTTACACGAGCGGTCGCCTATATTAACATTATGTAAAGGCCACAACGTATTCTGGAAGAAACATTCATAGATATCCTCCTGCTCCACTTTCCGAGGTAGAATGGCTTGCATCAGGTTGGGATTATGCATCATGATGCGAGCCGGTTTCTTGGGGAAACCTTCACCCAGCCGATAAAGAATGTTGATGAGTCGGGCATCACTCAGATACTTGATATAGTTCATCACCGTAGCACGACTTGTCCCTATGTCACCTGCCAACTGGCTCACGTTGGGAGCCAAGTTACCTCCCACGGCCAACAGGTAAAGCAACTTCTTGATGCGGCTCAGATATTTTAAGTCTATTTGCTTGATGAGCAAGATATCCACCTCTATCATCATGTTCATCAGTTTCAGCAAATTCTCCGCGTAATTCGTTTTTTCCAAGAAGAAAGGATAGTATCCATGACGCAAATACCCTTGGAAATGCTCCTGAGGATTGCACTGACGACGAATCTCCGAAGTAATCCGGGTGTGATTGGTCAGTATTTCCTCCAAGGTGTGAGGCCTCAGCTGAACGCCGCACCTCAGATTTAGATACTCACGGAACGAAAGCCCTCGCAGATTATAACTGCTCACGACACCATTCAGTTCCGGATTTTCCTCTTTCAGCCTCATCACGCTACTACCCGTAAAGACAATCTGCAAACCGGGAATCTGGTCATAGCAGCGACGTAGTTCACTACTCCACTGAGGGTCCTTGAAAATTTGGTCAATCAACAACGTCCGTCCGCCAATCTGATAAAACTCAAGAGCAAAATCAAATAGGCTCTTGCCTTGGAAATAGAAGCTGTTCATGTTGACATAAAGACACTTCCGACTGGACACATTGAAATTCTCCTTGGCATATTGAAGCAAGAAAGTCGTCTTTCCCACTCCTCGGCTGCCCTTAATGCCAATCAGACGATCGTGCCAATTAATCTCATCCATCAATGCACGACGTATAGGAGCATAATTGTGCTCCACCAGATAGGCGTGTGTCTTAAAAAAAGCTTCCAAAGCAAGTGTCTTTAGTTGTACAACGCTACAAAGATACAAAAAAAGTCACACACTTGCAAAGTAGATATAGCAAATTAAAAACATTTATTTCTTAAATTCCCCCACTACACGCGAAACGCCACGTTTCTGAAGGGTACGTATGCGGTAAACACCTCGTGGGAGATGGCTAATATCGATCCACCGGACCCACCTCCCTGTGCGTACCTGCTTACCTGCCAAGTCGGTAATAAGATAGAAGTCCACGTCGGAGTTCAACGGAAGTTCCAGTCTGCGACCATCGTGTTTCATGTAATGATTCCCGGCCGAAACTTCATTAGCTTCAGACAACGTTACCCCGCCACCCAACTGCAAGGCTTTGCTCTCGTTTCCTGCCCTGTCCATCGCCGTAACCGCCAGGTTCATCCCCCACAACCAGTTGTAGCAATAATAAGGACATTCCAAATAACTGGCAACCAGATTCTCCGCCCGATTGACATCCACCGGGTATGAAATACTGGCATAAACGTTATAGCGCAAGCCTGCACAAGCCATATTGTCGGTTGCCGGCTTCCATGTCACCTTTGTCAACTGCCCATCTATATCTGTTCTCTCAAAATCCTGAGGCATAGTGGGTGGTTCGTCGTCTATCCATGAGCATGCTGGCGTTAGTGCGGGATAGGCATAGAATACAGACTGCAAATAGTCATACAATCCCTTCACGTTATCAGTCAGAAACTTACTGCGGAAATAGGCTTGACCAGCCAGTCCATTATCCCTCACATAATGCAGTTCCCGTCCTATCACGCTGAAGTCCCAGTTCTTCTCTGATGGGCTCAGGAAATAGATTCCCAACCCAGGAACAACTGGACGCCCATAGCTGCCTTCCTGCCAGTCTATGGCAAACGGATAGAAATGGTTGCCAGTAAAATACATCATCGGATAAAGCGCATCCTGTATTCCTTCCCTGAGCCATCCCTGGGCATCTTGGTATACAGCATCGTAACAACTCCATCCCTTGGCGGAGAAACGTCTGGTATCCTTATACTTACCTACAGGACTACAGCTCATCTTTACCCACGGCTTTATGGACTTCACCGCCTTATAACAAGACCTCACTATGCGTGAAACATTATCTCTGCGCCAATCGGCTTTGCGTTGCCCCTTGCCATATCGGGTGAATGTGGGATTATCGGGAAACGAATTGGCCTCCTCTGGATAGCGGATGTAATCGAAATGCAAGCCATCAATGTCATAGTTTGTTGCTATCTCTTTACAAATAGACACCAAGTAGTCCGATGTACCAGGCATTCCAGGATCAAGATAGTACATACCATTATGCTTTTTCAACAATTCTGGGTGTGTGTTTATCAGGCTCTTCTTCCCTGTTTTCTTAGCCACCTCTATTTTGAAGGCAGGAATGGTGACCACCCATGCATGAAGTTCCATACCCCGCTTGTGCGTTTCGTCGATGGCAAATGCCAAAGGGTCGTACCCGGGATTCTTATCGTACTGCCCCGTCAAAGAGATATTCCATGGCTCTATGGCAGAAGGATAGAGCACACTGCCTCGGATTCGAGTCTGCAAGATGACGGTATTGATATTGCAAGCCTTCAATTGGTCAAGCAGCTGACACAGTTCTCGTTTTTGTTGCTCTCTGCCTGTCATGGTTGAAGCCATTGTCTTTGGCCAATCCAAACCGCCCAAAGTCGTGACCCATACAGCACGTATCTCACGCTTAGGGTACATTGCTTCGGTGTTCCAAGGGTGCTGCGCGTTCAACAATCCGCTATACAGCATTTCCATAATAAGCAGGAATGCCTTTATTCGTTTCATGTGACAAAAGTATAAAAATATTGTGAAACAGCGATTATCAATTGTGAATTAATTCGTAACTTTGCCTTCATAATGTCTAAAAAAGTGAAAGAATGATTTCCTTTACCCTTGCGCTCATCGCATTAATAGTAGGTTATGTGACCTATGGTGCATTAGTGAACCGACTGTTCGGAGTAGACCCGCAAAAAGAAACACCCTGCTATACACGTAACGACGGGATCGACTACACCCCCATGCCCACATGGAAGGTCTTTCTCATCCAGTTTCTGAACATTGCAGGCACAGGCCCCATATTTGGTGCCATCATGGGCATACTCTTTGGTCCTGCCGCATACCTGTGGATTGTTTTAGGATGCATCTTCATAGGAGCCGTACACGACTATCTGTGTGGCATGATTTCACTTAGGGAAAACGGAGCATCTCTTCCTGAAATGGTGGGAGACTCTCTGGGTAATGTAGCTCGTCAGGCCATGCGTGTGCTCTCTATCATCCTACTGATGCTTGTAGGAACAGTTTTCGTCACCACATCAGCAGGCTTACTTGCCACCATGACAGGAGGCAATATGGGCTATGACATAGAAACATGGAAATGGATTTGGATTGGGGTTGTTTTCATTTATTGCATACTGGCTACCCTACTCCCCATCGATGCACTCATTGGGAAGCTATACCCGCTGTTCGGGACCGCACTGCTTATTATGGCTATCGGTGTAGGAATGGGCATATACGTCCAAGACGGCTGGTTACCCGAACTTACCGACGCACCCTTCGCCACCCATCATCCCAGTGGATTGCCCATATTCCCGTTTCTCTGTATCACCATTGCATGTGGTGCTGTCAGCGGATTCCATGCCACTCAATCACCATTGATGTCTCGTTGTCTGAAAAACGAGCGACATGGTCGCATGGTATTCTACGGAGCAATGATTACGGAAGGCATTGTCGCCCTGATATGGGCCGCAGCAGCCATCAAGTTTGCTGGGTCCTACGAACACCTGTCGGAGCTAATGACCTCTGGAGGGAAGAGTAATCCTTCGCTCATTGTAAACATGATCTGCTCAACATGGATGGGGCGTATCGGTGCCATCCTCGCGGTACTCGGTGTAGTGGCAGCCCCCATCACCTCGAGCGATACCGCTTACCGTTCGGCACGCCTCATCGTTGCGGATTTCCTTCACATTGGCCAGCACCGCATCTGGCATCGTTTGATTCTTGCCCTGCCATTGTTTGCCCTTTCTGCCCTGCTGGTATTTATTGATTTCGACGTACTGTGGCGCTACTTTGCATGGTTTAACCAGACGCTTGCCACCTGCTTCCTGTGGACAGCTGCGGTCTGGCTCTCACGTCAAGGAAAGTGTTATTGGATGGCCTATATTCCTGCATTGTTCATGACTGTAGTTTGCGTCAGCTACATCTTGGTTGCCCCCAAGGAAGGCTTTGGCCTGTCACTTGCGACAGGACTTACCGCAGGTTTGGCAACTATGCTATGTCTGGCCATACTGTTTAAAGTCAAACGACCGAAGAGTTAAACCAATTTCTCTTTCAGATAGCGTCCTGTATAGCTTTGCTCGTTCCGGGCAACATCTTCTGGTGTACCGGTAGCAACCAGATTCCCTCCTTGGTCTCCTCCCTCCGGACCAAGGTCTACTATCCAGTCGGCACACTTCACCACGTCAAGATTATGTTCGATAACAACAATGGTGTGCCCATGGCTTATCAATGCATCAAAGGCACGAAGCAGTTTCTTGATGTCGTGGAAATGCAGCCCTGTAGTCGGTTCATCAAAAATAAACACCGTTGGCTCGTGTTTCTCCTGACCCAGGTAATAAGCCAGTTTCACACGTTGGTTCTCACCACCTGACAACGTAGAAGATGATTGTCCTAACTTTATATACCCCAAGCCCACATCTTGCAATGGGCGCAGACGTTCCACAATGCGTTTTTGCTTATATTCAGTAAAGAACTCTATAGCTTGGTTAACGGTCATGTTTAGGACTTCATACACGTCTTGTCCATGGAATTTCACCTCCAACAAGTCTTTTTTGAAACGTTTGCCGTGGCACGACTCACACTCCAGAACCAAGTCGGCCATGAACTGCATCTCCACTGTCACAGTACCTTCGCCCTTACATTCCTCACACCGTCCTCCTTCGGTATTAAAACTGAAGAATCCCGCTGTGTATCCCATCTGCTGAGCCAACGGTTGCGAAGCATACAGCTTTCGTATCTCATCCCATGCCTTAACATAAGTCACAGGATTGGAACGCGTACTTTTTCCTATGGGGTTCTGGTCCACAAATTCTATGTATTTCACCTGGGATACATCGCCCTCTAATGAAAGAAACTCGCCTGGATGGTCGGCAGGTTCGTCGAACAGACGCTTCATGCCCAGGTAGAAGATGTCTCGCACAAGGCTACTCTTTCCACTTCCACTCACGCCTGTCACACAAGTCATCACATTTAAGGGGAACTTCACATCAATGCCCCGAAGATTATTGGCACGTGCCCCCTTCACCTCTATATAGTTGTTCCAAGCACGACGATTGCCGGGTACGGGCAACGTGTCCATGCCTGTCAGATACCGAAGAGTGTATGACCGTGTGTCTTCTTTTTCTAAGGAAGCCGACGGCTTTCCTTGATAGACGATCTCACCGCCCAAACGTCCGGCATCGGGTCCAATGTCTATTATCCAATCGGCAGCACGCATGATTTCCTCGTCATGTTCCACAACCACCACCGTATTTCCTAAGTCACGTAGTTGCTTAAGCACGTCTATCAACCGACTGGTATCCCTACTATGCAATCCTATGCTTGGTTCGTCCAGTACATACAAACTACCAACCAAACTGCTCCCTAACGAAGATGCCAGGTTGATGCGCTGGCTCTCACCTCCCGATAAGGTGCTGGACAAACGATTCAGCGTCAGGTATCCCAAGCCCACATCCAGTAAAAATTGTAAACGATTACGTATCTCGGTAAGAATACGCCCGGCAATCTGTTCCTCGTGTTCACTAAGTTCAACACGATCCACCCACGTTTTCAACTCCGTTACTGGAAGATCCACCAAATCAGTAATACTGCGACCACATACCTTTACGTAGTTCGCCTCTGGCTTTAACCGGGTACCATGGCATTTGGGACATACCGTCTTACCTCGATAGCGAGCCAGCATCACACGATTTTGTATTTTATACTGCCCCTGACGGAGCATATCGAAAAAAGCGTCGATGCTTACCAGTCCCCACTCCTTCTCTTCTGCCCTAAGTTGACGTTTCTCCGAAGAAAGCGAGGAAGGGAATGTACCATGCCATAGCCAGTCTTTCTCCTCACGCGTAAGTTGAAAATAGGGTTTATGAACAGGGAATCCACGCTCGGAATTCAGACGAATAAACCAGTTCTTCCACTCGCTCATTTTCTCCCCTCGCCAGCATACTACAGCCCCCTCGTATACTGAAAGGGCAGTATTGGGGATTACCAGTCTTTCATCAATACCAATAATACGGCCAAAGCCTTCACATTCCGGACATGCCCCTATGGGAGAGTTGAATGCAAACAGATTGTCTGTAGGTTCTTCAAACTGAATGCCATCTGCCTCAAAACGGGTACTAAACTGATGAATAATACCCGCAGGATAAAAACGCAGCATCATCTCACCTCCGCCTTCGTAAAACGCCGTCTCTGCAGAGTCCACCAGGCGGGCGACATTGTCCTTCTTTGCTCCTGCCGTCATTCGGTCTACCACAAGCAGCACGTCATCGCCCTCCTTAGGTTCCGGATATTCCTCTATGGGTATAATGTCCCCATTCACCTCAATACGGGCAAAACCCTGTTGACGCAACATTTCTATGCTCGACTTCGGCCGGCAAAGCACAGAAAAACGCGTCCCTTCCCCATAACTGAGCATCGTTTGTACCACATCTTCCGTAGTGTGCTTTCTCACTTCCACACCACTCACAGGACTGAATGTCCGGCCAATGCGGGCAAACAACAAACGGAGATATTCGTATATCTCGGTACTTGTCCCAACCGTACTCCTGGGATTACGACTCGTTACGCGTTGTTCTATAGCAATGGCAGGAGGTACGCCTTTTATGTAGTCACACTCTGGTTTCTGCATCCGCCCCAGGAACTGGCGCGCATAGGCACTTAGGCTCTCCACGTAGCGCCGTTGGCCCTCGGCATACAGCGTATCGAAAGCCAGGCTACTCTTTCCACTCCCACTCACGCCTGTCACCACAACCAGTTTCCCGCGTGGAATCTCTACATCCACGTTCTTCAGGTTGTTTACTCGTGCTCCCTTTATCCGTATACTTTCTTTGCCCACCTTTTGTTCCTCTAACTATTGTGAAGTTGCAAAGATACGGATTTTTATTCAGATTTCACAATGTGTGACACACAAATTCCGTTCGGATCGGACTTTCCTGCAAAAAGAAAGAGAGCAACAATGTTACTCTCTCTCATGGCTCCGTGCCAAATCCCGCTGAACGCGATTCGTCTCTTTTATCTCCATGTTGCGCCCCACGCTGAGTTTAGGCTCTACAGGACTCATGATGGTGATACAAACATCACCCAAATCCCCGTCATCGATAGAGCGAATACGCAACACACCATCCTTCACCGTCCATCGAATGGCCGAAGCCGTCAGGCTGTCCGCTGTTTGTATGTCTACTCCGTATTTCTCTCCATATACGAAACGCACACGAGCAGGCACGTTCACATTCACTCCCTCGAAAGGATTTAAATTCATGTTTTCTGCACACGCGGTAAGCGCCATCATGATGGCACTTACCCAAATCATCATCTTCTTCATTTTAAACAATCTTTTTACCTTAAAAAACTTCTTTTTGTGTTTTCTCTCTACGGCTCCTTTCTGGAGTCCGTCTTTCATCTGATGACGGTGCAAAGGTAATGCCCTTTTCATTCAGGAACCAACAAAAATATGTTTTTTAGCACAAAACTAATGGTTTATTGACCTAAATCAACCATTAGGTGTCATTTTGACACATTAACTGACAGGCAACACACGATGACACAAAAAGGAACGGAGCAACCCAAAGGCTGTTCCGTCCCCAATTTATAATAATAGTATAAATAGGTATATCCTATGTCGATAGCACATTCAAGGCTTCGATAACATCCTTCTTCAATGGTTTTTCGCTCTTCACTGCCAGAGAGAAGGGGACGTACACTATTTCATCGTTGCGGATGCCAATCATCACGTTACGCTGTCCGTCCATCAATGCCTGAACTGCCCCCAAACCCATACGACTGGCCAGGATTCGGTCGCCCGCACTGGGGCTTCCACCGCGTTGCAAATGTCCCAGGATGGAGACACGCACATCGTACTCCGGGTACTCTTTCTTAACCCTTTCTGCATAGTACATGGCACCGCACTTAGGACTCTCACTCACAATGACGATACTTGACGATTTCGACTTGCGTATGCCCCTGCCTATGAACTTCTCCAATTGGTCGGCACCCGTGGAGTCCTCAGGAATGATGGCAGCCTCGGCACCAGCCGCAATAGCACTGTTTTGGGCAAGGAATCCTGCATCACGTCCCATCACCTCGACAAAGAAGATGCGTTCGTGCGAGTTTGCAGTATCACGTATCTTGTCCACACAGTCCATGATGGTATTCAGCGTCGTATCGTAGCCGATGGTGGAATCTGTACCCGAAAGATCGTTGTCAATGGTTCCCGGCAGACCGATGCAGGGTATGTCATACTCCTCCGCGAATAGACGTGCCCCCGTAAGAGAACCATTACCTCCTATCACAACCAAGGCATCTATCTGTCTGCGTTTCATCACCTTATAAGCTTTCTTCCGTCCATCGGGAGTCATAAATTCCTTGCTCCGGGCCGTCTTCAATATCGTTCCTCCCCGACAGATGATGCCACTCACATCCTCCGTCTTGAACTCACGAATCTCGTCGTTTATCAATCCTTCGTAGCCTCTGTAGATGCCCATCACACGAAAACCATTCGCAATGGAAGCACGCGTCAATGCACGTATTGCGGCATTCATCCCTGGCGAGTCACCCCCAGAAGTAAGTATTCCAATTGTCTGAATCTTTGCCATAATTAAATTCTCTTTTTACCTTAAAATTGTTTTGCAAGGTCAAAGGTACTAAAAAAACAGAGAATTGAGTTAGGTATTGAAGATTATTTTGTATCTTTGCGACAATTATAACATAAAATGAACCTTAAATCATGAAGAAATTAACCTTTCTATTGTTCTTTGCGCTATGTTCACTTAACAGCATAGCTACAGACTACACAACATGGTTAACCTCTGCTCGCGGCTTCACGGAAGTAACCAGCGCAAGCGGACTTTTAACCGGCGATTACTACTATGCCATCTGTTCTGCAGAGAATTCCGGACTCATCGTTGGCGTATGTCCAGCTGGAGACCGCAAAGCCGGCTGGGCTCCCGACAACTCACTGGCCATGTGCTATGTGTCAGCGAGCACTGACCCCATTCTTAACCGTAAGAATTTCTGGATAATAGAAAAAAGCGGTAACTACATTGGCTTACGTAACCTCCACCACAACGTATGTTTCTTCCAGACCAACGACAACGAAGGATATCTATGGTTCGCCGGGTTCTACTACGAACACAGCATCGACGAATGGTGTTACCTCACCCCCACCTATCAGAACGGCTACTGGATGTTTGAGAGCGGAAAATATCCCATCTCGGGAGAAAACTGGGCCAGCGGTTATATGGGCCCCTGGGGCAACCGCGTATATGCTGGCGAAACGATGGCCATGAACAGAAAGAACACGGGCGACGACCTGGCTGGTCATTTCCGTATTTTCCGTATTGCTAAGAGCACCTACGAGAGCCTCTACAACACACAAAAAGCAGCAAAGATAGCCGCTCCCGTGGCAGGCCAACCTGTTGATTATACGTCCAAAATAACCAACCCATCCTTCGAGACAGGTGATGTGACGGGATGGACGGTAACTCCTTCCGATGGTTCCGATGTAGGGGCTCGCACCTTCACTCTTACAGGTATGGAAGGTACCTATGTAGGCAACTTCTTCACTTGGTGGGGTAACGTCAGCATTGAGCAGACCGTTAGTAATCTGCCGGCAGGCACTTACAAGATATCAGCCATCATGGGTACGTGGGCACAACGCTACACCATGGGATTCTCTGTCAATGGCAACATCATCAACAGGAAAGGAACAGGAGCCGACAACGGCATACCCGTTTCACAAACTCTCACCTTGACGGGCAGTTCAAACTCCATCACCATCAAGGCTTTCCAAAACGCCGACTGGTGGAGCACTGGCCGCGGAGGTGACAATAGCGGGGGACTCGGTACAGACGAATGTGGATTCTTCAAGATTGACGACATACGCCTGACCTACTACAGCAGCATTCCTGCATTGCCCAACAACGAGACAACGGTCCTCACACCCGATACATGGTATTACTACGACGCTCCTGCCAGTGCCCGCTACATTCTGACGGGAAATCTCAGTGGCATGGTTTACGCCGACGACCTGCCCGATACCGAAACCCTCGGAAACCAGACGAAGTCGGAAATGGGATTCCCCGCCGGACGCATCTACTTCAAGACCACACGCAGCGATGCCACATTGAAAGTTGAACCTGCAAACACGGCAAGTTCCTTTACAGCATGCACACTGAATGTGGACGGACTACCCACCAGCATCCTCTTCGTAACCCTTAACGCTGACGGTCCTGGAAGCAGTGGAACAAAACTTATTAGTACCTACCTTAACAATAAAGGATACGATATTTGTGCATTTGAGGAGGACTTTAATTACAATACTGAACTGAAACAAAATATCAGTGGCTATACATGGGGAACACATGGAGGCAGTGTAAGCAGTTTATCCAACTCTACTGATGGTCTACAATTTGCCACAAAAAATAGTGCAGCAAGCTTCACAGGAGAGAGCAGAACCGCATTTACTAAGACAACCAGCACCGATGGTAACCAATACATCACCAAGGGCTTCCGTTATTACGAAGTAACTTTGGCTTCTGGTGACAAAATTGACGTATTTATCACCCACATGGATGCCGGCGACAATGCTGCCACAGAGTCTCGCCCGAGCCAACTACAACAGATAGCAAATGCCATTCTCAGCAAAGGCAACACCAGTCGCCCCAAAATATTCATGGGCGATACCAACTGCCGATGGACACGTGAAGACATCCGTACCAACTTTGTCAATATCCTCTCTGGAACCTACGACGTGAAGGATGCTTGGGCAGAACTGGTTCGTGGTGGCGACTACCCCACCCCAGGAGTTGACCCCACCCAAGACAATGAAGTGGTGGACAAGATTCTCTACATCAACCCACAAGGAACAGGTGTGAAGAAAATCATCCCCTATAGTTATTCCCGTGACGAGGAAGGCTACGTAAACTCCAGTGGAGATCCCCTGGGCGACCATGCTCCCATTGTTGTTTCGTTTGGAATTGGCACCTATGAGGAGGTAGATAACACGGTGACATGGCCGGCTGGTGATGTAACGCTCAACGACGACGTAACCCTAAGCGACGTACCCACACTGGTGGAAGTACTGCTTGACAACCGTGAAGTGAACCAAGCCTGCTATGTCAACGACGACAACAGTGTGAACATCAGCGACTTGGATGCGCTCATCCAGTTGCTCATGAATAAATAAAGCAACATCGAAGGCACTCCATAAACAACAATGCTAGCCTCATTCGATTTCTTGTCTCAACCGACAACTCTGACTCTTGTAACAACTTCTACATGCACAAGTGCATGTAGAAGTTGTTGCTTTCATTGCTCTCCTCATCGGAAAGAATCTATAAGTCAATCCAAGGCTATTACATATATCAACATTTGTACAACAACATTAGATCTAAGCCAAGAACAAAAAGATTTTATAAACAACCTTCTGCAGGACTAAGTCAAAATGATCAAAGATACGACAAAACATTTTTTTCGATATTCATCAATAGTTATTATAATTTCCACATTAGGTTTGTTTTTGACCATATCCCTAATAATAATGGTTACTCATTGTAACACATGGTGGGAAATCATTGCTTGTTCAATGGGGTTGATAATCCTGATACTAGCAATAATGGCAACTCCAATTTTTTACACAATAGGAACTGATGAATTATACTTGCGTTTATTGGCTTTCCCTTTACATTTTCCTATGTCACAATACAATGTAAATGAATGTGATTTGACCGACTTAAAAAAAGCAATTAGAGTATTTGGATCTGCTGGTTTTATGGGTTATCTCGGTTATTTCTGGTCTAAAGAAGAAGGAAATTTCTTTCTATTATTGACTAATGAAGAAAAGATAGGATATATGATCAAGAACAAAAAAACAGGAAGAACAATATACATGAGCAAATAGGCGTACATATCCCGAAAATGATAAGCCTAAAAGGCTATGAGTTTCCTCTCAGAAGGGCTAAATTTAGAATATCGCTCATTATTTTATATCCTTAGTAAATTATAGAGCACTTGACACCGCATAAAGAATTAATTCTTTTTGTTCTGTTCACTTTTTTTTCGTATCTTTGCAGCCGTGTTTATTAACAACATAAAGTCTAATTTTATTAATTCATTAATTAACAAACAATTATGGCAGATTTTAAGAATGTCGCACCTCTGGAAGACTTCGATTGGGAAGCCTATGAAGGCGGTAGTGCAAACGTTGAGGCCAGCCACGAGGAGCAGGAAGCCGCTTACTCAAGCAGCCTGAACAAGGTGAACGACCACGAAGTGGTTGACGGCACCGTTATTGACGTGAACAAGCGTGAAGTCGTTGTGAACATCGGCTTTAAGAGCGATGGTATCATCCCCGCCAGCGAGTTCCGTTACAACCCCGACCTGAAGGTAGGTGACACCGTTGAGGTTTACATCGAGAACCAGGAGGACAAGAAAGGTCAGTTGGTGCTGAGCCACAAGAAGGCACGCGCCGCACGCTCTTGGGATCGTGTAAACGAGGCTCTGGAGAATGACGAAATCATCAAGGGCTTTGTAAAGTGCCGCACAAAGGGCGGTATGATTGTAGACGTATTTGGCATTGAGGCCTTCTTGCCCGGTAGCCAGATTGACGTGAAGCCCATCCGCGACTACGACATATTCGTGGGCAAGACCATGGAGTTCAAGGTTGTGAAAATCAACCAAGAGTACAAGAACGTTGTTGTCAGCCACAAGGCTCTCATTGAGGCCGAACTGGAGGCTCAGAAGCAGGAAATCATCGGCAAGCTTGAGAAGGGACAGGTGCTGGAAGGTACCGTCAAGAACATCACCTCTTACGGCGTATTCGTCGACCTGGGTGGCGTAGACGGTCTGATTCACATCACCGACCTGAGTTGGGGCCGCGTAAGCGATCCGAAGGAAATCGTTCAGTTGGACGAGAAGATCAACGTGGTTATCCTGGACTTCGACAACGAGAAGAAGCGCATCGCACTGGGCCTGAAGCAGCTGACTCCTCATCCTTGGGATTCTTTGGATGCAGAACTGAAGGTTGGCGACCACGTAAAGGGTAAGGTTGTCGTAATGGCCGATTATGGTGCATTCATCGAGATTGCTCCTGGTGTAGAAGGTCTGATTCATGTAAGCGAGATGAGCTGGAGCCAGCACATTCGCAGTGCTCAGGACTACATGAAGGTTGGCGACGAGGTAGAGGCCGTTATCCTGACCCTCGACCGCGAGGAGCGCAAGATGTCTCTGGGCATCAAGCAGCTGAAGGACGACCCATGGGAGAACATCGAAGAGAAGTATGCCGTTGGCAGCAAGCACACCGCCAAGGTTCGCAACTTCACCAACTTCGGTATCTTCGTAGAGATTGAGGAAGGTGTAGACGGCCTGATTCACATCAGCGACCTGAGCTGGACCAAGAAGATTAAACACCCCAGCGAGTTCACGAAGATTGGCGAGCAAATTGACGTTGTCGTTCTGGAGATTGACAAGGCCAACCGTCGTCTGAGCCTCGGTCACAAGCAACTCGAGGAGAATCCTTGGGATGTATTCGAGACCGTATTTACTCAGGATTCCATCCATGAGGGAACCATCGTAGAGATGCTCGACAAGGGTGCTGTCATCCAGCTCGAGTATGGCGTTGAGGGCTTTGCTACTCCCAAGCACTTGGTGAAGGAGGATGGCACTCAGGCTCAGTTGAACGAGAAGTTGCCCTTCAAGGTTATCGAGTTCAACAAGGATAGCAAGCGCATTATCCTCAGCCATAGCCGCATCTTCGAGGATGTACAGCGTGCCGCTAAGCGTGCCGAGAAGGCTGCAGCAGCTCCCCGTCGTCAGAAGAAGGAGGAGGCTCCCGTTATTCAGAACCAGGCTGCAAGCACCACACTGGGTGACATCGACGCACTGGCTGCCCTGAAGGCTAAGATGGAAAAGGGAGAAGAGTAAATCCTATCGTAAGGGAAATACAATACCAGAAAAGAAGGGCGATACAACTTCGCCCTTCTTTCTTTTCCCCCTCGCGCGTACATTATATATTAAATTAATATTGATGGAAGAATTCAGCGTACACATCCTTGGTTGTGGCTCAGCCAATCCCACCCAGCGTCACCGTCCGGCATCACAGGTACTGTCCATGAGGGGCAAACTCTTCATGGTGGACTGTGGCGAAGGCACACAGACCCGTATGGTACAGCAAGGCCTCGCCATGAAACGCCTTAGTCACATTTTCATCACGCACACCCACGGTGACCATTGTTTCGGTCTGCCTGGCCTTATCAGCACCATGGGGTTACTCGGACGCACGTCCCAGTTGCACATTCATGCGCCACAGACTCTCGAGCCGTTTCTCCAACAGACACTTGACACGTTCTGCCAAGACATGGACTATAAGGTAATCCTGCACTGCGTAGACACCACCCAACATGTTCTGGTGTATGAAGACAGGAGCCTGGAAGTGTGGACACTCCCCCTTCGTCATCGCATTCCCTGCTGCGGTTACCTGTTCCGCGAGAAACAAGGGACACGTCACATCCGGCGAGAGATGATAGACTGCTATGAAATACCCGTCAGTCAGATAAACAACATCAAGGCAGGTGCCGACTGGCAGTTGCCCGATGGGAGCATCATTCCCAATACGAAACTCACCACCGACCCTTCCCCCACGCGCTCATGGGCCTATGTGAGCGATACGACCTACACACCCCGTCTCATCCCCATGCTCAAAGGTGTAAACCTGCTATTCCACGAAGCCACCTTCGGGAAAGACGACGAACTACGAGCCAGGCAAACCTTTCACAGCACCAGCATACAGGCGGCAACCATCGCCAGGAAGGCTCATGTCGGCCAACTGTGTATCGGACACTACTCAGCACGCATCGACGACGAGAGAAAACTATTGACTGAGGCTAAAAGCATATTCGAGAACACCATATTGGCCAACGAAAAGTTAAAAATTGTAATAATCTGACAAAAAGTGCCCTTCAAACACAATAAAATACCATTAAATGTTTGGACACAAACGAAAAATGGTATAATTTTGTGTTTGTAAAAGCAGGAAAGTATGATGAAAAAACTTCAAATCATAGCGTTAAGTGCTCTTTTGTTGGGCATGTCTTTGAGTTCTATGGCTCAAAGCGAACGCGAGGATGTGGAGACCGAAATGCAGGCCGTCACGCTTTCCGTCAATGGAACAAAGGTTCACGTCAGCGGTGCCGATGGTGCTGTTCTGGAGGTGTATAACCTCACAGGCGTAAAAATTGCCACCTACCGCATCGACAGCAACGACAAGCAGGTGAACTTGAGTAATCTCTCCAAGGGATATTATATCTTGAAGGTAGGCAAGGTGGTTCGCAAGATTTCCATCCGATAGTCCTACATAATGCGTCGCAGCACATCTGCCCTTCTGTTTTTTTTCATTCTTCTCTGTACGGCATGCCGTAGGGCCGATTCTTTCTTTTCCACACCTCCGTTGTTTGCTTTCGACACCACCGTTGTCGAAAACCTTATCAGGCAACAAGCCGAAGAAAGCAGCATACGCATGTATGCCGATGCTTATACCAGAGAACTTGTCCACACAGGCCAATCGTTCACATGGATTAGCGACGAGGGCGTAAGCGAAGAGGCCGATATTCTGCTCCGCCACTTGGCCAAGGTTGGGCAGTTGGGATTCGACACCGCAAGCTTCCATGTCAACAGCCTGCGTCAGGACATCAACGACCTGCGTAGTCAGGCTACAGAAGGTTTCACCTGCGACAGTGTAGACACCTTAATGGCACGGCTGGAGTTCCAACTCACCCATGCCCTCATGCGTTACACCTATGGGCAACGCTACGGCTTCATCAAGCCCGAACCGTTGTTCAACAACCTCCTACCCGACGACACCATAGGCCGAACCATTACCTACCGCCGCATCTTCGACCTTCCCTGTGAGATGCCTACCGACAGTTTCGCCCATGAAGCCCTAATGAGTGTGAGGGAGAAGCGTCTGGCCCGATTCCTAAAAGAGCTTCAGCCTACCGACAGCCTGTTCTATAAACTAAAGGCAGAATACGTCAGGGCAAGGACCTCTGGCGACTCGCTTCGCGCACGTCTGGCGCGCATCAATATGGAACGAAGCCGATGGCGATACAAGCGTCCCGACGGAGGGCGATATGTGTGGGTGAACCTTGCTGGTTACGAACTGACCGCAGTAGACACCAAACAGGATACCAGTTTCACCATGCGCATCTGCGGCGGAGGCCAAAAGCACAAGTCTCCTCTGCTGACCAGTGAAATCAGCTATATGGAACTGAATCCCTATTGGGTCATTCCACAAAGCATCGTGCGCAAGGAGATTGTGCCCAGTCACGTAGGTGACAGTGCTTATTTTGCCCGAAACAACTATCATGCCATCAACAAGGAGACGAAGGAAGAGGTGGACCCCACCCTGCTCACCGAGCAACAACTGCGCAGTGCACGCTACACCTTGCGGCAAGAGAAAGGAGAAGGCAACTCGCTGGGACGCCTGATATTCCGTTTTCCCAACCGCTTTTCGGTCTATCTCCACGACACCAACAACCGTGGAGCCTTCTGGCGAGAGAACCGAGGAGTGAGTCACGGATGCATACGTCTGGAGCGTCCGCTCGACCTTGCCATTTTCCTCATGGGTAACGGTGCGGACGAGTTCACCATCGACCGCATACGCATATCCATCGACCTGCCTCCGCTCACCGCACGGGGAAAGAGATATAAGGAAACGCACCCCGATGCCACACCCATGGGGTATTACAAATTCCCAGAGTCTACACCCCTGTGGATAGACTATTACACGCTGTATCCCGATGCCCGAGGCACCTTGCAGGAGCACCCCGACACCTACCATTACGACACCGAGATTGAGAAATACCTAAATAGGCTTTAGAAAAACCATGTTCGACGAAAGTAGCATCATACGTCTGCTGCAAGACGAGAAGAGCCGGGCCCTTGCATTTACGCAGGTGGTGGAACAGTACAAGGAAAGGCTGTACTGGCAGATTCGTCGCATGGTCATCAACCACGAGGATACCAACGACATTCTTCAAAACGTCTTCATCAAGGCCTGGACAGGACTGGACAACTTCCGGGGCGAGTCCAAACTCTCCACCTGGCTCTATCGTATAGCCACCAACGAGACCCTCAACTTCCTGGAACGGGAAAAGAAACCCCATACGAGCATCGACGACGAGGGAAACGGCCTTGTCCACCAGTTGGAAAGCGACCCTTATTTCGACGGAGACGAGACCCAACGGCAGTTGATAGCCGCCATGGACACGCTGCCCGACAAACAGCGTCAGGTGTTCACACTCAAATACTTCGATGAGATGAAGTACGAGGAAATGAGTCAGGTGTTAGGCACCAGCGTAGGAGCGTTGAAAGCCTCATACCACCATGCCGTGAAGAAAATAGCAGATTTTTTTCACTCCCTGGATTAAACCTTTATACACTTTTTTCGTCAAATGAACAAACAAGCAATGGATATGAACGAAGAAGATATCATCAGAAAGATTACAGACGGCACGCCGAACCCCTTCCGCGTCCCCGAAGGATACTTCGACGAGTTCACCAGCAGGCTGATGACCCGTCTGCCTGAGCAGCAAAAGCCCGGGAAAAGCAGCTTGATAAGTCGCGCATGGCGTTATGCTGCCGTACTCGTCGTGGCATTAGGACTGGGCATCACCTATCTTGTTACCGAAAGGCGGGCCGCTGCTGTGGCAGAGACAGCCCAGCAGGAACTCTATCAGGAGGACTACATCAACGATGCGCTGGACTATGCCATGGTAGACAACAGCCATATCGAACTATACTTAACTGAAGCGCAATAAAACGATGAAACGAATACTGTTAACCCTAAGCCTGTCGCTCGTCATGATAGGCACGATGGCGCAGGACAATAAACGTCCGCGTTTCAATCCCGAAGAGTTCAAGGCACGGCTGGAAAGCTATATCACCCAGAAAGCCGAACTCTCCAGCACGGAAGCAGAAAAGTTCTTCCCCATCTACCACGAGATGAAGGCCAAGCAGCGCGAGGTGATGAAGAAAGTACAAGACCTGAAACGCAAGCATCCTGCTCAGGACACCAGTGAGAAGAAGTACACTGAAATCATTTACAAGATAGCGGAGCTGGACGAGGATGTGGCCGAAATCGAGGAGGAATACTACAAGAAACTATGCAAAGCCATCTCACCCAAGAAAGTATATCGTGCCATACTGGCCGACGACTCGTTCCACCGCGAGATGGTACAACGCTTCAACGGACACCACAAGGAAAAAGAAAGACGTTAACGGCCCGTCTGACCAGCAAGAAGAAGAAGAAGAAGCCCTACTCCCCATCGGGAGCAGGGCTTCTTTTTGCCTCGTTCCAGAGGGCATCCATCTCTGCCAGCGTCATATCCTGCAATCGTCTGCCCTGTTCCTTGGCTTTTGCCTCCACATAGTTGAAACGACGGATAAACTTCTGGTTCGTACGCTCCAGGGCATTGTCGGGGTTCAGGTGATAGAGGCGGGCCATGTTGATAAGACTGAACAGATAGTCGCCCAGTTCCTCCTCACTGTGCTGTTTGTCACCCTTCTCTATTTCGGCACGCAGTTCACCCAGTTCCTCCTGCACCTTGTCCCACACGTCCTCGCGCTTCTGCCAGTCGAAGCCCACATTGCAGGCTTTCTCCTGTATGCGCTCCGCCTTTATGACAGAGGGCAAGGCCATAGGCACCCCGGAGAGCACCGTCTTGTTCCCGTCCTTCTCCTTCTGCTTGATGAGTTCCCACGACTTCAGCACATCGCCCGCCGTCTCTGCCACCGCATCGCCGTACACATGGGGGTGACGGAAGATGAGCTTGTCGCATAGCTTATGGCAGACATCGGCAATATCGAACGCTCCCTTCTCACTACCTATCTTGGCATAGAAACAGACATGTAGCAGCACATCGCCCAGTTCCTTGCATATCTCCCGCTGGTCTTCCCTCATCAGGGCATCGCAGAGTTCGTAGGTCTCCTCTATCGTGTTCGGGCGCAGACTCTCGTTGGTCTGTTTCCTGTCCCACGGACATTTCTCTCTCAGTTCGTCCAGCACGTCGAGCAAACGGCCGAACGCCTCCATTTTTTCTTCTCTTGTATGCATAACGTCTGCAAAGGTACATCTTTTAATCGACAACAGCAATCCGAACCTTATGAATGGTCACTCTCGTTAGCTTCGCCTTCGGATTTCCTCAAATATATTTGGGAAATCGCTCGGTTTGCACTATCTTTGTACGTTAAAACGCAAAACGTACAATAAAATGGAATTAGCAACCAAATACAGCCCTGCCGATGTAGAGGGCAAATGGTATCAGTACTGGCTGGACAACAAACTCTTTAGCAGCAAACCCGACGGACGCGAGGCCTACACCATCGTCATCCCGCCACCCAACGTGACGGGCGTGCTGCACATGGGCCACATGCTCAACAACACCATTCAGGATATCCTGGTGCGCAAGGCCCGGCTTGACGGTAAGAACGCCTGCTGGGTGCCTGGCACCGACCATGCCTCCATAGCCACAGAAGCCAAAGTGGTGAACCGACTGGCAGAACAGGGCATAAAGAAGCGTGACCTCACCCGTGAAGAATTCTTGAAACACGCATGGGCGTGGACCGACGAGCACGGAGGCATTATCCTCAAGCAACTGCGCCGCCTGGGTGCCAGCTGCGACTGGGACCGCACAGCCTTCACAATGGACGAGAAGCGCAGCGAGAGTGTGCTGAAGGTCTTTGTCGACCTCTATCGCAAGGGACTCATCTACCGAGGCCTGCGCATGGTAAACTGGGACCCCAAGGCCCAGACCGTACTCTCCACCGAAGAGGTCATCTACCGCGACGAGAAGAGCAAGCTGTATTACCTGCGCTACTACGTGGCACCGGACAGCCCGGAAAGCCCTTACAATCAGGGCGAAGGAAACATCATCCACCACGATGAGCGCGGCTACTACGCCGTGGTGGCCACCACCCGCCCCGAGACCATCATGGGCGACACGGCTATGTGCATCAACCCCAAGGACCCCAAAAACCAGTGGCTCAGGGGGAAGAAAGTCATCGTGCCGCTGGTAGGGCGCGTCATCCCCGTCATCGAGGACCGCTACGTGGACACCGAGTTTGGTACGGGCTGTCTGAAGGTGACGCCTGCCCACGACGTAAACGACTATGCGCTGGGCAAGACGCACAACCTGGAGACCATAGACATCTTCAACCCCGACGGAACCATCTCGGACCAGAGTCCCCTGTATGTAGGCATGGACCGTATGGACGTGCGTCGGCAGATTGTCAAGGACTTGCAGGAGGCCGGCCTCATGGAAAAGATAGAAGACTATGAGAACAAGGTGGGCTACAGCGAGCGTAATCAGGACACTGCTGTGGAGCCCCGTCTCTGCAAGCAGTGGTTCCTCTCGATGAAGCACTTTGCCGACATCGCTCTGCCCCCCGTGCTCGAAGGCAAGATAAAGTTCTATCCTACCAAGTACGTCACCACGTATCGCAACTGGCTGGAAAACATCCAGGACTGGTGCATTAGCCGCCAGCTTTGGTGGGGCCACCGCATCCCCGCCTGGTTCCTCCCTACGGCAGAGGAAGAGGAAGAGAAGTTTGTCGTTGCCCTCACGCCAGAGGAGGCTCTGGAGGAAGCTCACAAGTTACCTGGGTACGAGAGCCTGACCATTGACCAACTCCGCCGCGACGAAGACGCGCTCGACACCTGGTTCTCCTCATGGCTATGGCCCATCTCCCTGTTCGACGGCATCAACAACCCCGGTAACGAAGAAATCAATTACTACTACCCCACGGCCGACTTGGTAACCGGTCCCGATATCATCTTCTTCTGGGTAGCCCGTATGATTATGGCCGGAGAGGAATACATCAAGGACGTGCCTTTCCGCAACGTTTACTTCACGGGCATCGTACGCGACGAAATAGGCCGGAAGATGAGCAAGTCACTGGGCAACAGCCCCGACCCCATCGGACTCATCGAGAAATACGGTGCCGACGGCGTGCGCATGGGTATGCTATTGGCCGCCCCAGCCGGTAACGACATCCTGTTCAAGGAAGACCTCTGTCAGCAAGGTGCAGCCTTCTGCAACAAGATATGGAACGCCTTCCGTCTGGTGAAGGGATGGGAAGTGTCTGCCGACATCGTCCAACCGGAGAGCAATCGGAAAGCCATCGATTGGATGAATGCGAAGATACGTACCGAGGTGGCCGAAATCAACGACTTGTACAAGAAGTACCGCCTCAACGAGGCACTGATGGCTATCTTCAAACTCTTCACCGACGAGTTCTCGGGCTGGTACCTGGAAATGATTAAGCCTGTCTATCAGGCTCCCATCGACAAGGCTACCCTACAAGCCACGCTCGACATCTTCGAAACGCTAATGAAGGTCATCCACCCCTTCATGCCCTTCATCACCGAAGAACTCTATCAGCACATTGCCGAGCGTGAGGCAGGTGAGAGCATCATGGTTTCTTCCCTCACCCTTCCCGCTCCCACCGAGCGTGATGGTCGTCTGCAGGAGCAGTTTGAACAAGCCAAGCAAGTCATCAGCGGTGTGCGTGCCGTGCGCCAGAGTAAGAACATCGCTCAGCGCGAGGCACTCACATTAGAGGTCGTCGTTTCGTCCGATGCCGACCAACGTGTCACCCGTGAGGCTGCCATGAGTACCATCATCCAGAAGATGGCTGGCCTAAACGAAATCAACTATGTCCGTCAGAAAGGTGAAGGCAGTCAGGCATTCCTGATTGGCACCGACGAGTATGCCGTTCCCTTGGGCAACCTGATTGATGCCGAGGCCGAGATACAGAAAGCCGAAGCAGAGATTCAGCGTCTGCAAGGTTTCATGGCTGGCATTCAGAAGAAGTTGCAAAACGAGCGCTTCGTCCAGAACGCCCCGGCCCAAGTGGTAGAGTTGGAGCGCAAGAAACTGGCTGACAGCGAGAGCAAGGTAGCAGCCCTGCGCGAAACCATCGCTTCACTTAAAGGCTAAGAGAAAACACATTTCGAAACCAAACAAAAACAGACAACACGATGAAACGATTTATCCTTCTTGCCCTCTCCCTTATGATAGGAGCAAGCGCAATATGGGCGGTGCCCGCCAAACGTGGAGTAAAAAGAACCCTCACGCTTAAAGACGGAACCCAGATAGAAGTCACGCTTACGGGCGACGAACACGTACACTACTACCTGACCGCCGACCAGCGTGCCATCCAGAAGATTGACGACGAATACCAGTTCGTCAACCGTCAGGCTCTTGTCCGCGAGCATGCCCGCAAGTTAAAAGCCAGAAATGCAGAACGCGCAGCACGTCGCGTAGGCACTGCCCCGGAAGGTGGATACCATGGCCAGAAGCGAGGCTTAGTCATCCTTGTTGAATTTAGTGATGTCAAGTTCACCTATGATCAGGCAACCTTCAACGACTATTTCAATAAGGTAGGCTACAGTCAGGACGGTATGCACGGTTCCGTACACGACTATTTCTTGGAGCAAAGCTACGGAGATTTCGACCTCGAGTTTGACGTTGTAGGACCTGTCAGTATGACACGCACCGCAGCCTACTACAGCGACGAGAAAATCAGCTCTCGCGTCCCCGACCTGGTGTATGATGCCTGTAAGAAAGTGGATGCTGACGTAAACTTCAAGAGGTATGACTGGGACAATGATGGTATCGTGGACCAAGTGTATGTCATCTATGCAGGATATGGTGCAGCCCAAGGAGCAGAGAACACCATCTGGCCACACGAATGGACACTGGCAGGAGGTACCAATGGTACCTATATGACAGGAGAAAGAAACATGGTATCGACCTATGGCATATCTTGTGAACTTAAAGGAGACGGGAAAACAAGCACAGGCATCCTGGATGGTATCGGCACCGCCTGTCATGAGTTCAGCCATTGCCTTGGACTTCCAGACTTTTACGACACCAGTGAAGAAGGGAGTAATTTTGGAATGAATGTATGGAGTTTGATGGACTATGGATGCTATAACGACAATGGATGTACCCCTTCCGGTTATACAGCTTATGAACGCTGGTTTGGCGGTTGGCTGACACCCACGGAGCTTAACTCCAGCCAACAGGTAGTCAACATACCTGCCATAGAGGATGAGCCTGTAGCATATATTATTTACAACGACAATGAGAAAAACGAGTACTATCTGCTGGCCAATCATCAGCAGAAAGGCTTTGACACAGCACAATATGGCCACGGCCTGTTAGTAAATCATGTTGATTACGATGCCTCAGTATGGGGCGAGAATACGGTCAACAATGATGCAGAGCACCAGCGTATGACCATCATACCTGCCGACAACAAATTTGGCGGTTACGGACGCGACAATGACGGCGACCCATTCCCTGGCAGCAGTGGTAATGATGCCCTGACAGATGACACGAAACCGGCAGCCTCGTTGTACAATGCCAATACTGACGGGAAAACACTTATGGGAAAGCCCATCACAGACATCATGGAGGCCAATGGACTCATCACCTTCAATTTCATGGGTGGGGTGACAGTTGATGCACCAGTCATAGCTGAAGCAACCAATATCACAGAAACATCCTTTACGGCCAACTGGAATGCGGTAGTCGGAGCTGTAGAATACACGTTGGAATTAACCACCGAAGAGGTCTCCAGCAGTGCCCCTTACGACAACGTCATCTTCAGCGAGTCGTTTGCAAATTTTGAAAGCGAAATAGCAAGTACGCGCACAGATTTAAGCGACAAACTTGACGAATACACAAACCTTCCTGGCTGGACTGGCTCTAAACTCTACCGTTCACCCTATCTGCTACGTGTCGGGAATAACACAGAAGAAGGCTATATCGTTTCACCCGTATTTGAACAGCCCTCGAAAGAAGGTCTTTCCATTGCCATCAGCCCAGCAGGCATCTCTGGCAATACAGGCAACATGGAACTACGTCTCATACTGGCCTCTACGGGTCAGTACGCCCCAGCTAATATTACAGAAATCCCCTCTGTAACCGAAGGTGTATATACTTACCTTTTGTCCACCCCATGGACCTATGGTGCGTTCCAAATTGGCGTATATTCCGAGACACCAGGTGTCTATCTCCAAGGACTAATGGCTTTCGACGGAGAATACACATGGGATGACTTCGATGTGAAAGCCGAACGTTCCTTCAATATCCCCGGCAAACACAATACGAACACAACCCGATTGCTCAACGAAGGAAGTCTTAGTTGGTATGCCCCTGACGGCCAGCCTATAGCTTCCCCGATAAGAAAAGCCAAGAAATCAGCAACATATTATAACACGACCAACACTTATTACGATTTTGCTAACCTTCCACCTGCCATCTATACCTACAGGGTACGTGTAACTACGTCTGAGGGTATCTCTCCATGGAGCGAGGAGATGACCGTTGACCTCACTACCGGCATACAGCAGATTCAGACGGAAAAGAGCATTGCCAACGGTGACATCTACGACCTTTCCGGCCGGAAGGTCAGCCAACCCAAGCATGGCATCTACATCATGAATGGTAAGAAGATACTGGTTAAGTAACCTCTCAACGAGTTTTCCTTTCCCTATTAATCAATAATGAGGGTGTGTCAAAATAGGCACATCCTCGTTTTCTGTTTTTTCATGTTGGCACAG
>ERZ842401.2378-NODE-2378-length-25243-cov-17.129069_pt1 | contig 25243 bp, 22 predicted proteins | sample MGYA00521270_ERZ842401 | MGnify/ENA primary metagenome ERZ842401 (study PRJEB31892, sample SAMEA3878208) | bioreactor metagenome | biome: Moose rumen | place: Sweden | collected 2011-10 | study: EMG produced TPA metagenomics assembly of the PRJEB12797 data set... | reverse complement strand
CGATTCCGCTATCGTAAATCATCAAAACTTCGACCTGCCCGGGAAGAGGTTTCATTGATTATACTTACTGAAAAGCCAAGCGTGGCAAAAGACTTCGCCGCCGCTCTGGGCTGCCGTTTTTCCCCGGCGGAAAAATGCTATAGGAGTTCCGACGGGAAAACTACAATCGCAAACTGCGTGGGGCATCTTTTCAACCTCGCAGAACCCGCCGCCTACAGCCCGTCCTTCAAGAGCTGGAAGAACCTTCCCGTAATTCCCGAAGAATTCATCTACGAGCCAAGCGCAAGCCTAAAGGATGTCGCCCGCCGCGTTACCGCGCTCCTGAAAAAGCACAGGAACGATGAGATTCTCATCGCGACTGACGCGGACAGGGAAGGGGAGATTATCGCCCGCGAATGCCTGACCGCCGCAGGAATCACCGATTTTGCGAAAATACGCAGGTTCTGGGTCTCACAAGCACTCACAAAAGACGTCATCACTGACGGAATAAAAAACGCAAAGCCGCTCTCCGATTATGACAGCCTCGCGGAGCAGGGGGTCGCACGGCAGAAAGCAGACTGGATTATCGGCATGAACGCGACCCGCTATGCTACGAACATTGCAAACAGGCTGCTTCCCGTGGGGCGGGTACAGACCGCAATCCTCGCCGAAATCGCAGAACGCTGCAAGGAAATCAAGAATTTCAAAAGCGAAAAATATTACGAGGCGGAGGGAATTTTCGAGATTCAGGACAGCGGAAAAACTTTCTCCGCGCTCCTAACCCGAAACGGAAAATCAAAATTCAGCGAGAAAACGGAAGTCCAAAACCTAGACTCGCTCACAAGCCATACCGCTTCCGTAACGGACATAAAGCGTGAAAAGCGCACGGCAAACCCGCCGCAGCTCTACAACCTGAACGACCTCCAGAAAGACGCGTTCTCATATTTCGGGCTTACGGCAGAAAAAACGCTCGCCGTCGTCCAGACACTGTATGAAAACTACAAGTGCGTCTCCTATCCGCGAACGCCCTCAAAAGTCATGGGAAGCGATAATGTCGGGCTGTGCGGGTCTCTCCACGAAAAAATGCTCAGGGCTTACCCAGAATATTTCGCGCTTCATTCGGTCTGCAAGATTGACGGCACGGAAAAGCGTGTCTTTGACGACTCCAAGCTCGAAGCCCACCACGCGCTCATTCCGCTCGCAGAACTCCCGCCGAACGCGACGGGAGACGAGGAGAACATCTTCTCCCTGATTCTCGAAAGGTTCATGCTCGCGTTCGCCCCGACAAGCGAAACAGAGAGCATCACCGTAACTCTTGCTGTTTCTGACGCTTCTTTTGTCGCAAAAGGAACGAGAACAGTTTCGGGCGGCTGGAAAGATTACAGACGGTTCACCAAGAGCCTGGGGCAGAAGCAGGAAAAAGAAGATTCGCAGGAGCTGGACGGTATAGACTCCGCAGAAATCATCCTCAAATCAATATCCGCAAAGGAAAAATTCACGAAGCCGCCCAAGCATTACAACGAGGCAAGCCTCCTCTCATTCATGGAGAACCCGAAAAACAGCGATAACCAGAAACTCGCGGGTCTCGGAACTGCGGCGACACGCCACACTTTCATTCCCAAGCTCAAAAAATCAGGATTCATCGGCGAGGAGAAGAAAAACCTCGTAGCGACAAAAACGGGAGAGGAACTACTTGGGCTGCTCTCAAAAACCCCGTTCAAAACACTCGCCGACACTGCGGAGACAACGCGGTGGGAAACGGAGCTTTCGGAAAATCCCGCGGCATTCCTGTCGGAAATCAAGGCGTTCACAAAAAAAGCGGCAGCAGGGGGCAGTGAATGAGGGAAGAAATTTTCTGCTTCGAGAAGAACGGCTACAAGGTCACAAAACTCAAGGTACTCGGCTCATCGTTCTTCGTCGTCACGGGGAACGGCAGGCGGTTCATCAGGAAATCGCTCAAAAGCGTGAATGAAATCACTGGATAGAATTCACATAAAACAGGGCGGGGAAGGAAAACCTCTCCCGCCTATCTTTTCAAGATAGCACCGAAAATCTGCTCGTAATTTTCGGAAGTCTTGTACGACGCGTTATGAAAATTCTTTACGTGGCGGTTCATACATTTCACCTGCTGGCATGAATAGCTGAAAATATTGAAAAGCCGCAGCATCTGAGCCTGCGGGAATCGGGCAAGGGCATCTGGATAACGCTCATACAACGTAAGCAGGAAATATACCATGTCATTGTCCGTTTCTTTCTGGTTGCACATTCCGTCCTCAAACCACGGGTCTTTGCCGGCCTGCGCCTTCGTGACCATATTGCTCCGCACTTTGAAAAGCATCTCCGTCAGTTTCTCGGCTACCGCAGGAGACTCCGCGAACCGGCAGATTTTGTCAGTCCGTTCGAGCGGATGCTTTTTGTGATAGAGAACTAAAAACTCGTTTATACCGAAATCATTTTCGAGCCTTTTCGCATCAGTCAAGGCGGATTTTGCCTCGTCACGCAACGCGGCAAAAGACTCTGACACCGAAAGTAAAAATTCCCGGTACCGTTTCGCCATGCTCTCCTGCGAGAAGCCCGCATAATCAATAATCTCAGAGCGGAAAAGCCCGCCGCTTTGAAAGTTAAATTTTCTGTACATACTTATCGGAACAACGAAAATCGTTCTTCCTAACGGGTTGTTCAGGAAGGCATCCGGCGTAATGTAGTAGGAAAACTGGTTCATCAGATTCCTCACCGCAACTATCAGAATCTGGTAAAACCGTTTCTCAACCTCGGTGAAGTCGGCGTATGTTGCGGAACAATCATTCCTACCGCCCCTGCAATTATCCCAGTCGGCATACCTCGCGTCGATATGAGGGAACACCGTCTCAACCTCCGCCCTTATCTCACAGGGAACTTGCCTAACGGCAAGCGAAAGCCTTAGACTTTCCTTCATAGAGGTTGTGACTTTTTCAACACCGATGCTGTTCCTGTCAGCCTGCAAATCAGAGAAAGAGAAAATCATTTCGGCAAACAGCGAGAAGAGCGAGGAAATCATAAAGCGGACCCTCGTGAATTCCCGCTGCTCCTCTGATTTAAGGTGCTCGGCGCTTGTCCTTGCCTGGGCTTCCTTGCAGATTCTGATGAATTCACCGGCGATATTTTCCGCGGCCGTAGAAACGCGGATAAGATACTCGCTCACCGAAACTATCTGCGAGAATTTAAAAACCTTGAACCGCTTGGTCCTGTATACCTCCGGAATTTCCTGCAAGTCATAGCAGGGCAGGGGAGAGGCGCATTTCTTGCGAAGCTCGTTGTTGTACATTTCCGCGCTGTTGTAGGAATCCTGCCCGACATGATAGCCGCAATTTTTATCCTCATCCATCTTCTCAATGAACGGTATGTCAGAATCTATGTTTTTAAATGCACTTATCTGCTCCGTATACCCCTGCGCAAGAATCCTAATCGGGGACGGCATAAGAAAACCCATCGCAAAAACTCCGCAAAACCTATCTCAATCAATTCATTTCAGTATATAAAAATCTTCATAATTGGTCAATAATTTTAATTTAGTTATTTTTTGTTCTGAGTTTATAAAATTTTCTTCTTGCTTTTCCGGCAAATAGGATTTATAATAGAATCGCTTGATAAAGCGAGGTCAAATTATGGAAGGCTCAGAATTCTGGAGCAAAGTGAAGTTGCGCCTGAAAGAATTGGGAAGAAAACAGGAATGGCTCTCACAGAACACGAACATTCCGCTCCAGAACATCAGGAACAAGATACATCTCCAGCATATCCCGCCGTTTACCGAGGCGATGAACATCATAAACGCGCTCTCGCTCTCATGGGAAGAATTCGAGGACTACCCGCACATAGAGAAAAACGGCAAGCCTTATATAAGGACGATTCCCGTGATTGAGCAGGCTTTCTCCGCAGGACACGGGCAGTTCGTCCCGGACTACGGCGAGATAAAAGATTATGTGGCGGTTCCATCTTCCTTAAAGCATCTTGGGAACAATGTCCTTGCCGCCTATGTCAGGGGCGACTCGATGGAGCCGACTTTTTTCGACGGCGACACAATCATATACGACACCAACGGCTATGACGGACGGGACGGAATATACACGATTATTTATGCGGGAATGGGCTATGTCAAAAGGCTTCAAAAAACGCCGAACGGCGTTAAGATAGTGTCGGACAACAAAAATTACGAGCCGATGTTCGAGAGCGCGGAGAGCGATGATTTCCGTGTCATCGGGCGGGTTCAGTATGTCGTCCATAAGGTATAACAAGCAAACAATTTATCATCTGAGCCAGAAGCTGCCCGAACACAGACCACAAAATATAAAAATCGAAATTTGAAGTAATATATTAGACCTGTTCGGAAACTCTGTTAGTTTCCTCTCAGGTCTGACAACTCTTCAGGCTAAAGCCTTGCAGAGTTGCGATTTAACTAAGGTTGGTGTCCGAAGAACTGAAGTTTTCGAACACCTCTATTGTTTACCCCATCTTAACCCCAAAACATATCTTTACATTAAGGTTAATTAGGGTTAAGATAGACTCATGGACAGACGGCTTGAAATCAAACAGGAACTCTCCAATCTTCCGCTCGGCTATGTAACAAAAAAGACTATCGGCGGCAAAGCGTATTTCTATCATCAATGGCTGGAAGAGGGAAAAACAAAAAGCATAATTCTCAAAGAAAATGAAGTCAAATCTCTAAAAGAAAAAATCGAAAGGAGAAAGTCTCTCCAAAAAGAATTGAAAGAACTGAACAGAATCAAAGACACAAAGAACGCAAAAACTGAAATGCCATCAGAGTTCATCCTGAATGTAACTTTAGGAACGGATTTGGAGAATTTCATAGAAAGCGGCTCTTCTTTCCAAAAACGGGATTGTTTTCAAAAAATCGAAAAATATGTGAAGGGCAGGGCAGAGGACAAAGTTTGCGTAATCTATGGACTCAGGCGCACAGGCAAGACGACACTACTCAAACAAATCATGCACTTTTCCTTGTCAGAAGATGAGCGTTCAAAAACCGTTTACATAAAGGCAAGAACCACCGACAAAATAGCCTCGCTCAATCAGGACATTCAAAAACTCAAAGGCTTGGGGTTCAAATATTTTTTCATAGACGAAATAACACTTATTGAGGATTTCATCGACAATGCGGCTCTTCTTTCAGATGTATACGCAGCACAAGGGTTGAAATTCGTCCTCTCAGGCACTGACTCTCTCGGCTTTTTCTTCTCGACGGAAGATGAACTTTACGACAGGACAGTCATGGTTCACACGACTTTCATTCCGTTCAGAGAACATTCCAGACTTCTGAATGTGAATGATATAGACGAGTACATCCGTTACGGCGGAACGCTCAGAGTGGGGGAAGTTTCTTTCGACGACAGAGAACTGGATTCTGAAGAGGCTTCGTTCCGCGATGACGAGTCCACACGCCGCTACATCGACACGGCAATCTGCAAAAACATCCAGCACAGCCTAAAATGCTACAAAAACGGACGATATTTCAGGCATTTGCGCGAACTGTACGAAGCGGACGAACTCACAAACGCAATCAACCGCATAATTGAAAACGAAAACCACGATTTTACGGTGAAAGTCATAACGGATATTTTTGAGAGCCACGATTTGGGTTCAACGGCGCAACTGCTCAGAAAATCCCGCGACGAAGAAAAACGCACGAACATTCTTGACAAAATCGACAAATCACAGATTCTGTCTACCGTAAAAAAGATTCTCGAAATCAAAGAGAAAGAGGAACAGAAAATCGGCATAACAGAGACTCACACGACAGAGATAAAGCAATACCTAAAACGGCTCGATTTGATTGACGAGCTGAAAATAGAGACCATGACAGACGGGGAAGAAACACTGTCATACACGATTTTCACACAACCAGGAATGCGATTCTGCCAGGCACAGGCTCTCGTTTATTCCGTGGTGAACGACGAGCAGATAAAATTCCTAGACAAAAAATTGATAAACCTGATTGCAGAAAAAATCATTGACGGCGTTCTCGGTCATATGCTAGAAGACATCGTAATCTATGAGACAAAAAAAATCCTGATGCCGAAAAAATACGGCAACAAGAAGGAAGTTTACCAGATTCGCTTTGAAGCTGGAGAATTTGATATGCTCATTTACGACACGGAATCGAACACCTGCGAGATTTACGAAATAAAACATTCTGTGGAACGAACATCTCACCAATACCGCCACCTGATTGATGAAGAGAAGGTTTCCCTGACAGAAAAAAAATTTGGCAAGGTGACAAAAAAATGCGTTTTATACAAAGGTGAAAATTTCTCCGAACCGAACGGAATTGAGTATAAAAATGTAGAGGAATTTCTTTACAAAATTGAACAGCTTTCGGGAAATACAAGCAGTATATATCTTCAACCACGCAAATCCGTCTATTGAGACAAAAAGTCAGGAATAAAAATGTTCGGCAAAAGATTTTCCCCGATATTTTATCTTTCTTGCTGTCTACCAATGTCACAAAACCATTCTTTATAAATTCTCTGTACCCTTTTCATCACTGAGCATTCCTTAGATTATCTTCTTGATAATATACACCTTTGGGAGTATAATAACATTATGAAAAAGACAATCTACCACGGCTCAAACAAAATCATAGAAAAGCCTCTTTTCAGATACGGAAAAACCTATAACGATTACGGATTAGGTTTCTATTGCACGGAGAATTTGGGCATGGCAAAAGAATGGGGTGTTTCAAAGGATACGGACGGGTATGCAAATATCTATGAAATTGAAACCGACAACCTTTCTGTCTTTGATTTGAATTCTGACGAACACACGATTCTTCACTGGCTCGCGGTTCTTTTGGAAAACAGGGTTTTCGACATCGGCTCGGCTCTTGCCCAGGAAGCAAAGGAGTACCTTCTTAAAAATTTCGCGCTTCCATATAAAGAGTTTGACATCATCACAGGCTACCGTGCTGATGACAGCTACTTTTCTTTCGCGCAGGACTTCATCAACGGCACAATCTCAGTCCGCCAGCTGGGAAATGCGATGAAACTCGGAAATCTGGGAACGCAGTTTGTCCTAAAAAGCAGAAAGGCTTTTGATGCCGTTCATTTTAAGGGCTACGAAATCGCAGAATCCTCAGAATGGTTCAGCAAAAAAGAATTGCGCGACAAAACCGTGCGCCGACAGTATTTTGATGCCGAAAGAAACAAAAGACAGCGCGGCGATTTGTATATCACGCAGATTCTGGACGAGGAGATTAAGGCTGATGATTCACGCTTACGATAAAAACTATCTTTCAAAGGCTCAAAGTTCCCTTGGCTCGATGCTAGATTTTGCAGTCTATGATTTGAAAAAAAAACTCACAGATTTTTACCAGGATTTCCTTGGCTCAAAAATCTCCGGGCAGTTTGAATCGGGCGTTTCATCGGTGATTGCGGGCAAGTCGGGTATTGAGCTTGCTTTGGAAATATTGCAGAATGAGAAACTGGCAAAAAAATACCGTCCTACAGCAAACCGGAGTCCCGAATATTGGACCGGCTGGGCACTCGCATATTTCCAGTGGCAGACCAATCTGACATTCAGGCATATAGATTCCTTGATTCCGATTGAAGAAATCCTTGCCATGTACAATCCTTATCACGAAATGGACATTTCCCAGTTCTGTGACAAGATGAAAGAACTTTATAATTCTCGAAAAAACGAAACCAACCTGAAAAAATACCGCGCCGCCGCCGGTCTTTCCCAAAGCGAACTGGCGGCTGTCTCTGGCATTCCCGTCCGGACAATCCAACAGTACGAGCAGCGAGCAAAAAATATAAACGCGGCGAAGGCAGAAAGCGTCATCGCGCTCTCAAAGGCATTGGAATGTCCCGCAGAAAGCCTTATGGAGATATGACTTTACTTACTATAACGGGGATTCTGTCTACCTAACTCCTTATATTATATAGACTTAGATAATATATACATTACACCTCACCGCCCGATTTGTCAATTCTTTTCTGCTGAAATGAAATGCAAAGCAAGTATACTCCGCTTTCTCTAAAAATCAGCGTCAGCCAAATATCGCTTTAGCAAAAAGGCACAAAAATACGGAAATGTATGAATGTTGTTCTCAAACCCTATATTTCCATGAATCAGTTTTATTCCGGTCGTAATATCAGGATAAGAATCGCTTTTTATGAGAGTCGAAAGCGATTTTGACTTTCCGTTGGTCGATTTTACTTCAAGCGGAACAAGAGACTTCCTTGTGCGCACGAAAAAATCTTGCTCAAGCGTCGAATTTTCTTTCTTATAATAAAACAACTCATAGCCTTGCTTGCAAAGGGCTTCTGCTATTACATTTTCATATAGGGCACCCTTATAAACATTCATGTTCCTGTTAGAGCGCAAATCATCCTGAGACTCATCATCAAGATTTGCAACCAGAAGTCCCGTATCCCGAAAATAAATCTTATATTTACCATCTTCGTAATTCCCTTTCAAAGGTAAATCCGGAGTATGAAGACAGTAACAAAGATTTATCATTCCTGCATCTGAAAGCCACTCTATGCAGCCCCAATAATCCTTGAATTTTGCCCCGTTCGCGACCTTAGAAATCTGGAATTTCTTGTTCTCCCTTGCAAGCTGAACCGGAATATGATTAAACACATTCAGAACACGGGTTTTATCTATGCCTTCCACATATTTCTTGATGTCCTCCTTGTAATCCTCTATGAGTTCCCGCTGAAGCCCAAGGCTGCCTTCAAAAGTTCTTTTCTGAATATAGTTAGAAACGACCTTCGGCATTCCTCCTAAAAGACAGTAATCAAGGAAAAGCTCATTAAAAACATTCATCGTTGTCTGATTAAAAGCCGTGCCGGCTTTCATATGCGAAAGTAAATCGTCTACGGTGTCATCGCCATAACCCTTTGCCCACAGAAACTCCTCAAAATCCAGCGACTGCATCGAAAATTCAGACTTGTACCCCACACTATTGCTCTGAATTTTTTTATAGTTGATGCCAAGCATTGAGCCGCTACAGATAACATCAAACCTGCCGTCCAGACAGAATGATTTTAAGCTTGCCGTAATCTCAGGATAATCTTGAACCTCATCAAACAGAATGAGCGTTTTTCCTCCTGCGAATTTTTCTGAGGGAGAAATTCTTGATATATTTTTAATAATGGATTCAACATCAAACCCGTCTTCACAAATTGTTTTGAATTTTGTTTCGAGCGCAAAATTTATGCTCACGAAGCTTTCGTAGCCTTCCGCAAAGTGCTCAATGGATTTTGTTTTTCCAATCTGCCTCGCCCCTTTTACAATCAGGGGTTTTTTGTCATCCGATTTCTTCCATGAGATTAAAAACTCATCTATCTTCCTTTTCAAATACATACCCGTATTATAGCACCTTTTTCCTAAAATGTGGGCGAAAATTTCAGCAAAATTACTAATTTATGAGCGAATCTAACACCAGTCTTACTATTTTATGAGGGAATAATTGGTTGTTTTTGCTATTTCATGAGCGTATTTTTCCTAATTCAATTGATTTTGAATAGACAAGTTTTTTAGAGTAAAAATCGGAGATGTTACAAGAGGTATGCTGATATGTAAGCAATATGCGGTGGTTGAGCTTGTCGAAACCACCAATTGCTTGATTCTGTGGTTTCGATACGACCTTCGGCCTACTCAACCACCGTCTCAAGCATACTTTCTGTAACACGACCTAAAAATCAAACAGAATTTAAAATTCCCTTCACGTCGCAATCAAGCGCCTTGCTCAGAGCCAAAAGAATTGACACAGACGCTTTATTTATATCTTTCGATTTTGCCTCGTATTGATGCAAGGTTCGGAGATTCACGCCAGAAAGTTCAGAAAGCCGCCTCTGCGTAAGTCCCGCCATTCTGCGAAGTTCCTGCAGGCGTGATGTCGTTGCCCGCTCGGAAATTAGCTTGTTTGCGACCTCGATAAATTTTTGCTCAGGGGCTTCGTGCAGCGGATTGTACAGCCTGTTGATTTCCTCTGCTGGAAGATAGCGCAAAATGTCCTCAAAATTTTTCCCGGAATACCACTGATAAAATGCAAGCACCCGGCCGCTCCAGTATTCGGAGGATTTGTCATAATCCGTAAGCGGCGCGGAGTCTAGCGGTTTCAACCCGTTTTGGGAAAGCACATTCAATGTCAGTTCCGTGCCTGACATTCCGCAGACATATTTCGGATTTCCGGTTCCAAAGGACTTTGAAGCACTTGAATTGACGAAAAACAAGGCGAACTGATTGAGTCCGATATTCTGTGCATGGACGGCATAATCAAAAGCCTCGCCGAGGTTTTCCATTGCATCAGACAAATATTCCTTATTGTAAGCGTGTATCATCCGGCTTTATCTCCTCGCGCAAAAATATCACGCATAAAAAGCCCGCCAATGTCATCTTCCTCAAGGAGCCTCCTGTATTTGGCTCTCGCCGTGTCATCGCGCTCTTTTTCCTTCGGGTAATATTTATGGTAGTCGGCAAGCTCATATTCCGCAAACTGAATCGCATCGAACGCTTTTTTGCTTTTCAAGACCACCTGCTCCCCCAGACGACCGAGTTTCATCGCATGGGACAGCTGCAAATATGAAATCTGATTTGTGAGAAATGCTTTTGCAAATGAAAAATAAGAGTCATCGGCACGATACCCGCGAACCAAGTCATAATTTTCGACAGGAAGATAAAAATGCTCTTTATAGAAGTGTATTTGTCAATTTTAGGAATAAGCATCAGAAATAATAAAAGGCAGGAAAACAAAGAAGCCACTTCCACAATTCTGCTGGCTTCTTTAGAAAATTATTTACAGGAACAAAACGCCGAGCGGACTTGCCATCGCAATGATTCCAAGCACGAGAAGAATCCACCAATACCGGGCTAAAAGGCACAAAACGGAGATTGCGACTATTGCGGAAACGATTGTCAGAACCATGCCGCCCTACTTTGCCAGCTGAATCGCCTGGTACATTTCCATTCCCACATCTTGATTTCTAGTCTTGAAAATATCCTCAAAATAATCAAGATATGAGTACCTGTGCCATTTTCCGAAATCGTCAATGTAACCGTCATCGACATTCGGTGCGCTGAACGAAACCCCGCTTATTTGGCTCGCCTCATACATACTGCCATAGCCTTTCTGCGCGAACAGTTTCCGGGCAAAGATAAATCCGACCGTAAACCCAGGATTCTCAACCGAAGTCGCATATCCCTGTATCCCTATAATCTTATCCGCTCCGCCCAATGTCACGGCTCTTTCTGGCGCATACGCGAGAATAAGCCCGTAGTACATAAGGTTTCGGAATTTGAACGCATAAAGCCCGCCGTCTATCAAGACATACTGCCCGTCAAGAAAGATTATCTCATGCTTCCGTCCAAGTTTATCGGCAGTACGAAATTTTTTGAGATACGAGCCGTCAGAAATCATTTTTTCCACCCTGCCCTGCACCACCTCATAGGATTCTGTTATCGGAACATCATAATCCGCTCCGAACAGTCCGCCAGCCGTGGCACAGGAATTTAGAGAGAGAACGGCTAGAGCGAATGCCGCCACGAAAGATTTTCCCATTCCCCTCCCCCTAAAAATCCATCTCCAGATTCGCAAGGCAGGAATCGATGTTTTCCCTGCTGATTTCCCACTTCTGCTCGCGGCATTTCGACACCGCCCAGACACCAGCCTCCATAGCGGTCATCGATTTAAGCACTCCGGGGAAATCCGTAACGCTGAGAGGCATCACCGTGGTGGCATTCTTCACGAGCGTCGGCGTGTCATCATCGAAGATGAAATTCTCGTCACGAAGCTCATTCTCATTCTCGATGTGCGACCTTGACTTCACGAACACAAGGTTCGGATATTCAAGTCTGAATTCGTCCATATTCATAGGCATCTCCTTTCCCTTAACGGGATTTATTGTTGGTATGCCTATAATATAATGCCGATACTTGAATAAGTCAATGAGATATTCAAGATAATTCGGAGGAGACCCGTTTATCCAAGTTCTTCGCTTTGGCTTTTCATCTGTTTTTTTTTCTCATATTTATTTTTCTTTGTTTTGGGAAGATGCAATTTCTCGACTATAAATTGGCTTACGGTCTTATTCTCTTCCGAGGCAAAGAGCCTGAGCATATCCGCCTGTTCTTTTGTCAGTGAAAGGCTGACGGTAGTCGAGTCACTGCCTGAAACCTTACGCCCCGCGCCCTTTCTTGAGCCGCCCCAGTTTCTTTCGTTCATATTTTTATAATACACAAATATTCTTGATTTTACCAATGAAAAATTCGAGTCCACTTTCCTGTTTCGGAAATTTTTTCAGTGAATTGCAATGATTTTGTTCAGAGTTTTGTAACTTTCAAAAACTAATCTAAAGAAGCGTTTTTCTCGCCCCTTGACTTATCGACTAATATGGAGTTATACTCCAAATCAGTCGGAATATTCCGGGAGAAAAATTTTATGTTTATCAATCGCCACATTTTACCGTACATTAACAGAATGAAAACTCAATTCAGGGTTCTCTTAATCACAGGCTCAAGGCAGGTGGGAAAATCCACCTTGCTGAAAGAAATTTTCCTCCCCGAATATGAGTATGTCACGCTAGATGATTTTACGGAGCTTTCACTTGCCCAAAACGACCCCGCATTATTTTTCAAGAACCACCCGCTCCCCGTTATCGTGGACGAAGTTCAGCGCAGTCCAGATTTGTTTCTCCAGATAAAGCTCCTTGCCGACAACTCGAAGAATAAGGGGCAAATTGTACTCACAGGCTCGCAAAGCTACAAACTCCTGAGCAAAGCGGCGGATTCTTTGGCAGGAAGAGTCTGCATCATCAGCATGGCTTCTCTTTCTCTCCGTGAAAAATTCAAGGTTGATTTCAACACGGAATTTCTACCGACCGCGGAATATATCGAACAACGAAAACAAACGATGAGGACATACGAAAACATTTGGAGTCATATATGGAGGGGAAGTATGCCAGAACTTGCGGACATTTCCATTGAATGGGAGCCATTCTACCGTTCATACATCCGCACTTATCTTGACCGTGATGTAGCGGATATAATAAACGCAAAAAACCTCGTCAAGTTCCATAATTTCATGCAATGTATTGCGGCTCGTGTAGGAGAACTGTTCAATGCCGATTCTTTGGCAAAGGATGTCGGCGTTACGAGCAAAACCATCGCCGAATGGACGAGCATATTGGAATCATCGGGGGTAATCAGGCTTTTGCAGCCATACGAAAAAAATGTTTCAAAAAGAGCCGTAAAGACCCCGAAGGTATACTTTATGGATACGGGCTTGGTCTGCTTTCTTGTCGGCTGGTCGTCCGCACAGGTCGCGATGAATGGGGCGATGTCAGGCGGACTTTTTGAGAATTTCATCGTGAGCGAGATAATAAAATCATATTACAATGCAGGACATGAAACTGAAAAAATATATTTTTACCGCGACAAGGACAAAAGGGAGATTGATTTAGTCATTGAAAAGGATAATATCCTCTACCCTATTGAAATAAAAAAATCCGCGCTTCCGGCACTCGATATGGCTAAGCATTTTTCCGCCCTCACAAAAATCAATGGCATTTCTGTCGGGCAGGGGTGCATAATCTGTCAATGCGACAAGCCTTTGTATCTGAGCGATAAAGTCATCGCCTTACCGATTGAATATATTTGAGTGACTTTCTATATTGCCTCACACAATCTTCCTATGCAGATTTTCAACTTTTTGGCAAATTTTCTGTTTTTTGCCAAAAAGTAGCTGTCAATTTCGTAACACCCCAATAGGAACAACGAAAACCCCATCATCTCTTTTGTACGCATATTTTCCGGCACCAGTCAGAATCATAAGAAAAGACGGATTCGCCATTCTCACCGTATCAATATTACCCCGAAGTTTTTTCAGATTTTTTGCGCCTTCTTCGATTAAGTCATCACCGCCAAGTTTTATTTCAACCAGCCCGTATTTTCCGTTACGAAGATGGATAACCGCATCGCATTCCAAGCCGGTGTTGTCCCTGTAGTGATACACAGAGCCGCCGAGACTTTCGGCAAAAACCCTCAAATCTCGGACACACAGAGTCTCAAAGAAAAGCCCGTAAGTATTCAAATCATTCAGCAAATCTTCAGGTCCGAGTCCAAGACTTGCAACGGCAATCGATGGGTCTACATAATATCGTGTGTCGGAAGTTCTTATGGCAGATTTTGAACGAAGATTCGGATTCCACGCAGGCATATCCTCGACAACAAAAATTCTTTTCAGCGCTTTTATATATGTTTGGACGGTATCTTCATTCACGCTCGAAGCGTCATTGCTCAGAATGTCACTTGCAATAACAGTCGTGGCTGCCTGACTTCCTTGATGTCGTGCGAATGAGCGCATAATTCTCCTTATGCGCTCCTCATTTTTCTCTATTCCATCAGCCCTGTTTATATCAGATTTCACAACTCCGTCGAAATAATCAAAAGCCTGTTGCAAGGCGGGCTTTTCTCTTAAATCAATCGCTCCCGGCCATCCCCCACGGCAGATTAGGAAAGCAAGTTTTTCTATATCGTTGGGATTTTCCCCGTCAACAGCTCCATTTCCGTCAAAAAGCTCTTTGAGACTGACTTCACCGGTTGATTCTTTGGACTCATACAAAGACATCGGGCGCATCATAAGCCACGAAAAGCGCCCCGTGCCGGAATGAGTTATTTCTTTGGACTCAACAGGAACGGCAGAGCCGGTCAGGATGAACTGCCCCATCTCTCCCCTTTGGTCCACTTCGTATCTGATTGTGTCCCATAGAGTCGGGGCAATCTGCCATTCGTCAATGAGGCGAGGAACACCGCCTTTCAGCAACCGCAACGGATTTAATTTGGCAAGGCTCAAGTTTTGCTCCTTTTCTGTCGGATTATCCATGTGCAGAATACTCGCCGCTTTCTGAGCGGCTGTCGTAGTCTTTCCGCACCATTTCGGACCTTCAACAAGAACCGCTCCCTTAGCCTCAAGTTTATCTTGAAGAATTGTATCGACAATTCGTTCTCTATATTCCTTCATAATTTGTATTATTTGTATTTTTCGGCGGTTTGTAAAGATATTTTTCGGCGAGTTGTAAGAAAATTTTTCGGCGTTTTGTAATACTTTCGTTCGGCGAATTGCAATATTTGTGCTGCCAACGGCGGACACTGTATCTCCGTTTTCATCCTCGAATCCGACTGTTCTGTAGTTACGCTCCAAAATAGTCGCTAATATGCCCGTGACATATTTTAAAATGTACTACTTGAAATATTTTTGCAAAATCCATATACTTTTCCCATAAACAAAAATCTTGCCTGCCCAGGTAAGGATTTGTTTTGAAAGAAAAGGAAGAATTTTCCCGCCTTGACCCCGACAGCGCAAAATCATTTTACTGGCTCGCGGCCCTGAACTGGCTCGTTCCAATCTGCCTTGTCATTACTGGGCTTGTAATCACGACACAAAAATTCGCGCCGCTTATGAACTACGACCCGCGCGTGGTCGGGAATCCTGTTTTTATCTTTGAAAACGGCTACAGGGTCTACAATCCCCTTATATTCATCATAGGAATGATGAAATTCGCATTCAACGAGGAATACTCGTACTATTTTTTCCAGGCGATACCCGCGACATTCATCTGCCTTTCGCTCGCCGTCATCCTTTTCGTAATCACGAGCATTCTGGTAAGCGCGCACCAGAAGAACCAGCACATTCACGGCACGGCAAGGTACGCCACGCGCAAAGACCTGAAGAACTACGGTATGCTCCAGCGGCACGGCGTGGTATGCGGCGAGCTTGCCGGGGCAAAAATCCCATACAAAATTGACGCGGAAAAAGCCTCCCTCACGCTCCACTGCAAAAAGCCCGCGCCCCTCGTCTGCCATTCTGGGAGGACGAACACGCTGATGATAGCTCCCACCCGGAGCGGAAAAGGCGTATCAACCGTTATCCCGACCTGCCTCAACTACGGGATTCCCCATAAGGCTTACGACAAGAAAACCCGCAAAAAAATCGTAAAAGGACGCGGCTCAATGGTCATCTTTGACCCGAAAGGCGAGAACTGGGCCGCGACGGCGGGCTACCGCTCAAAATTCAGCAAGATAATTCCGTTCCGACCTCTTGACCCGAATGACGACACGGCACACTACAATCCGATTTGGGAAATCCCCGACTCTCCGAGCGAGGCTTTCAGCTGGGCGGACACAATAGGCGAAATCTTCTTCGGCGGCGACAACGCAAAGGCCGCATCCGACGGGGCTACGCAGTATTTCAACAACACGGCGCGGGACATCTTTTCGGGCGTCGTGCTCCATGTGCGCTTCTGCAAGTCTATTCCGTGGAAGGAAAAGAACCTCGCCACTGTCCTTCATATTTTCTCAAGCGCGACAAACGACGACAAAAAAGACGGAAGCGCAAGCCTGCCCCCACAGAAACAAGGAGAGGACGGCGGCGGCCCCGGCGGAAAAATGCTTGAGGAACTTATCAATTCCGACCACGGAAACGACAAAATCCACCAGCTCATAGTCGAGGCGGCGAACAGGAGCAAAATACAGACCCCAAAAGAGCGGGCTTCCACCTACTCCACCGTGTTCAGCAAAATCTCTCTTTTTCAGGACCCGCTTCTTGCGCAGGCAACGGCATATTCTGATTTTTCGGTAGATGACTTCATCACCTCAAAGAACGGCATAAGCCTGTACCTCATCGTCCCGTACAACCACATCAAGCGAATCAGCCCCGTTTTCAGAATGATTATCACCTTCATGATAAAGAAATTCTCTGCGGGCGAGACGAACGCGAACGAAGTGAAACTGAAAATCCCCTGCCTCTTTCTTCTGGACGAATTCCCCGTACTCGGATATTTCCCGGACATCGCGCTGAACGCGGGAATCCTTGCGGGTTACGGCGTGACCTTCTTCATAGTCTGCCAGGCGCTCAACCAGATTGTCGATGTCTACGGCGAGAACCATCCGTTCCTCGACCATTGCAAGACAATCATTCTCTATGCCCCAGGCTCGATAAAAGACGCTCGAACTTTCTCGGAGTCAATCGGAAACCGCTCCGTTCTTCTGGACAATATTTCCGCAAGCGGCTCTAAATTCCAGGCGGGGTTCAGCAGCTTTTCAAGGAGCAGCCAGGAGACAAGCACCACGCTTATAAATCCCGACGAGCTGATGAAGCTGGAATTCAGCCGCGCAATCATAATGAACCAGGGAATGCCGCCATATAAAGGTAAGAAAGTCGTCTACTACGAGGATCCCCGTTTCAAGAACAAGGCATTTCTTCCAATTCCGAGCATGGAGTGGATTCGCCGCCAGATAAAGGCACTTCCGAGCAACCGCACACGGCACAAAGACGAAAGCCCCATCAAAAAGGCAATAGAACTTGTCTCCGGAATAACGGTCAGCAGGATTGCGGACGGCGGCACGGACTTGTTCGCGGAGGCATAGACAAATGAAAAAAGACGAGCTTGCAAGACACGCCCACACGAAGAATGTCCGCTTCACGCCCAGGCTTGTGGAACTTATTGAAATGAAGGCGACGGAAAAAAACACGACTTTCTCAGAAATCGTCCGCACCGCCTGCATGGACTACCTGAACAACGAAATCTCGGACGCGCAGCTTATCTACGCCTCGCTGAACGACGGCAAGCAGAAACTGCGATTCCTTGAGAACAAGACGGAACTCCTCGCCGTTTTCATCATGGAAATGGCAAGGAGAATGATTAAGACGCTTCCGAACAGGCAGAGCGTGAGCGATGAGGTCGCGGAACTTGAATTCAAGAAATTCATAGACGAAAGCACCCTTTCGCTGCGTAAAAATCACGCGGGCATTTTGGAGGCAATGGTTCTGGACATATACCAAAAGTCCGGGGAGGAAAACTGATGGCTTCGATGAGCGGCTTCACCCAGCAGGTAAAGCAGGACAAATGGATTCGCAACCTTGAAGATGACATGAGCCTTGTCATTCCGTTCATCGAGGACAAGAGAGTAACAGACATAGCAATCGGAATCGGCGGGGAACTCATAGTCGAGCGAATGGGCGCGGGCAAAGAATTCACGGGCATTGTCTTTGACGATGCCACGACAACAAGAATCATATACGCCTCGGCAGCCGTACTGGGAGTTACCATCGACCCCGAAAACCCCATCGTCGAGGGTGTTCTGCCCAATTGGAAAATCCGCATTGAAGGGATTCTTCCGCCAAGAGCAACAGAGAACCCGATGTTCTTTATTCGCCGCCCCCCTGCGGAGGTTTTCCCGCTTGAAAGCTATGTGGAGAAAGGGCGAATGACACAGGCTCAGTTTGACTTATTGGTTCACCACATCCAATGCAGGAGCAACATCATCATCGGCGGGGAAACGGGATCAGGCAAAACGACGCTGCTGAACGCAATCATCGACAAAATGAGGTTCTTCACGCCGAACGACCGCTTCTACATCGTGGAGGATGCGGGGGAAATCCAGTGCAAAGCCCGCGACAGGGTGCCAATCTGGGCAGCCGGGAAGGACACCCTGAAAGCGGTTGGAATCGCGCTCCGCTGCAATGTATCCCGAATCATTTTCGGGGAGCTTCGCTACGGAGACGTGACCAACGAAGTGCTGAAAGCGTGGAACACGGGGCACACAGGCAACGCAAGCACAATCCACGCCGACAGCTGCCTTTCCATGATTAAGCGAATCGAGGACTTGCTGCGCGAGGTGATTCCCGGCGAGCTTCCGAACGTAGCGCAGAGCGTCCAGCTCTTAGTCCACATGAAACCGACAAAAAACGGTCCGGTGATGGACGAAATCTTGGAAACGCGGTCGCTGGCAGAAAACAAAACGGCTGCATAACACTGGCGGGGCGAAGCAACACGCTCCGCACGAACATCATGAGGAGTACATCTTAGTATGAAAAACAACATTTCCAGAACCGTAAAATCGGCTCTCACTTCAAAGCATTTCCTTGCGTTCGCGCTCATTTTCGCGGCATGCATCGTTCCGACATTCGCGGCAGGTTCCGGTGAATCCATTGCGGAACTCGACACCTGGGCGGACAAAATCCTTGAATTGTTCCAGTCAAGCTGGGTAAAGGCGATTCTCCTTGTCGCGCTCATCGTCGAGGCTATCGGTATGGTTCTTGCCGGGCAGCAGGGCGGCGGCGGTCAGATGATTAAGAAATTCGCGCCGTGGATTATCGGAACAATCATCCTTCTTTCCGCGTCAAGCATCTGCTCCTATTTCCTGGACGGGCTTTCGTTTGAAATCTCAAAAATCTCGCCTGCTCAGACAGAAAGGCTTGCCGCAATGCCGTCAGAGACACTGCCCTGCCCTACCCTTGCGGCATAGCTTAACCGGGAGCGTTTAATTATGGAAGAAATATCCGTATATGACTATTCAACTCCCGTCCACAAAGTATTGCTTGAGCCAAACCTGCTTCTTGGAATCGGGCTGACTCCCGCAATGCTCATTATGGTAGTCACCATCGTGCTTATGAACCTCGTGAGCATCTGGTGCGTGGCTATCGGAATATTCCTATATGCGGCAGCCAGAATGGTCTGCAAGAATGACCCGTATGCGCTTACGGTGCTTTTTGACAGGCTTATGGCTCCCGACATCTGGAGGGCAGATTGAAAATACCATCGCTGGACCTATTGAAATTCAAAGAGCCGCAGAACCTGCTGAAATATGTGCTTCCGTGGTCTTTTATCATGCAAGACGGTGTGTGCCTGCTGAAAAACGGTGCGCTTATGGCGACCTATCAGGTGGAGTACCCCGACCTTGAATCATCTTCCGCGCCCGAAATCGCAAGCATGGCTTCGCTGTTCAACAGAAGCGCGATGACGCTTGCCCAGAACGAGGGCTGGGCATTGTTCTTCGATGTCAAACGCTACAAGACAAAGGACTATCCCGCGGGGAACTTCTCCAACCTCACAGGGTGGCTCATTGACCAAAGGCGGGCGGAAAACTACCACAAATTCGGCGAGCATTTCACGACAGAATATTACATCACTTTCGTCTACCAGCTTCCGAGCGACATCGACTCAAAAACATCGGGTTTCTTTTTCAAGAACAAGACAAAGAATCAGGGCAAGGAAGAGGAAAAGCGGGGAACGAAAAAATCCGCCAACCTTCCGAAAATCCAGAAGGAAGCGGAGGATTTTATTGACGAGTGCGAAAAAGTGATGGGAACGCTCGCCGTAAAGCTCTGGGTACACCGCCTTGATGAGCCAGAGCTGTTCTCATACATCAAAAGCGCCGTCTCGCTCAACAGGCAGTGCCTCGTCTACCCCAAAGGCACTTTTTTCTTCCTTGACAACTACCTTTGCGACATGGACATACGCAACTCGCAGCCGCTCAAAATCGGGGAATACTATGTCCCGGTCATGGGGATTATGGATTTCCCAAACAAGACATATCCCGCGATTTTCGACGGACTCAACCGCACCATGACAGAATTCCGATGGACGACACGGTTCATTCCGCTCTCAAAAGAGAAGTCCGTGAAGGAAGCGGAAAAATATCAGAACCGCTTTTATTCCGCGCGCAAGTCAGGAATGACGCTGTTCACAGAAATGGCGATGAACGTGGAGATTGACAAGGAAAACAAGGGGGCGCTTGAAATGGAGGCTCAGGCTTCGGACATTCAGGGCGACATCGCGCTCGGCGAATATGTGCTTGGCTACTACACATCAAACCTAATGGTTTGGGATAAGAAACTTGAGGGCGCGAAGCTAAAGGCCCGCAAGCTCCAGCAAGTCGTCCGCTCCTGCGGGTTTTCAGTAAAAGAAGAAACATTCAATAACACTCAGGCTTGGCTCGGAATGATGCCGGGAAATGTGTACGCGAACATAAGGCGTCCTCTTATCTCCACAAAGAATTTCTCGAACATCATCCCCCTCAGCTCCGCGTGGCAGGGGCTTCTTCACAATGATTTTACCGAAGAAACCTGCGGCTCGTCAGTTCCCCTCTGCACCTGCTCCACAAGCTACGGAACGCCGTTCTTTTTGAACCTGAATGTCCGCGATGTGGGGCATACTTTTGTCTTTGGTCCGACAGGTGCGGGAAAGTCTACCCTGCTCGCCCTGCTTATGGCTTCCGCCACAAAATATGAGGACGCTAACATCATCTGCATTGACAAGCAGCTTTCGAGCCGCGCGCTTATGGTCGGTGGTGGCGGAATCTACATCGAGCCTGGCAAAGATGCCGTCGCCTTCCAGCCGCTTTCCGAACTCAAATCGCCCGACGAATGCACGGATGCCGAATACACGGAAAGCATCATGTGGTGTCAGCAGTTCATCGAGGGGCTGCTCGCACAGCAGAACATCGAAATCACCCCGGAGATGAGCAAAGTAATTTCAGAAACGCTGCGCCTTGTCTCGCAGAAAGAGAAGGACAGGCGGACACTCACGACATTCCAGCAGTACGCGACCTATTCAGACCCAGAAAACGGCTCGAACACAATCAGAATCGGGCTTGACCCGTACTGTGACGGCGGGCAGTTCGGCTCAATTTTCGATGCCGAAAGAACGACGCTCCCGCTCTCAAAGCTGATTACAATCGAGATGGGAAGCCTTATGCGACTTTCCGAAAAAGCCGTCGCCCCCGCTCTGATGTACATTTTCCGCTACCTTGAAAAACTGTGGAACTTGCCGGCAGGCGCAAAACAGCCGCTCACATTCCTTTTCCTTGACGAGGCTTGGCTTTACCTCCAGCACCCGATTTTCGCGGGCTTCCTGCAGGAATGGCTCAGAACGCTCCGAAAGAAAAAGGTGTTCTGCATTTTCGCCACACAGGAAGTCGCGGCAGCCGCAAAAAGCTCGCTATCGGACACCATCGCGCAGCAATGCCTCACAAAAATCTACCTTGCGGACGAATCCGCGACCTCCCCCGGTCTTGTCGAAAGCTACCGCTACTTCGGGCTTACGGACTCTGAAATCCTCGCGCTCTCAAACGCAACGATGAAGCGCGACTATTACTTCAAGAACCCCAACGGATGCCGAATGTTCACGCTTGACCTCGACCAGTTCCAGCTTGCCCTCATCTCCCCCGACCACGAGATGCTTGACAGGATTGAAGCCAAACACGGGCGGAACACAACCGAGCCGCTCGCGTTTGAAATTCTTGAGGAAACAAGAAAAAAATTCGCAAGACTGGGAAGGGACACAAGGCAGCTCGACTATGAGAAATACAGACAGCTGCTCGAATCCATCGATTAGGAGCAGAACTATCACACATCAAGAGGAGCACAACATGAGAACCATACGAAAAATCACAGTCATTTTAGCAAGCATAACTTTTGCCATGCCAAATATATTCGCAACGGGCTACCCCGTATTCGATGTTTCGGGATGGCTCACGGCAATCGACCAGCTCTATCAGGAATATGACATGGTGATGAATTCCATCACGCAGATAGAGAACCAATATATGCAAATTCAGCACGCGGTTGAAAGGGCAAAATCAATCGACTGGGACAACATCAGCTTCGACGGCGACTTCGACATCAGGAACGACATCCGCGACGCGAACAGGCGGGTGAACAAGCTCCTGAACCAGGCCCGCATCATCAAAAACACCATCACAACCCCGACGATTGACTGCGGTTATGGTCGCTACTCGCTCGCCGACCTTTGCGGAATGAACGGCTCTGACCACAACTTCTTTTCCGCAGTAGGCACTATGGAGCGCTATATGAGCGACTCAATGAGCAGCACAATCAAGAACATCGAAGACGGTCTCACCGAAAAACAGCGGATTTCAATCTGGCGCAAGTACGGAATATCCCCGAAAAACTACCTTTTCGTGCAGCAGTCAGTGGCTCAGGTAAAAAACGCCGCGTCAAAGGTGCTTGCGAAGGCGACGGAAGAAGCGGTTGAGCTGAACCGCGAGGAAAAAATCGCGCGGACTAACGCCGTTATCGAAGCCGCCTACTCACAGACGGATTCGGACGGAAATATGACGGACTCCGCGGCGGCAGAGGCAAGCCTCTATCTTTCCCAGCAAACCGTGGACGGGCTTCTTTCCATCGAGGAGTCGGTGAACGACCTTGCGAGCCTTGAAGCAAGCCGCCTTATCGCGCAGGAAAACGAAAAGCAAGCCGAAGCGGACGAAATGACGGCGGAACAGCAGCGGCAGGATTCTTTCGACAGCAAGATTCCTGATTCCTTCAGAAAATAGGAGTGCCAAATGGAGCATACGGTCACAGGCTGGATTGATATTCCCGTCATTCAGGCTATCGAATATTTTTCCGGCGTACTCTCAACTTTCTACAAATGGGGAACCCACTACGCGCTCATAATCGGAACGGTAGGCTTGTGCTGGTCTGCATTCAAGCTGATTAACAGCCGCTTCACAATCCGCGACTTCTGGTGGGACACATTCTATAAATGGCTTCTGTTCATACTGTTCATGTCGGTATACCCGCTTCTGACAGTCGGAATTTCGGCGGTCGGGAACAGAATCGGCATACAGGCGGGAAAAGGCAAGCAGGCTATCATTGATTCTCTGACTTCGATGAAACAGAGCATTGAGCAGGATCTAGCCGTTCAGGAAAAATGGGCTGATGAACTGGAAGTCGAGCTGAACTCGCGCTTCGAGTCCTTTACCTTTGAGACAACATTCGGAAATTCCGACAACTACAATTCCTACATAGACTCCCTGACCTCTGAAATCGGGGCGGCGAAATTCAACTCAAAGGCGGAGAAGAAAAAAGCTCTGGAACTTGTGAACGAATACCGCGAGAAAAACAAATTCCACAGTCTTTTCGGCGCACGGACACTACAGGCGATAAAGGACATACTCGTGGAAAAACACCCTGACGGAACGGACGGCGACGTTCTCACCGACTCTTACATAGACCTTGACATCTGGCTGAAAAATTCCGACAAAAGCGATTCCTACTACCTCTCTCCTTCCGCGCTTCTGCGGGTAGCAATTTTAGGCTGCCAGATTATGTGGGAAAAAAATCAAATCGCCTACGCACTGACAATCGACGAGATTGACGAAGAGGACATAAATTTTATGAAAAAAGGCTTCAGCAAGATGTCGGCAACGATGGCTCATGTTCCGACGATGATTATGACCATGCTCTGCTGCCTTATCCTTGTCGCCTGCTGCATCTTCGCCCTCATTCAGTATGTAATGACGATTTTGGAGTATACGATAGTGATGGGAATCGGGGCATTCTTCATTCCGTTCATCCTTTTTGATGGAACAAAAGAGCTTCCTAAAAAACTCGTCCCCGTTTTCACAGGATTTTTTATCAAGATGATTGTAATGACAATCTGCCTTTTCTTCGTTTTCTACCTTTTCATACAGGAAACCGTAGACATTATGGCGGAGAACGGCGGAATGAACTGGGTGACTTTCGCGACAATCTGCTTCACAAGCCTTATCGCCCTCGTCCTTACACAGAACGCACCGAAAATCGCGATGACGCTTCTGACAGGACAGCCGCAGCTTTCAATGGGAGAATTCGTGCAGGCAGTCGGCTCTGCCGTTATGGGCGGAAAACTTATGGCAAAAGGCACTGCGGCGGCAGCCCACACCGCAAAGGAAGGCACTCGGAAAGCCGCACAGGGAGTCGTGGATACACACGGCGGAATCTCAAAAATCCACGCCGCCGGAAAATCCGCAAGCCAGAGCGTAAGGGATTTGGGCGGAACAAACGAACAGGCTAGAAACGCTGCTGTAAAAGGAATGTTCGCAACCGTAAGCGGAGATTTGAAGGATAAATTTAAAAATGCCGGAAACAATTTCCTCCACGGCGGAAATACAAGACACGGAACGGCTGGGGCGGGAGCCGGCTCGAACGGAAGCCAGGCTCACCAACGAAGCGGGCAGAACACCTCGCGCGAGCTTGGAAGTGACGATTCAAGGACTCTCAGCAACACATCAAACCCGCATTTCCAGAATGCCGCGAAGTTTGACCCCGCGACACAAAGCAGCGTGAACATGACACGCCGCGAATTCTACGACGAAAAACGAAGGCAGGGCGAGAACATCGGAAACGAGACCGCCATCAAAGTCATGGAAAAAGCCGAAAAGAAACAACAGCAGCAGAAAAAGAATTCCGCTTTGCCCGAAAATCTGACAGGCAACGAGCGGGAATACGAGGGAAAATAAATCTCCGAAAATCCGCCACAATTTGCAAAAAATTCAAGGATTGCGGCGGATTTTATCAAAGATAGCGGGCGTTTGGCTTGCGCCCAATAACAATGGACTTGTTCTGAAACTGAAGTTTCCGAACAGGTTTATCACTCGGAGTTTGCCAAGTCTTTCAATTTAGTTTTCAGCTGAAGATATTTTT
>ERZ842401.2377-NODE-2377-length-25257-cov-5.667050_pt1 | contig 25257 bp, 12 predicted proteins | sample MGYA00521270_ERZ842401 | MGnify/ENA primary metagenome ERZ842401 (study PRJEB31892, sample SAMEA3878208) | bioreactor metagenome | biome: Moose rumen | place: Sweden | collected 2011-10 | study: EMG produced TPA metagenomics assembly of the PRJEB12797 data set... | reverse complement strand
TCTTTTCATATTCCTTATTTAATATATTTCTTGCCGTTTTGGATATAGATACCCTTTTGAGGGGCTTCAACTCTTATGCCTTGCAGGTTGTAGCTATCTTTCGAGTTGTTTCTGGTCGTAGTGATGCCTGCAATGCCTGATGTCTTGTTCCAAGTATATTCGGCCTCGTGTATATTCTCCATGACAGCACTGAGGTCCTCATCGGTAGCCTTGACCGTCACGTTGTCTTTCGTTCTGGTGAACGTACAGCCGTTAATGAACTTGATATCCTTGCAGAAGAACAGGCGTACGCCATTGCGGTGTGAAATCTGTACATTGTCGAAGGTCACGTCATAAACGTAGCTCTCTGGACGGCCTGCTATCTGGATGCCATTATACTTTTTGTCGTTGCTGTTTCGGGTTCCCGTATAGCCCGATGCCGTCACGTTTTGTATCAGAATGTTATGGAACTCAGGTGTGGTCGACGTTTTTGTCTTAGCAGCAGAAGTGAGGTCCGGCGTGACATCGTACCAAGCCGTAATCCAGATGGGTGCTTCAACGTTGTTCATCGTGCAGTTGCGGAAAACAATGTTGTAAACATCGCCGCTTCGAGTCTCGTTTGACTTCAGGCGGAACCCGCAGCCTGTACCGTCGAAGGTTAGATTTTCGTAGATGATATCATGCATATTGGTAGTATAGCTGCCTAAGGATGCTCCATGCCCGTGCTTGAAGTTACAGTTCCAGACGTGGACGTATTGGGCATTTTCGTCTGTTACTACATTGTCATCGCCCGTGTCGATATTACAGTTGTAGATGTTGACATATTGCGTCCAGATGGGCATACCGTCGGTATTGTGGGAAGGAACGGCAGCCTCAGAGTCAGGAGCGTAGATCTCGACATCATGAACGGTAGTATGCGCACCCCTGCCTGACTGTCCGATGGTCAAGTTGGCGCCTGGCGCATTCTGTATGCGGAAGTTGCGGAACAGGAAACGGTTGCCATTAGTGAAGCGAATCATGTTGCCTCGCTTCACACCACTGTCCTTATAGTGCTGCCACCAGGGACCACCCTGTCCCTCAAGAATCGAGGTGTTTCCTTCGCCTTCGATGACGACATCGGTGGGCGTATTTTTGTTGGTGATGAAGTTGTTACCCTCTGTCGCACTACGGTCACCATAAGCAATCCATTTTAGCGTGGCACCAGCGCAGAGATGAAGCACGGTCTTTGAGCCTATTTGAATAGTATTGGCGAGCCATTCGCCAGCAGGAATGACCACCATACCACCGCCAGCACTATTGGCAGCATTGAGCGCATCCTGAATAGCCTTGGTGTTATCTGCCGATTCGGTTGATGCACCATAACTGGTAATATAGAAGGTGTTACTCTCCGTAAAGGCTGGTAGGTTTTGAGGCAACTGTACTTCGCCCCATCCTTCAGGTGTGTTCTTTTCTGCCTTTTCTGCTTCCATAGAAAAGTTAATAACCTGTCCTCTGACCAATCCATAATTCATCAGTATCAGGACAACAAAAAATAGTCTGTAAAGTCTCATATTTTATCAGTAATTTGTTTTATGATGCAAAGGTACGATTAAGTGAGTAAAAATCCAAATTTATTTATGATTATTCGAGCATCGAAGTGCTTTTCTTTTTTGTTCTTGGACTAGCCACTAGCCTGTCAGTTGAGGAAATTGCTCAACTATAGTGCCAGGAAGCTACAATATCGCACCCTTATCCACAAGTATAAACAAGCCACCAGAGAGCAAGCAGAATCATTATTTCTCCGTTAGTTCTTCGTTAGTTGTTCGATAGTTCTCCGTTAGTTGTTCGATTTTCAATCGAAGAAATAACGAAGAAGTAACGGAGAAATAACAAACATATATTGAGCCTGATACATGGCAAGGACTGTCCTAAGGCTGTCCTAAGGCGAGTCAAGGCAGGAATCTCAACGATTTCCTGCATTGTTATTTTGTAAGCATTCGACAAATTACAGGTAGTAATACCTATATTCCATAACAATAGCAGCTACAATCACATTCGACTGTAGCTGCTATTGTTTTTTGTTCTTGGACTAGCCAAGCGACCATACGAGGGCGGACATCGCTGTGGAGTCCGCCCTTGCTGTATATTATTGAGTAGGGGATTGTTTCTTTTTTCTCTTCTTTTCTTTTGCCAAGCGTTTAGCTTCTGCTTTTCTGGCTTTTTGGCGATCCTTGAAGGCATTATAGATTGGTAATGCTCCAGGATAGCCTGCCCCCAACGCCTTTCTGTAAGCCCAGTCTGCCTCATCATAACTACCCACTTTCTCTAACGAGACAGCCATAAAGTAATAAAGGTCAGCTGTGTGGTATCGCGTTTGCAGTGCGCTGTCTCCATATTGGATGGTTTTTACAGCATCACAAGAGTCGTAAGCTTCATAGGCTAATTGGCAAAGACGTTTGAATTCTTCGCGTCGAAAAATGGAGTCAGCCTGTGTCTCGTGTGTGATGGCGACATCGTCTACGTTTCGTGCACGTGACCAGTAAAAACCTCCTCCATTGAAGTTTGGTTCAGCTCCAACACCTCCATATTTGTCGTTTTCTGCCTGTGAGCGTAAACCCTTATGATAGTGTGATTCCTGAGCGGAAACAAAGGTAACCATTGTTAGAAGAATTGTACTTATGATTATTTTTTTCATCTTTTATCAGTTGAAAACGAGGGCGGACATCACTATTGAGTCCGCCCTCGGAGTGTGTTTAGAGAATCTTAAGCTTTATTTGATGCCCTCACGCCACTTGCTTGCACCAACTTTTAACTTGTAAATCTGTGAGTTCCTTACTGCCTCGGTGTCGTTGTAGTAAAGTCCATCAAGGTTGTCAGTGCGGAATGTCTCAGGTCCGGCAGCGGAAATTGTAGTGTAGTGATGTGAAGGAATAGCATTCTTCATCAGTACACTGGTGGTAATTCCTTCCTCGTAGTGAACCTTCAGGTTGTCGGAAGTCTTATCCTCACCACCGTTGAGCAGTGCACCCTCACCAACCCAGTAACCAATACCGTCTGTACTTGTTTTGCTGAACTGATAATGTGTGAACACCTCACCAGTTTTAGCGTCGATATGCTCAGATGTTGACCAGTTATTGCTGATATTGAACTCAAACTTTAAGTCGGTAACACCCTTCATCTCAGAAACTCTCCATCCAGCACAGTTATGGGTAGCTACACGTCCTTCGTCACTATCATCATAAGCCAGGATGATGAGGTTGTCCTGAATGGTGAACTTGGAACCACGTGGTGCACCCTTACCACCCTTCGGGTTGAAGAAGCATCCATTGTTGTTCAATGTATTGAAGTTAACGAATGTGTTGTTCTTGATGGTGATGTTGTATGCCTGGTCTGCTGTCCATGTGGCAAGAGACTCAGCATCATTACCGATAAGATACATACATGGTGAGTCATAGAAGGTGTTGTTGATAACCTCGCAGTTAACGTATGGGTTAGCTCCCTTCTCGTTACCTCCCTTGAACGACATGTAGCCATAGCCGTCGCCCTTGTTGGAGTAGAATCCCATGTTGTAGTACTCATTGCCATAGATATAGAAGTGTTTGAATATCTTGGAGTGAGTTGTCTTGGTACGCATCCATCCGCGCTGGAAGCCTTGGAATGAACATCCGCTTACTTCGAAGTAATTCAGGATATATCCCATGGCGTCAGAGTTGATATCATTGAACCAGTAGTTGGCTGTAATGATGTCATTAGCATCAAGGTTCTTGTTACCTGAATTGTATGCGAGGGGTACGCTAAAGTCAATATTCTGGAACTTGATGGTATCAATCTCAAGAGGAACTGAAGCACTCTCTCCTGCCTGTGCGGCACGTCCAAATGCAAAGTTGCATGAGAATACTTCATGGTTGTTGTTGTAACGTCCGAGTCCGCTCATGAAGATCTTAGCTTTGCCCTTGGTGGGGATGTCTTCAGGGTTGGTAGCGAGCGTGAAGCCCTTATAGAGCTCGATAGACGTATCAATGAAGTAGTTCTTACCGCCTTCGAGGTAGTAAACCTGGTTCTCTGCAATCGTGTTGCTCTTCATGTGATTATAGAACCAGTCGTTGAGCTTGCACGCATCGTATGAAGAGATGTCTATGATGTAATCCACATTGTTGACGTTAAAGGTGTCAGTAGCCTGTGCTACGTGAGGTATGAGTATTGGCGCACCGGGATCACCCTTGGTACGTTTTACGACGCCATTGTAGCTTGCATCAGCAGCGTATGGTATATCCTCGTCATATACGTTGACGTTATATACGGAGTTCTCGTCTAAGCCATAGACATATACGTAGCCACGATCCCAGTCTTCCTGTGTGAGTTCGTAATGACGGAACTCCTCAGGTACATTGGCATCGGGAGACGATGGGTTGGCAGCTACTTCAAGGTAGTCAATCTTGAATACCTTCTCTCCATTGACTTCCTCAGTCTGGAAGAATGTCATAGACTGTCCGTTGGGCTTCTCGAGAGTATATGTGGTGTATGTCTCCAACTCCTCTGCCGTGTAAGAGGATGTAGAACGGTCGAGGTACACCCTGAAGGATGTCTTGTAGTTAGGATCTTCCTTATCCTCAAGGAACTGTGCACCAATAATAGTCGGTGTAGCGTAACGGTCGTCCATGTTAAGGTTCATATAGTCAGCCCATTGACGTCCGTCACCATAGCCGTACCACTTAGAGTTAAGCGGGTCGTTGTACTCACCATTCGCATCCTTTGAGAATGAGTGCAGGGCACGTATGGCGAAGCTGTATGTTGAGCCATACTGCAGGTGCTTGATGGTGATGGTGTACTGCTGTGGATCGGTGATGATGGTATCACCAATCGTTCCCGCATTCTTGACACGCTGCCATGCGGTCTCACCCTGGCTGCCAGCAAGGATGCCCCACTGTATCTCATATCCAACACAATTGTCAACGGTGTACCAGCAGAGGTATGCGGAGTTAGGTGATATGGTATGGCAGTTATAGGGATCTGTGCTTCCCTTGCCGGTGTTATTATCGCAGCGGAACATAGGCATGAACTCACGGGCTATGTCGGAGCTGAGATTTTCGTCTTTGTCCTTACAAGAGTAGATGGCTACGGTTGTAAGCAGCATTAGCGAATATATAATAATCTTTTTCATATATTTTTTTGCTTTATTAGATAACGCAGAGTACTTTATTAATAACCATAGTGTTGAGTGTATCCACCGCGCTGCAGTGCCTCGTTAGGCAGTGGCAGGAGGTAACGTACTGCGGGTAGCTGCTTAGCGTCAATGGCATAAGGCTCAATTGTTCTTACGTCGTTAGCACCGTACACGAGGACTATCTCACCATCGCGGACGCCGCCGCGGATGTATCCGTAGAAGGAATAGAGACACTGCGCCTTGATACCGCTGTCACTGCCCCAAGAGCCTGAGAATACCTTTGCCGTTGTCCAGGCTATCTTTGCCACATCGGAGTCGCTGCCTGTGATATCCTTTGCTGTCAAAGCGGTATATGGCAGAGCATTGTTGGTGATATACTTATCTACGCTGGTTGCCGTAGGATCATCAGCCTTGCCGTAAGGATCTACAATATAAAAAACAGGCAGGGTGTTATTGACAAAGAGCGAACCGTCACCAGGATTCTTGACGTAGAAGGCGTAGATGTTGCTTGGGAGAATAGAAGCATAGTCCTTGCCTGTAGCTTCGTTAATCTCCTCATAGTAGTCGCTCCATCCAGCACCCTCTGCACCAACGGAGTAGTACTTCAAGAATTCCCAGTAGATGGTCTCTGAGTACTTATTGTTGCGTACGAGGTCCTTCCAACGCATGTTCTCACCAGCGAACTCGAATTTACGCTCGTCGAGGATTGCGTTGAGGAGCTCTTCCTTATCAGTGACTGCATCATACTTGGTAATCTTTGCTGGGTCGCTGTTTCTGAAGGCACGCTCACGCACGATGCGGAGATCCGCCTTGGCCTGATCCTGCAGGTCCAGCTCATTGGCAGCCTCTGCATTCATCAGCAGTACGTCAGCATAGCGAATGTATGCGAAGTTGATGCCAGTGGAACCCGTAGACTCCTTACCCTGTGCAGAAGAAGACCAAAGCTTAGACCACTTGTTGTTGTGCATAGCATAGTCGTAGCGCAGTGTTGGCAAACCTGTTGCGGAGTAGTACCACAGTCCGCAGGTGTAGTCGCGTCGTGCGTCACCATCCTCAAAGTCGTACATGTAGAATGCTGTTGTACGTACGGAACCGCTTGTCTCACCCCATTGGCTGTATGATGTCTGACCGCCGCTGGAGGAACATGTCGGACCCTGATAGTAACCCCAGTTGCCGGTGTCATCCTTGCCGTAAGGGATTTCCCAGATGACATCATCGCCAGTATTGGCGATATAGGAGCACTCGTCGGTGAAGACAGCGGGGAAAGACTTTGCGAGACTGTGACCGCCAGCGATAATGACTTTGTCAGTGTATGTAAGTGCAATCTGATAATAGTCCTTATAGTTTGCCGGACGCTTCATGTAATAGCCCTTTGTGTCACCGGCATCGTGGTTAAGTGAGTAGCCACCTGCCTGCAGAGCGAGACGTGCTATCATAGCATATACAGCCTCTTTGGAGATACGCTCCGGAGCGTCAGAGATGTTCTTGTCGGAGTACATGTACTCGGCAATTTCGCGAAGGTCTTCGATGAGGGCATCGCTGATAGTCTGACGGTCAATGATGGCAGGAGCAAATTCTTCTGTCACGCTTGTAGGCAGGAAAGTGAATGGCACATCGCCCCAGTATGAGAGGAGCTCATGGTAGAACATGGCACGTATCATCTTTGCCTCACCAATCATCTGAGTGTATTCGTTGACAACAGGTGTTGATACTGTAGTCTCATTACCGAACTCGTCAACTTTTATTGAGGTACTGGTCTTCTTAGAGTAAATAGGGCTTTTCTCCAGATTATAGATAAACTCGTTGGCAGCTTCTACTCCATCGTAGAGAGCCGTCCAAAGCTTATTTACTGCAGAGCCACTGGACGTGACATCAAAGCGGCGCGGCGTGTTGGACTGTGCGTTCTCGTTTGAGTTGGCAGTGAAGTCCACGTCGCTGTTCAACATGACAGTGTTGTAGAGGCTATTGCCGAAGGCATCGTTTACCATAACCTTGGCATAGACACCGTTCAGAGCCGCATTGACTTCCTGTGAGGAACCGAAGACAGCATCAACGGTCTGCTTTGAAGGCGCATCTACATCGAGAAAGTCGTTGCAGGCGGTCAAAGCCATAACGCCAAGTCCACTGATTAATATATTTCTTATGTTCATAATTTCCTAATAATTATAAGTAATGTGAATGTACGTTATATGCATTAGAAGTCAACGTTGATACCGAAAGACCATGAACGCGCACGTGGGTAACGGTTGTAGTCCATAGAAGGTGTGAGACCAGACTGTACGTCAACCTCGGGGTCATAGCCGGAGTATCCGGTAATGGTAAAGAGGTTACCCGCAGAAACGTAAGCACGTACCTTGCTGAGGTAGAGTTTCTTGACGATCTTCTGAGGCAGTGTGTAACCGATAGTAAGGTCGGTGCAGCGGAGGAAGGAACCTTTTTCAACGAAGTAGGATATAAGCTGATTGTTCGTTACGTCTGCAGGGTTCCAGTTAGTTGCGTTGGCATTAAGTGCGATATACTGTGCCAGAGCGTTGTCAGAGTATGTGTTCTTGTACATGCACTCACCTGTTACTGGGTCGGTGTAGCGCCAGCGGTCAGTGAACTTAGACAGTACGTTGAAGAAGTTGTACTGTGAGGTTGTAGAGCTGGACAGAGCGTATGCTGTAGCATTGTACACGTCGAAGCCTAGCATATAGGTGAAGTTCATGGTGAAGTCGAAGTCTTTCCACTGACCGGAGAGTCCGAATCCACCCTGCAGTGTCGGGTTGGTGTTACCAATGACAGTCTTATCATTCTCGTCGATGATGCCGTCACCATTGAGGTCCTTCATCTTCATCTTACCAGGCAGTGTGGGCTCGCCTGAGTTTGAAGAGCCAAATACGTCGGTACTCATGATAACTGTGCCTTCTTTTGGCTCTGCAGCGTTGGAAGAGTTGAAGGTGAACTCGTCAAGGGAGTAGAGACCGTCGTATACATAACCGTAGAGAAGTCCGAGCTCGCCACCAACTTCGAGTTTGTAATCATTGCCCTGTGCAGAAGACCAGCGACTGCTGTTCTCGTAGAGCACGTTGTCGGTAGAATTGAGCTGCTTGATGGTCATCTTGTTGTGGCCAAGTGTGAGGTTTGCAGAGAGTACGTAGTCCTTACCACGGATGATGTCACCGTTGATAGTGAGCTCGATACCCTTGTTCTCTACCTTACCGATGTTCTGCATCTGCTTGGTGTAACCGGAGGTAGAGGAGATGATGGAGTTGTAGAGGAGGTCACGTGTTGTGTTCCAGTAGAACTCTGGGGTGATGCTCAGACGACCTCCGAACAGCGAGATGTCAGCAGCGATGTTACGTGTGATAGTTGTCTCCCACTTAATACTCTCGTTGGGGTATGTGCTTGGAGTAGAGTAGTAGTTCTGCTGGCTCTCGCCCCATGCCGGACCGCCGGTACGGTTGGTGACGTAGAGATAGCGCCACAGGTCATCGCTGATGTTGTTGTTACCGGCAAGACCGAAGGCTACGCGCAGTTTCAACTGGTCAACCCATTTGATATCCTTCATGAAGTTCTCCTTGTTGATTACCCACGCACCTGAAATAGAGGGGAACCAACCCCACTGGTTGCCAGGAGCGAACTTTGTGGAGCCGTCACCACGCAGTGTAGCAGAGAGCAGGTACTTGTGATCGTAGTTATAAGATACCTGTCCGAAGAAAGATGCGGTACGGTTTGAAGTTGAGAGTGTAGAAGTAGACTTGTATGGAGTACCGAGAGACATGTTGTTGAATGCCTGATCAGCGGAAATCTCACGAGAGAAGAGATTGTTCGTCTGCTCAGACTCCTCGTACCATGAGTTGTATATTTCCTGACCGAGGAGGAAGGAGAGGTTGTGAACATCCTTGATGCTCATGTCGTATGAAGCGGTGTTCGTCCAGGTGTATGACTGTGTCGTACGCTTCGTGATGGTAGCTACAGGCTGTCCTTTGTTGTAAGACTTCTGGCCTTCTGTTGTCAGGTAGCCGTAGAAGCGCTTGGTGTCGCGGAAGCTGACATTATAGTTACCCTCGCTGCGGAGCACGAGTCCTTTGATAGGAGTCCACTTCAGCGAAAGCTGGTTGCTGACGGTGTACTGGTGCTTCTTCTGGGTGTTGGTAGCGATATCGTTAACAGGATTTGTCAGCGTGAAATTAGCAGCCTCGTCAGCATCCTCTGCCTCATGGTAAGAACCCCATGAACGAAGACCTGCCGTAGGACGGTAGCGCAGTACATCGATAATACCGCCAGTACCTACGTTATCACCACCGGCACCCTGGTCACGACGGTATGTCATCTTCGGGTTGTAGTTGAGCTCGAGCTTCTTGTGCAGCTTCGTGTTCAACTTCAGGTTGAGCACGGTACGACGTACACCTGAACCAAGGATGATACCCTTATCCTCTGACTGGTTGATAGAGAGGTTGAACTTCGTAGACTCATTACCACCGCCAATGTTGACATTAGCCTGATAAGAGAGAGGTGTGTTTCCCATGACCTCGTCCTGCCAGTCGTTGGTAGGCTGACCATAGTACTTGTCGTTGTCAAGAGGGTTACCGAAGTTACCACGGAACGACTTAGCCCATGAAGAGCGAGTACCATTGGCAGCAGCGCGATCATACTGATAATTAACGAAATCACCTGTTCTCATCAAGTCGAGCTGCTTAGTGATATGCGACCATGTAAGACGGCCATTGAAGCTCACCTTTACCTTACCTTCCTTGGCTGACTTGGTTGTTACAACGATAACACCATTACCACCCTTTGCACCATAGATGGCGGTCAGAGAGGCATCCTTCAGTACGTCAATAGAGGCGATGTCCGAGGGAGGAATATCGTTGATATTCGCCTGTTGGAAACCATCGACGATGAACAGAGGGTCGTTAGACTGGGTTACTGACGTAGCACCACGCACGCGGATGTTGATGTCAGCACCAGGCTGACCATCGACAGTGGTAACCTGCACACCGGCAATCTTACCTGACAGGGCTTCTGCAGCTGAAGATACAGGTACGGCTGCCAGTTTAGCACCGCTTACCGAACCGACCGAACCGGTCAGGTCTTTACGGGCCTTGCTGGTGTAACCAACGACAACAACCTCGTCGAGAGCAGCGTTGTCGTCTAGCAACTGGATTTTCATGTCGGGACCTGCAGTGACTTCCTGTGTTACCATACCGATGTATGATATCACTACGGTCTTCGACTTCTGGAGCTTCAAGGTGAAGTTACCGTCAAAGTCGGTGACTGCTGCATTTTTTGCATTTCCCTTCTCAACTACGGTTGCGCCAATGACAGGTTCACCATTGGAGTCTGTAACCGTTCCCTTAGCAGTGGTCTGTGCAGACAGATTGCCCACGACTAAGAGCAAGCACATAATTAGTGCTGTTTGAAAGATACTCTTAAATTTAACAGACATAAAATTAGTAGTTTAAAAAATTAATTTATTAAAGTAGAATATTCTGGCTGCAAAGATACAATAAAAAAACGTAAAACGTGAAGATTTCTTTATATTTTTTTTGCAAACGTTTACGAATTGATGCGCAAGGTGTTTCCTTACTATTTGATAATCTGTTGGAAATAGTCGAAATGGGCCTTCCCAGAGGTGCCGTAGCAGAAAAGACCTACACGGATGCCTTTCCAATAGCCCGCACGTAGTGGGAATGGCTTGGCAATGGGGCTAAACGTTTTTCCGTCGGTGCTATAGTAGAATTGATGCAGGTTCTTCGTGCAATCGAAACTGATACGTAGGTAGATTTTCTTGAATTTGCCTTTTTTGACGATGGTACGCTGGCCTTGTGACTCGTAGCAGAGGCCTTCTGGCGTGAGTCCAACACCCAGAAATTGTTTTCCTGAACAGCACAGTCCTGCAAAGCTCTTGCCTGAAGCGGTGACTACTGTGGTACACTCGCTTTGGTAGCCTACCACCTTTTGGGTCAGCATGTTTCGACAAAGCTTCAAGCTGTCAGCTGGCTGGGCATGGATGGTCAGCCAGCCTGGCTTCTCGCTGAGGCTCCAGCGTTCGTTGTCAGGATTATGGTTCCACTGCCATTGCAGACCTAACGGACTGCTGAAGTCATCGTCAGTCTGGAGGGTAACGTGGTCTGGGGTAGGGGAGGGTATGGGCTTCTGCCATACACAGACAGGTTCGCCTATGCCGTTGCCGTCAATGTCGACGCCCATCAAAGGCCAGTCGTCTTTCCAGCGTGCTGGTTGCAGATGGACAACGCGCCCCAATACGGGCGTCTCCTGGAAATGATAGAACCACCACTGACCGTCGGGCGTGTCGACCAATGCACCTTGATGGGGTCCGTTAACATTTGTGGAGCCTTGTTCCAGAACGATGCGTTTCTCGTATGGACCGTAGATGTTACGGGCACGCAGCACGGTTTGCCAGCCTTGTCCTACACCGCCTTCAGGGATGATGAGGTAATACCATCCGTTACGTTTCAGGAATTTGGTTCCTTCTGCAACGGGACCTGTATACACGGTTACCCCCTCGTCAAGGAGCTGTTTGCCGTCGGGTGACATTTTGTGTACGATAATAGGGCCTGCACGATGCCGGCTGCGACCCAGATAGGCCTGTCCAGACGATTGGTGCTCACCATCGTCTTCGTCCCAGAACGGGCAAGGGTCTTCCCATTTCTCTACTCGCTTGACGAGGTGAAGTGGAGACCAAGGGCCATGAGCATCAGTGGCAGAACTCATGTAGAGTCCCTCGTCGGGAGTGCAGAAGTAGACATAGAACCGGCCTTCGTGGTAGCGGATGGCAGGAGCCCATGAGCCTCCTGCGTAATGTTGGTTGTGATTCCATCCAGGCTCATCGATGCGTGAGTATATCTGACTGACATAGTGCCAGTTAACCATATCGTCGGACTCCAGAACCTGCATGCCCATGAAGTGGAAGTCGGAGGCTACCATATAGAATTTTTCTCCTACTCTGATGACGTCGGGATCGGAGAAGTCTGCATTCAAGATGGGATTGACATAGGTGCCATTACCCTGATCGCCCCAATTTAGGCGTGTTTGCGCCTGAAGTGAGCCGCAGATGACGATGGATAGAAAAAGCACCAGTTTTCTCATAAGACTATTCAGTATCAATCTGTACGAAATCGGGACGGACATCAGCTTCCTCTGTCTGGATGCTGACATCACTGAACTGAATATTTCGGGCATGGCGTACGAAGAATCCTTTGGCGGGCAGATTGCCCCACATGGTAGACTCCGGATAGTCTTTCTCCTTCTCGTCTTTGATGGACTCCTCAATCTTAGGCAGGTCGCTGGCGCTGACGCCTCCCTTGTGATGGATGCTGATGCGCGACAGACTGACATTTTCAACAGGGTGACCTGGCAGTCCGCTGATGCTACAGCCCATGCTTCCCGCATGGCGTATCTGGATGTTGTCGAGGCGGATGCCATCGATGGTGCCTACATGGTCGATGGGTATCAGCGAGTCGAAATCTTTTCCTCCAAGCAAATAGCCTCGGGCGCGATTGCCCAGACGGATGAAGATGGGGGCCTCAGTACCCTCGACGCTGACATTTGACACGCTGACATTCTCCATTCTGCCACCGTCGACTATCTCGAGCGAGATGGCTGAAGAGCCAATCCATTGTCCGAAGAATTTCTCCTGCTGGTCATAGCTGGGCTTGACTACAATGTTGCTGATATTGATGTTGCGGAAGCCGCCATTGGTTTCAGTACCGAGCTTGATGGCATTGCAATGGCTGGAGACGACACAGTTGGCAATACTGATGTTCTCGCAAAGTCGGGGAGAGGTCGATTTCAGGGTGATGCCGTCGTCGTCGGAGTCAGCCATCATACGGCTGACGATGACTTCATGGCACCCGTCGAGGTCGAGTGCGTCGTTGTTATAGTTATTACGATTAATCACCTTGATGCCGTCTATGGTCAGGCGGTCGCAGGCCAGATAGTGCTGCATCCAGCATCCGCTGTTCTTCAGGGTGATGTCTTTGATGGTAATGTCGCTGCTCTGAATGAAGCGAAGCAGATGGGGGCGGGTGATGCCCTCGTCATTCCACGAGAGTTTCTTGAAGGCACGTCCGCGTCCGTCGATGGTGCCGTAGCCGTCAATGACCACATGGCTCACCTTGTCAGCATATATCAGCTGGATGGTGTTGGTCTGTGTACGCAGCGATACGTAGTCGGACTTCACAGGCAGATAGTCAGCCAAACGGGTGCTTCCATAGAGTGTGGCTCCCTGTTCCAGATGCAGGTGCACATTGCTTTTCAGGATAATAGTACCTATCTTGTAGTTTCCTGTTGGCACCACCACCCGGCCTCCTCCTGCCTGGCTGCACTCGTCTATCGCTTGTTGAAGGGCTTGGGTGCTCAGCAGGGAGGTGTCACTTTGTGCACCATAGTTCAGAATGTTGTAGTCTCTGGCAGCCAACTTGGTCGCTACTGCAATCAGACTAATCAGTATCAGTACTATTCGTGTTTTTTTCATATTCGCTTATAGGGCGGTAATTGGAGTAACTCTGCTGCAAAGTTAAGAACTTAAAATGAGAAATCCAAATGTTTCGTGGAAAAACAAACAGCGGAGGGCTGTTGGGCTCTCCGCTGTAATATTGTCATTGGGTGTTTACTTAATCACAACCTTCTTGCCATTGATGATGTAGAGACCACGTGGCAGGCTCTTGACGCTGCCCTGAACGCGAACACCAGTGATGGTGTAGATGCCATTGGCGGCAGCTTTCTCAATAACGTTGTCGTCTTTTACAAGACCGATACCTGTCCCTGGATCTTCAGCCGGTACATAGGTGCAGATGTCAGCAAGCAGTGCCTGGCACTCCTGCAGGGTAAGGATTGCATTGACCTGCTCCTGCATTGTGGAGGGTACCTTGAAGAAGCCGTTGCTGTCTTCTACGACCTGGTGATGCTCTACGTCGCCCATGTAGCGGTACATCATGTTAATCATGTACATTTTCAGACTTTCTTCAAAGTACTGCATCGGTGTGTCCTTATACTTGGCGATACAAGCCAGTGCATTGGCAGCCTCCGTGTTATATGCAGCCTGGATGGCAGCCTTGGCAGCAGCCTCTTCACCGAGGTAGTAGAGGTGGTTGTCACCGAATCCGAAACCATTGGCACCAGAGCCAGCTCCATTGCCATTTGCCTCGAAACCTAACTCAAAGGAGTCAGAATTGCTGTCGGTCTTGCTATAGATAATGGCATAGTTGAGCGGGGTGTAGCGAGTGTATGCCTTTGAAGCGGTCACTACAGGCGAGCACTTAGCGAGGCGCAGTGAGTCGTTGGTGGCACCATCCTTACCAAAGAAGAGCTTGATGGCAGGATTGTAGATGGTGTCGTTGGCAGTTTCAGATGCAAATGTAATCAAATCGAGATTCTGGAGCACAGAGGCAATGTTTACATATTGTGACCATGTGTCATCGGTAGCATAAGCCTTGGCGCGATACATATAGACACCAGGACGGGTGAGCTTGAAGGTCTGACTGGCTTTGCCGTTAGGACCTACAGTCGTACCACGCCATACATTGGCGCACTTGCCCGACTCGTATGCGTCGTTATTGCGAATCTGCCACTGCTTGAAATCAGGTCCTTCCCAGAATGTCCAACCGTTGATGGTTCTTGTAGAAGTGTAGTTAGGCTCAGATGTTCCCCATGCCTCGAAGCCGCCGTTGGGCAGTGTGAACTTGAGGTCGGTAGGATTGGCGTATGTTGCAGGAATCATCATGTAGTCCTGACGGGCAGTCAGCAGCAGCGTGTCCTGATGCATAAACTCATCGTACTGAGCGGTAGCCGTCGTAGCGTTTACCATAGCCTGAGAGGCGTCGATAACGGCCTTGAAGGCCGATCTCTCAGAAGCTGTGGCACCAGCGTATGCTTCGTCAGCAAGGGTCTCGTTGCAGGTTGCAACATCGGCCTTCAGCGTCTGGTAAGCCTTATTGATGTTAGCGAAATTGGTGCGAGCCGTATTCATGCTAGTGATGGCTGCTGCAATCTCGTCCTTATATTCCAAAGTGACACGGGAAGGATCCTTCTCTGTTCCATCAGCATCCACTACAGTCAGCAAATCGTCGTATTTTTTCTGATACTCTGTGATAGAGTCAGTAAGTTCCTTATGTCCCCAGGGATATCCGTCGTCAATGGTCTTGGCATTGTCGTTGTTGGCATTCTCCAAGCGGGTAAACAAGGTCTCGCGGAGGCTCTTCAGCTGGTCATAGGCATAGAAATGGTCGATTTCTTCCTGTGTCTTGCCTACTACGCGGAATTCTGGGTTGCGCAGGCTGTAGCGTCCACCGGTGCTTTCAACCACGGGGAAGTGGAATCCACCGGTAATGTTCTCACCTTCCTTGATTTCACCAATCACATAGAGACGCTGCCAGTTCTGACCATTCAGCACGGTCTCTGTGTCGGCAAAGCGCCAGGTCGGGTGGTTGAGCTTATCTTCCTCAGTAGCTGGCTTGAAAGCCAGTGTGTCAGTGCCTATCCACATCCAGGGACCTGCAATCTTGATACCGTCGTTAGAGCCATAGCCGTATGCGTTCACATCAGCATTGCTTGAATAGCGGGCAGCTACGGCCTGTGCCTCGATGGAGAACATATACTTGCCAGGAACCATCGATGTGTTTTTGAATATGGTGTCTACAAGAGCCATACCACAATCGAGGGTGTAGTCATTTCCTACTTGGATACCAGCGCTGAATACATAGCCGTCGTTCTCAGGACGCTCCAGGCTGCCGTCGTTGGGCGAGAAGCCCCAGCGACCACCTATCGTACGCCATGTGCCACGATTGGCATTGCTGTAGCTATTCCACTGAGAGTAGCCCCATCCAGAGCCTGCCCAGTCGCTCAGATAACGGGGTGTGCTCATTCCATCTACCGTTGTACCTACCGCATTGCCGGCATTGGCATCCAGATAAGTGTTGATAGCCACGGCAGAGGCTTCGAAGAGTCCTTCCCATTCGCCCGGGCTGTCAGCCGCATCCGTCGGATTAGCCAAATAATCCTGGAAAGGAGCCATCACTTCGGCCAGCTGTTCCTTCTCTTTGGTAAAGTCGGCCTAGTTGTAAAGCTTGGTCATGTAAGCTAGTTCGCGCTCTGCAATACGAGTGTCGTAGACCTCCTTAACCGGATAAATCTCAAAACCTGTGAACTGGGCGTTGGTTGCCATTCCGGAGATGTTGATGCAGAGGAACTTGCTTCCAACAACCTGGAAACTGTAAACCACCTGCTGCCATTCCGTGGTAAGCGCTGCATTGGCGGCAATGCCCACATAGCCTGTTGTGTCTGTCACAGAACCATTGTCATCCAGGAAAATGTTCAGACAGTTGGTTGTACCCTTGGTATTGCTCAAGAAAGCAGTCTCCACCTTGGCATAGTAAGAGATGGTGTAAACACCGGTCTCAAGAGGCATTACATAGGCCAGGGTGTCAGCTAAACCTTCGGCATTGGCAGCGCCCTTGCTGATGACAACATTCTCAGCGTTGGGACCTTTTCCAGTCTCAATGCCCCAGAGCTCACCAGGCTCGCCTCCCTTACCGTTAGTCCATTCGTCACCAAAGCCCGATGCGAACACACCGTTGACAAAGACATTGGTACCATTGACTTTGTACTTTGCCGTAGCAGTGAAGAGATAGTCACCCACGTTGGCAGCATAGGTTCCCATCACACAAACTACAGCAAGTAATTGCATAAGTAGTCTTTTTTTCATAAACGTAGTATTTAGTTATTAAAAATATAGTTCGTTAGTTGCAAATAGAAAGTATTCGGCTGCAAAATTAATCATTTTTTTGGAAACGAGAAATAATTTGTGTTAAAAAATAAAGGTGAGCAGCAGAAATCTGTTGCTCACCACTTGAAATTCATCGAATGATGATTGTTTCTGTTACACTATTGCGCCCGTTTTGCATTTTCACAATATAGGTGCCTGATTGTACCCCCCGTTTCTTGAGTTCGTTGCGGATGTTGCCGCGCAGTGTCTCAAGAGAGCAGACATGAATACCGGCGAGCGTGTAAACCTCACAGGCTACCCAGCTGTCGGAGGCGAGTGTGCCTATTCCTGCGGAAGCGTCATCGGTAATGCTGAGTACACCCGTCTTGGCGGCAACCTTACTGGTGTCCCAATAGAGACCTTCGGGCAGTGTAGGCAGACTGTATGCCAGTGTGCCGCTATAGGTGCTTGCTGTCCATAATGTGAAGCTGTCGCCCACCTTGGGTACATAGCCGTCCAGCAGTGTCACCTTCAAAGTTCCATTCATAAAGAGATACTTAGGCTCCAGCTTGGAATACTCATTTGCACTCATAATCTGTATGTCCAGCACGGCTCCTTCGTTGATTCGGCAGGCAGCTGTTGTCTTAATGGTGCCGGGAACATCAGAAAAGTCAATGAGGCTTTGGGTGATAGGCGTCAGCGTTGACCCATTTTCCATGATAAAGGATGATAATACGCCACCGCCTCTCATGGTTGCGCCGTCCTTCAGTGTCACGCTGGAGTTGAAGAACTGCGTCGTTTCATTGCCATAGAAAACGAGTTCGCCCTGCTGAATGGTGAGTTGACCACTAATGGCTCCTGCTCTTGTGACAGTCATAGTGCCCTTGCCCGTCTTAACGATGGGTGCCGTAGATGCGAATGTTGCTACAATGTCAGCATCATTACCACCTATATAATACGTTCCGTCGCCCGCCAATGTTCCTGAACCCGTAACGTTGCCAATTACTACGTTATAGTTCTTGGCACCTGCTGGACTGCCTTGGTTGGGGTCGTTATTGGAGAATGTGAACCCGCTGTTCAGTCGCAGGGTGGCCTTTGGCAGACCTTTGCTGTTGGTGAAATTAAATGTGGGTGTGTACGATTTCTTGTTTTGGCGATTGGTTGCATCGCTGGCTGCCGGTTCCAATATGCCCTCGAACTCGCTCCAGTCGCCATTCCAATAGCAACGCACACCACCACTGGCAGGCTTAAAGGTGCCCTTGCCGGTGAGCTTGCCGCTATAAGTGCCTCGGAACGATGCATAGAACTCGCCTGTAGCTCCCTCGGGTACGACAAAGTTAGTCGTATTGGAGATATTCGTCGACTCATCGCTAGCTCCCCAAATGACACCATTGCCAAACTCTACTGTAGTCGGTAGTTGGTCGACATAGTTAAGGGCCTGTGAATTAACCCTGCCAGCCTTAACTACCAGCTTGGAATAGTTGCGCCCGGCTCCTATAGTCATGGTTCCTGCTCCGCTCTTTACAAGGGTGGCACCAGAGCCAATGAAGGGCTTGTTGAAGGTTAGCGACATACTCTGCGGAACCTCCAGTGTTGCCGTACCATTCAGCGAGAAGGGTTGGTCGGTAATAATGACTCCGTCAGCCTTCAGCGTTGTTCCATCGTTGAGCGTGACGCTTTGGACTGCACTGCCCAGCGAACCATAGTTCTGGCCGGTGAGATTGGCTAACTGGTTGACGATAACGCGTCCTCCGTTGATAGTGGTGTTACCAATGCGGTTCTCGTTCTTAATGGTTACATCGCCTGCTCCATTCTTAACTAAGGGGCCTCCTCCGAGAATGCTATCTCCTAACAGGGTGTACGCCTTTGTCTGGTTGTTGAACGTGATGCTCTTCGGGCTGACTGCACCCTTCACATTGACGGTAGTAGAAGCTGCATTGTCGTTAAACTCTACATCGTCGCCTATCACAGCATAGTCGGGGGTTCCGGCGTTCAGGAAGTTCTTGCTGATAGCCATGTCCCAGATGTTACTGTCGGCAGTGCCGTTCCACACTACAGAAGTTGCTCCACGAAGTTCTTCAACGACGAGCCACAGTTTGCTGTCTTCATAGCTCAGATAGAAGCGCTTGCCACTCAGACCCTCCATCAAGACATCGCTCAGCTGTCCTGTCAGTTTGGCAACGGTGCCCAGTTCATAGCGTCCAGCTTCCAATTCCGCGCTGGCATTAAACTGGAATACAGGAGCCTTGTATTTGGGACCAAACTCCCAAGTTTTGGCCTCAATGGATAGTTGGTCTGCATTGATCAAGTCAGACTTACCTCCTTGAATATCAAATACAATACGAGAGCCGAAGCCTAAGTTTAAAGTGGATGCTGTCATTGTACCTACGGCATTCTTGCCACCAGGATAGATGGTTGAATTGTAGTCCGCAGTAATGCCCGCAAGAAATTTTCCACCATTTGAAATCAGTGTCGTATGTCGGTTGAGCCATAGTGGGCTGCTCTCTAATGTACCGTCGAACTGAAGTGCTCCGTTCCAAATGTCTGTGCGACCTGTGTGTTTCTCTACAACATTAGGTAAGACAAGGGTTCCCTCGCCCTGCTTCACTAAACGCATGCTGCCAGCGAAAGCGCCGCCGGTAAGGGTGGTCGTATAACTGACAATATTGCGAGTGGGCGACTTGGGAGTTGAGGCTGTGGCTTGCTTGTCACCTGTGCCCTGCACCCAAGCAGGCGCATTGACCGTCAGGATGTAGGGCGACGCTCCGTCGGCAACAGCTATCGTCTTGTCTTCATAGCCTGAAATCAACAGATGGTCTTCCGTGCTTTGAATAGTACCGCCATTTGATATTTCGGTGCGGCCTTCAAGCATGAGGGGAGGCGGTGCCATCGTGATGCCCTCTAACTCGCCAAGGAAATAGCTCAGGTGAGGGGGCTGGTTGTAACCTACACATTGCCACGCCATTCCATTGCGATACTGATAATCATGCCAAAGTGTATAGATGCCATATTTAGTGGCATAGTTGGTGGTATAGACGTGAAGAGCACTGTTGTCGCTGGTGCGCAATACCAGTTCCTCGCGCCAGTCACCCAGAATGTCGCCTTGTGCAGAAGGATTGTTCTTTGAAGAATTGTTGAGAATGCCAGTAGGTGTATAAAGTCCACTGGATTCAAAGAAGGCAAGACGCCCATTTCCCCATTTCGTAATCTTAACCGATCTTTGTACACCTGGAGAATTCATGATTTCATCCAGCAAGTCTCCATCCCAATAGATGCGGTTGTTGAGGTCGCCCCATGCCATGTAGCTGTCGCCGTCATTTTTGATAATCTTATCACTGGAGAGACCTATAATTCCTGATGAGACGGAACGTCCTTGTCCGCCATAATAGTCGTTAGTGAAGTTTCCTGCTAAAGCACGACCATCATCGCCGCCGTCGGCTTTACGATAGTAGAGTTCTCCTGTAGTGGCGTTCCAGTAGGAATTTCCCTGAGAGCCTTCCTGGCATGTGAACTGTTCCAATCCCCAACGATAGGGATCCAAGTCACCACAATGCTGGGCATCACCATGTCCAAGGCCTGTCGTTGCCAAACCAAATCCTGTGTCATCAATAATCATCGACCCAAATACAATCTCGTCCCGGCCGTCAAGGTCGACATCGGCTATGGCAAAATTATGGAAGCCATTGCCATACCATGGTGACTTCGAATCGTAGCAGTTCCATCGCCAGCGCTGCGTTAGCTCGTGGGTTGTCGGATTAACGTCAAGGGCACACATTTTGTGGCGTGTATAGCAGCCTCGTCCTAAGAAAATAGAGGGGTGGCGGCCGTCCAGATAGGGAGCTCCAAAATAGTGCTTGCATGAGCGGTGGCCCGTGTCAGCCTGTCCCCAGACAGTGGCATAGTCACTCTCGCCCTCTTCGAAACGTGGCAACGGATAAGTCGCTGGTGTCCAATTGCTGCTGCCATCCCATCCATAAGGTTCACCCGTCTCACCATTCAAGTAAAGCAGGTATTCTGCCCCATAGTGGGTGTACTCGTCGCGAGGTGCATAATAGGACATGTCACCAATGTTGATGGTCTTTCCAGAGGCTGTGTGGATAATCATGTTATCCGCACCACGCATAATCATCTCGGCCTTTCCGTCTTCATCCCAGTCGTAGCCTATCATGTCCCACTGCTCGTCAGCACCGGCCATAAGATTGGGCCCAAGGTCAATCCACCATAGTCGGGTGCCATCCAGTTTGTAGCACTCGTAAAGGTTGAAATCTGTCTGGTTGTCGGCAGCCATGCGGTTTCCTGTATCATTGTTACGCTTGACAATAAACTCACACACTCCATCTCCATCTACATCAGCCAGAGTCACGTCGTTAAGTGTGTAGCCAGCCTCAGAATTGGAATTGCCATTCGTTATGGCATTGCCGATTTCAACGCCGTTACGATTAACGACGGGTTTGACTTTCACCTCTAAGTACTGCTGACCCCAGGCTTTTACTGAGGCAGATTTTTGCTGGACTTGACCACGCACAACGGATTCCACCTGATAGGTGTCGCTGACCGTACCGTCAGCAACAACAAAATTGGTAACATCCAGATTCGTGGCTATCACAGCTCCGTTGCGGTAGAGGTTATACTTGGTGTCATAGTATTCATTGCCATATTTGCGCCAAGTCACCAGATAGCCGCCGCTGTTCATTGGCACAGCCACCAGTCCACGGTCAAGTTTGTCGGTTGTGCGCTGAGCGTTGGCATGAACACACAATAACCCTAATAGAAACGTTAATAAGTAAAATTTCTTCATCGATGATATGTTTTAGTTGTACTCGTTTCGGGCGCAAAGTTACTTATTAGTTTGGAAAAATCCAAATATTATTTGGTTTTTAACGCAGTTATTCGTACCTTTGTCCGGCAAAACTAATCGAAAAACAAATGAAACAGATTGTTTGTATGTTGGCACTACTGGGGAGCCTGGTCTTTCAAGGGCATGCGCAGACGACACCAGCGGTAACGGTCTACAAAGAGTTCAGACCTGCTACGATTCATCTGGCTGACGGACGGCTGTTGAAGGTTTCGCTGGCCAATATCTTTCTGAAAAACAGTTCGCTGCTTTATAAGAGCGGGGTGGATACCAAGGAGGCTAATCTGAAGACGTTGACGCAAGTGGATTTCGAGGACCGGTCGTATTATAAGATAGACTCACTGCTGGCTTATCAGGTGGACACCATTGGGAATGACGCCCTTTATTGTGCCCAGAAGATAGACTTTGTGGCGTGGAGGCAGATGGTGGCTAACAATTCGGTGCTCTCCAGTCTGGACTTGGGCGACATGATAGGGTATAGTTATGCGGAACTGGCTGACGAGCAGGATTTGCACTTTCCCATTATCCAACTTTACTTTTTCCGACTGAATGACAAGTTCGTGCTGGCACATGAGCGGAATCTTAAACGGGTCTTGAACAAAGAGAAGAGGCGACTGATGGAGTCGATGATGATTGACAAGAGCTTCAGTTGGACGGACGAGCAAAGCCTGCTGAAACTATTAAAAACAATACAATGAACGATATGAGTAAGAGATTAATCTGTTGGATGATTGCCGCCGTGTCAATGACGTCTATGGCACAGGTGACAGACCTTGGCGGTGTGAAAGATGTGAATGGGGTGGTGGACAATACCCCTGACAGTATAGCTAAGGCCATGACGGCACGTCCTGTGCCTGGGTCGAGTCGCAGGGGAAATAACCCCGTGCTGTTCCTCATTGGTAACTCGACGATGCGAACGGGAACGCTCGGCAATGGTAATAATGGCCAGTGGGGATGGGGATACTATGCTCATGAGTATTTCGACCCCACGAAGATTACGGTGGAGAATCAGGCGCTGGGCGGTATGAGTAGCCGTACGTTCTATAACAAGCTGTGGGAGCCTATCCGACAGGCTATCCGACCGGGTGACTGGGTAATTATCTCCATTGGGCATAATGATAATGGACCGTATGACTCGGGGCGAGCTCGTGCCAGTATTCCTGGAACCGGCTATGACACGCTGAACGTGACGATTAAGGAGACTGGTGAGCAGGAGACTGTGTATAGCTATGGAGGCTATATGCGTAAATATATTAATGATGTACGCGCGCAAGGGGGCTTTCCCATCCTCATGTCGCTGACACCACGTAATGCATACGACGACAAGGGTAAGATTGTGAGGAAAGAACATACACAATGGCAGATGCAGGTGGCTGCTGAGGAGGGAGTGCCTTTTATCGACCTGAATGAGATTTCCGGACAAAAACTGGATGCTTATGGCCCTTGGAAAACGAGTTACCATTTCTTCCTGGATAAGATTCATACCAGCCGTTTTGGGGCAATGATGAATGCAAGGTCGGCTGCTGAGGGACTGATGGCCAGCCATAATCCCGCGCTGAATCCGCTGAAGGCTATGATGCGTAACGTGTTGCCCCCCACTTATGACCTACACCGTACTGAGGGTAAGCCCGTGGTGTTCATCACCGGTGACAGTACCGTAAAGAACAATGACAAGGACGAGAATGGCATGTGGGGCTGGGGAGCTGTGGCAAATACTATTTTCGACGAGACCAAGATTGACATCGTGAATGCGGCGATGGCAGGACGTAGCTGTCGCAGCTATCTGAACGAGGGCCGCTGGGATAAAGTGTATAACAGTCTGAAGCCAGGCGACTTTGTACTGATTCAGTTCGGACATAACGATATCGGTGCCATTGACAAACCTAAATATCGTGCAGCAATTGCCTCGGGTAAGGATACTTGTCATGTCTACAAGATGCAGGCAGCCAAAGAGGATTTGTCGAAGCAGAATGTGATAGACCAGAAACTGAAGTCGAATGCACAGGTTGGAAGCTATGAGGTCGTCTACTCCTTTGGCTGGTATCTGAAGAAATTCATACAAGATGTACGAGAGAAGGGCGCTACGCCTATTCTGGTCTCATTGACGCCGCGTAATGAGTGGAAGGACGGCAAGATAGAGCGTAGGAACGAGTCGTATGGCAAGTGGTACCGTGAAGTGGCTGCTGAGACTGGTGTTGAGTTCGTGGACTTACACAATATTACGGCTGACTTCCTGGACAAGAAGTGTGGCAAGAAAGAAAAGGCTATGAAATATTTTAACCATGACCACACACACACCTCACTTCTCGGAGCGAAGACTAATGCACAAAGTGTGGCCAAAGGACTGCGTGCGAACAAGAGTCCTTTGGCCAGCTATCTGAAAAAGAAGTGATGGCTATTGAGGGATGACCTCTAACATGTAAATGGCATCGAGCGACCATAGTGCCGCATCGTTGGTAGAGAGGCCTTTGCGTGGAGCTAACAGTGAGTTCCATACAAAGGCTTTTCTTTGTGCATCACGGTCGAGCCATGCCGCATAGGCATCGAGACGACGAACAGGAAAACGGTTTTTCCGTGTCTGCCAAGCCATTTCACGATAGCGGCGGGCGTGGTCGAGCCAGCAGGTGTTGAAAGCATGGTCTGACATGAGAGGCAAGAGCTCGTTCATAACCTCAAATCCCCCCATAATACTGAGTAGATGGAGAGAGCTACGCAGTGAGTCGGGGCCATCGTAGCTGATACGGCCTGTAGCAGGGTCATAGCCTTTGGCCAGGTTGCCTGTGAAGATGCCGTCGGGCAGGGCGGCAATCGACTGCATGCCTGTCCTGATTTTATGATAGTAATACTTGTTGCCGGTGCGTTCCCATTCCGTCATCCAGTTACCGGCATAAGCCACCCAGTCGGGGCCTATGCGCAGACGGGCTGGTGCTGAGCAGGGATATTTCTCTCGTGGCTCTGCCAGCCGCATGGGGTCCAAGTGCCATAACAGGGTGTCGGCATCCTTTTGAAGTTGCATGAGGTCACCCGTACGCCCATCGGCAGTCAAGTAATAATAGTAGCGTAAGAAGGCGGCTTGTGAGATACGAGCCTCCTTGGCTCCACAGCCCCAATGGCTGACGTTATGGCGACTGCCCAAAGGAGCAAAGGGACCGATATGATAGGTGTCCACCTCGCTGTTATGCCGAGTCATAGCCTCAGCCATGCGCCAGATGTCTGGACGGCCACTGCGAAGGAACATCATCCAGAGCCATATGGGCGAAGCCAACTCGGTGTTGTCCCAGGCATATCCTCCTACGTCGTATCGCCACGCATCGCGTTCTGGGTCGTAGGCATGCATGAAGTCGCCGTAGTTCCAGAAGCCATACCATTTATGACGCTCTGTTTCTTTTTGGTAGATACGGATATACTCATCCAGCCGTTCTTCAACTTCTTGGTGTTTTGTCGGTAGCGACCAGACACCAAAGGCTTGTCGGCTGTGCAGGTATTCTGGGGTTGGTAACAGGCGGGTGTCGCTTGTCAGCATAGCCGTTTGACGGGCAATAGCCTCTTTGCCGGGGTATCCTCCTTGCG
>ERZ842401.2376-NODE-2376-length-25260-cov-21.293553_pt1 | contig 25260 bp, 21 predicted proteins | sample MGYA00521270_ERZ842401 | MGnify/ENA primary metagenome ERZ842401 (study PRJEB31892, sample SAMEA3878208) | bioreactor metagenome | biome: Moose rumen | place: Sweden | collected 2011-10 | study: EMG produced TPA metagenomics assembly of the PRJEB12797 data set... | reverse complement strand
GTTCAATGGGTTCTGCTCTCATTGCGGCTCTGAAAAAGGATTTATAGAACCCACCATTAGAACTGTGAGTAAAGGAAGGGCTGAACCGTTGCACTGGCAAATTGCAGCACCAGTTGAATGAGGACAATGAAGGCGAACAGCTTGACCCACCATGGGGCGGCGATGAAGCGTTCACGCAACTTGTCCCACACGACCGACGGAACAAAATGCAGGCCAAAGATGATGCCCAGCATGATGCACCACGTGCTGCGGCGTGCCAGGAACACAGGCAGATAGGCCCATTCAAAGTCGGTAAAAATGCCGCGGATGACCTGACCAGCCGCCTGGAACGTGCTGGCCCTGAAGAATATCCACAGCAGCGACACAAAGGCGAACGTCATCAGCCACGACACAAAGCGCGTGGCCCGCGTGCTCTCGATCCTGTCGAGCCATGGTTTGCTCAACTTGTGAACACACAGCGCGATGCCATGCCCGGCGCCCCACACGACAAACGTCCATGCCGCGCCATGCCACAGGCCGCCCAGCAGCATTGTCACCATGAGGTTGATGTGCTGCCTGGTTTTCCCCTTGCGGTTGCCGCCCATGGGGATGTAGACATAGTCGCGCAGCCATGTGGACAACGAGATGTGCCACCGGTGCCAGAACTCGGTGACATTCAGCGAACGGTATGGGAAGTTGAAGTTGATGCCAAGGTCAAAACCCATGATGCTGCCCAGACCTATCGCCATGTCACTGTAACCCGAGAAGTCGCAATAGATCTGTATCGTGAAGCCAAGCACCGCCATGAGCAGCTCAAAGCCGGTGTAGCCGCCAGGATTGCCAAACACGATGTTGTTGTACTGCGCGATGTAGTCGGCAAAGACCGCCTTCTTCAAGATGCCCAACATCACCAGCCACAAGCCGCCATAAACCATATCCCGCGATGCTGGCTTGTTTTCACGCAGCTGCGGAATGAAGTCCACCGCCCTGACAATGGGGCCAGCCACCAGGCAGGGGAAAAACGAGAGGAAGAAGAGGTATTCCAGATAATCGTCGACTGGCTCAATCTTCTTCCTGTACACGTCCACCACATAGCTGATGGTGCGGAACGTGTAGAAAGAAATGCCCACCGGCAAAATCAGGTCCAATGGCTGGAAATTGCCCTTGATCAGGGCTTCGAGGTTAGACATCACAAAGTTGCTGTACTTGAAGAACAGCAGGATGCTCAACGAGAAGACGAGCGACACCGACAGGGCGATGCGCCGCTCGGTGCGATTCTTGCTGGAGTCGATGAACTGAGCCACCCACCAGTCAAAGACCGATGTTGCCACCAGCAACAGGAAAAACAGCCCACTCGACTTGTAGAAGAAATAGAGACTGAAGGCGATGACAAAGAGCATCATCTTAGAACGGCTCGACTTCAGCAAGGCATACAACGGCAGGAAAACCATGAACAGTATCCAGAACAATCCGCTCGTGAACAGCATGGGCTCGTCACGGTTAAAGGCAAACAGCGACAACAATTGGGTGATATCGATGGTGTTGAGTAACATAGCGGTCACACTGGAGGTTGATAGACAACGATGCGCGAGGCGCGCGCAGTCACGGCATCGGGCTTGTTCAGACGGATGGGGTGGGCACAAGACGTGTCCATCCACTGAATGACACGATCCATCCACCGCCGGGCCGACTCTCGCGTGGGATGGGCACCGTCACGGCTGCGGTCAAACGTGTCGTTGGCGCTCAGGTAGAAGCAGCCGCGGTCCAGTTCCTGCGCCAGCAGGTCGTTGATGCCCGTGTCCTTATCCCAGTTGGGCGGCCCGATCCACACATAGGGGATGTCGCCTATCTCGGCCAGCATCTTCTTGAGATAGGGACGGCGTGCCCGCTTGATATCGGGCACATACAGCTCATTGGCACCCAGACACACAAAGATGTAGTTGGGGTGGAACTTGTTAATCAGTTCGGTGAGGCGCGCCGTCTGTCCCCAGCACAACGTGGAACTGCTATACCAGATCACCTCGACCAGAGTGTGGCCGCTCTTGTCGCAATAGGCGGCAAGCCGTGGTGCCAAGCCCTCAAGCATCGAGTCACCGATGAAGAGAATGTTCTTGGCGGTCGTGTCCACGGGAGCGCGCCACTGTTCGGCACCCTCCACACTATCCTTGTCGATTTTTACCTTGGATACGGAGAAAAGGTCCTTCACGTTTTGGGCGAAAGTGGCTGTCTTCATCTCCAGCGGGCCCACACCGATGCCGTCTTGCCAGAACGACAAGGCGGCGAAGAAGATGAGGGCGGCAAGCAGCAGGGACCATAGGCCCCAATAGGGTTTGTTCATTCAGTCTGTTACAGTTATTATTCCTTGAGCAATCTAATACCCAGACCAGGACGGTCATGCAGGGTAATCTTGCCATTCTCGACCGTCATGCCCGTGAAGCGGTCGTTGGCAATGAGCAGATTGCCGTCCAAGTCGGCATAGTCTACAACCGGCGACAGGTTGGCGGCGGCAGTGACAGCGCAAGAAGTCTCTGTCATGCAGCCAATCATCACCTTCATGTCCAGAGCCCTGGCCAGGGTCACCATCTTGTGGGCCTCATGCAGTCCGGTGCTCTTCATCAGCTTGATGTTGATACCGTCATACACACCCTTGAACCTGACGATGTCGGGCAATCGCTGGAAAGCCTCGTCGGCAATGATAGGCAGCGGCGAGCGCTCACGCAGCCAAGCCGTCTCGTCAATCCAAGTCTTGTCAAAGGGCTGTTCCACAAACAGGCAATTGTGCTCCTTGAGCCAGTGGCACATCTCCAGGGCATATTCCTTGTTGTTCCAGCCCTGATTGCAGTCCACGCAGATGGGCACATCGGGCATCATCTCGTTGATGATGTTGATCGTGGCTTGATCCTGGTCCAGACCCATCTTGGCCTTGATGAGCTTGTAGGGGCGCGCTTCTTCCACCTTCTGGCGCACCACATCGGGGCTATCGATGCCGATGGTGAAGCTCGTCACAGGTGCATTCTTGGGATTATAGCCCCAAATCTTGTACCACGGCTGTCCCATGATTTTGCCCAGCAGGTCATGAAGGGCGATGTCGATACTGGCCTTGGCAGCGCGGTTGTTCTCGTCAACCTTGTCAACATAGTCCAGAATATCCTCGATGCAGAAGGGGTCATTGAACTGCTCCAGATCCAGCTTGTTGAGAAACGCGGTCACGCTCTCAACGCTCTCGCCCAGATAGGGAGGCATTGATGCCTCGCCATAGCCCGTGACGCCCTCAAACTCGAGTTTGACCTGAACGTCGGGCGTGGTGGTGCGGCTGTAGCGGGCCAGGTTGAAGGCGTGGCGCAACTTGAGTTCATAGGGGAAGAACGACAGTTTCAACTTGCCGGTCTTGGGGACCTGATGCACGCGCGGAACGCGGCGCGGACGTCCTTTCCTTGTGGCCTGCTCCACGGCGTTAATCGACACGGGCGACGCGGCGGCAATCGCCGTCAGTCCCATTCCTGCAATAAATTTTCTTCGATCCATAATACTACGGTTTATTGGTTAATTTTTGGTTATGAATTCTCTCGTTTAGAAATACCATGGGTGGCTCTTGAGGGCGGTGATGCCCTTGGTTCCCACCATGCCCCTGATGCGGCTTGCGCTCAGGGGGGAATACAGGTAAGGATAATCACTGGCCTTGGGATCCAGGCTGTTGATCTTGACCTGTCCCGAGCAGTGGATGTACTTACCGTCACGCAGATAGATGCCGACATGGGTCACGCGGCCCGTCTTCTCGTTGCCAAAGAACAAGAGGTCGCCCGGCTCAAACTGGTGCCAGTCGGTACCCTTCTTGAAAATCTTGCCTGTCAACGCCTGCTGCGAGGCATCGCGCTGCAGGATGATGCCGTTGCTCAGGTAGCTCACCTTGGTCAGGCCCGAGCAGTCGGTCACCTTGGTCGTAGTGCCGCCCCACAGATAGCTGGACCCCATCATGCGGCGGGCTGTCTTCTCGATTTGCGCCGCGCTGAAGCCCTGCTGGCTCCACTGCGACAATTCAGCGACGTCGGCAGCATCGACCCACCCCACTCTACCGTCGGGCGTGGCCAGTTTAACCCAATTGCCCTGTGCGGTCTTGTATTCCAGGATATTGCCCATCACAAGATCGCTCACCGTCTCGTCGCCGTGAGGCTCAGTCACCAGGCGCGAGTCATAGGCCGTTACGATGTACCGGGCGGCCTTGCGCCACGCTTTCATCTGGGCCTCGCTCTTGAACGCCAGCGAACTCTCAGGGACATAGGCGATGTAGTCGTCGGCCATCTGGACCCGGTACCAGTCATCGCATTTCTGGAGCACCTTGACCGGGGCGCCCATAATGCCCTGTGTCGCGATTTCGGCACTGTGCTTGGGCTCGGTGCGCAGGGTGGCGATACTCAGTTTCACCTGTGCCCACTTGCGGGCAGCAGGAATGCTGTTCTCGAGCACGGTGATCTTGTCGGTGTAGCCGCTCAAACCATTCTTGAGCATGGCTGCCAGGATGGCCTGTTTCTGAGCCTGAGTGCCCACGGCGCCCGAGAGCACCCACTTGCCGCTTTGCTGGGCGGCAGTGACGTCCCAGATAGCGGTGCGCTTGTCGGGGGCTATGCGCTGCTTGAGGTCGCTGAGCACCTCGACTGGTGTTGCTGCCGCTGCGGCCAGGCTTGTCACGGCCAGCAGCAGCGCAATGATGATTGATTTGATTTTCATTTCGATATCGGGGTTATTGAATTGACTTTCAGATGGCTGTCCCACTTGTCATAGAACAGGTTGCCCTTGCGCCACTCCACCTCTCCGGGCTGGAAATCGACCGTCTCGCTGCGGATGTAGGTCTTGGCCGGGCTCAACTTGTCGCCCACGGCCTCGTTGCTGGCCATGCGGTACAGGTCGATGCCCGTGGCATAGTAGTCGTTCAGCGCAGTGCCCACAGCACTGCGGCCAAACGACGGGTCGGTGGGAACCCAGCCGATGCCCTCAAAGTAGGTCTCGGCCCAGTCGTGATAATTGATCTCGTCCGGATGAAGCATCCAGCCGCTCTCCCAGCGGGCGGGAATGCCCAGCGAGCGCACCAGCGTGATGTAGAGCAGAGCCACCTGTCCACAGTCACCATGATTGTTCTCAAGGACATACTGCGGGATGTTGGCCAGGGTGCTGTATTCGCGGGCTCCGGCCCAGGGCAAGTTGTAGCCGATCCATTCATAGACCTTAGCCGCCTGCAGCACGGGATTGGTCTCGCTACCCACGATCTTGCGGGCCAGGGCGCGCATCTCGTCGGTGATGATGACGTGGCGCGGCTCGTCGCCCGTGTAGCGCCTATACTCCTCGCTCGACGTGTTGTAGGGCTCCAGCATGGCGATAAGATCCTGCTGGCTGTAGTGTCGCTCCCCCACGTCATAGGTGAAGGTGTACTCAAAGTGAGTGGGCTTGCCTTTCTCGGCAACGGCCTCCATATAGACGGTGTGGTGCTTGCTGCCCTCGCTGAAGGTCACCGGACGGTTGCTGCCCTCGAGGCGGATGTTCTTTTGACGCAGGTTCTCGTAGGGGAACGGCATCCACACGCGCAGGGTCTCGCCGGCGGGCACGGCATCGGCATCCACATCGAGCGTGAACGTGATGTTCATGCGGCGCCAGTCGCGCACGTTGTTCGCGTCGGCAGGAGTGTGCATTGCCTCCAGGTAATACTTGCGGCGGGTAAGGAAACTCTCATGGTTGTCCTGGGCATTCTGTTGGGCAAATTCCTTGCCCAATAGCCACAGGTTGCCCACACTCTTGCGGAACCACATCTCCTTGCCGTCGATGTGCATCACCTCGAGGGCGCGGGTGTCCTTCCAGTGCTGGATCTGTGCATCGGTGGCCTGCGGCATCTTCTCTCGGATGCGTTTTATTCCCTCCTCGGGGGTAAGGCGGAAGTCGGTGCGGATGCGCTGCATGATGGTGAGCAGCGAGTCGATGCGCACGGCATCGGCACGGCGCACCTTCTTGGGCAATAACTTCATCACCTTCTCGGCACGGGCAAACTCGCCCTGCGCTATTAACTCATCGACCTGGCCCTGCCAGTCGGGGGAGCCAGCCATGCATGACAGTGCCAACGCACTGACAGCCAATGCCAGCATTTGCTTCTTTGCTTTCATCTCGCTCCTGACAATTTGGTTTAACGAGCAAATTTACGGCGAATATTTGAATATTCGCCCCCAATCAGCAATTATTTTATCAACAATCAGCCCTGTGGAAGTTCAAATAAGAAGTGCGAAAGGTTCTGTGAGACCACTGCGCTCAAGCGGGAAACTCGAGCAGGAAGGTCGTGTGGAAACCATTGCGGGGCTCATCCAGCAGCGACATCATGCCGCCCTGGATGGTGAGCAGCCGCCGGCTCAACGACAAGCCAATACCGTTGCCCTTGCGCTTGGTCGTGAAAAACGGGATAAAGATCGAGGAGCGGGCATCGGCAGGGATGATGTCGCCGTTGTTGCTCATGTAGAGCTGCACCCTACCCGCCTGCGACGTCTCGACATCGACGCCCATCTTGCGGGCTCCGGCCTCGATGGCGTTCTTGACCAGGTTGATGATGATTTGCCGCAGCAGGTTGGGGTCGGTTTTGATGATGGTCCCGTCAATCAGATGGTTTTCCCAGGTCACATCCTGGAACAACTGCTCCACATCTCGGATGACCGCCGACAGGTCAACCATTTGCGGCACAGGCTTTTGTAATTCAGAATACTTGCGATAACCGTCGACAAAGGAGTTGAGATGCTTCACCGTGTTGTGGATGGCCTGGATGCCTTCTTCCAGGTCCGAGTCCTTGACTGCGGGATGGTGCAGCATCATCTGGCTGATGCTGGCAATGGGAGCTGTGGCATTCATGATCTCGTGGGTAAGGACTCGGGTGAGTTTCTCCCACGACTCAACCTCGCCCAGATTGACCTGCTCGCGGATGTGTTCCCCAAGCTGGTTCAGGGTCTCCTGCAAGGCGCGCTCTCCGCTGAACATCCCGCGCGTGGGCAGGCGAAACGTCAAGTCCCTGTTGCTTATCGCTTCCTGCATGAGGCGTGCGCGCTGCTTGAGCATGCGCTGGTGATGCCAGAACCACACCGCCAGCACAACCACCACAACGGCAACGATGATGACCCAGTCAACATGCATGATTATTGCAGCCTTTTCATCTTGTTATACAACGTCTGGCGTGTCACGCCCAGCAATTCGGCAGCCTTGGTCAGGTTTCCATGGCAACGGTCGATGGCACGGCGTATGTGATCGGCCTCCACCTCGTCGAGCGTGGCCACCTCGTCGGCCGCATCAAGCACATCCTTGAGCTTGCGCACCAGTTCATCGTTGTCCCACGGCTTGGTGATGAAGTCGGCAGCTCCGCGCTTGAGGCCCCTCACAGCCAGCGACACGTCGGCATAGGCCGTGATCAGCACGACTGGCAGGTCGGGATAGTGCTTGCGTATGGCTTGCAGCCACAACAGTCCGTCCTGGCCGCTGTTCACGCCGAGCGTGAAATTCATGTCCAGCAGCACAATGTCCACATGCTCGCGCCCCAGCAGCGAGATCACCGTCTCGGGCGACGTGAGTGTCATCACCCGTTCAAATGTCCCCATCAGGCAATACTTCAACGCAGTGAGTATCGCCTCGTTGTCATCAATGACTAATATTGTTCCGTAGTTCTGCATAACGGCAGCGAAATTACAAATAAAATAAACGTATTCCCAACTCATGAAGATTATTTTTGCATTTTTCTTCCCGCAACAATGCAGACTGTCAAAAAATTAGACACTTTAGTGTATAAAAATTTTACAATCGCTCATTTTGCCGATTTTTTTCTTGACACTAAATGAGATTGGACACTAATTTTGACATAGCGAAACAAGTGACCACTCACTTGATTGACATGTTGAGAATGCTAATAATTTCTTTCATAAGCCCGTGGTCAGATTAGAGGGCGCAAATGGAGCCTTCATAACAATGGGCCCTCTTGCTGATCGCATAATCCAATCGCCCGCCACGACTGCGGAAGTGACGGCGATTGAAGAGCTGCCAATGCTGGGATTCTTTTCTCTCCACACTGCGGCACGGGTTGCCGCCATTGCTCGGGGGCTTGACCAGGAACCGATTCTATCTTTGAAATCAGGTAATAGATGAATCACACATACCCACTTGCCAACTAACTAATATACATCACAATTCCCAAACCACACCCCGGTTCCTGGCGAGCCCTTTTTTAACTGACAACGTGGAGACATCATCAGGTTAATTACAATCATGAGCGTTATTTAAAAAAAGTATCTGTGTTTTCATTGGCTTGTGGTTATTGAATCTAACGAGCGGGGCTCGCCGTGAAGGTGACCCCACTCATTTTTTATCTTGCCCCGGTCAATCCTGTCCCAGTATCTTGGAAATCAATTTGGTGACATCCGACACGTTGAGTTGCCCGTCATTGTTCATGTCACCCAGGAGGTAAGGCAGGACTATCAATTTGCCCGACGCATTGCTGCACCTCACGGTCTGGCCGTCCCACGTTGTCAGTACCGCGGCGCGCAGGTAACACTTGTAATCACCGGCAGCGCCTTCGGGTGTCCTGACGGTGATGTAGAACAGCTCGCCCGAATGGCCGTCAAAGACCTTGTCGCTGCCCGACGTCCCCTCGATGACCCAGGTGCCGTCAGGCAACAGGTTGCAGGACAGTTCATGGTCATCCTTGCGGTCGGACAACCTCACGGGACCCTCAAGCTCAAATCCCTGCGGCAGGCTCAGCATGACCCTGAAGGCTTTCACGGCCTCGACATTGGTCAACGACACGGGAATGACCACCTTATCACCATGCGAGACAATCACCTGACTGAGCGTTAAGTAATCATCGACCGATGCTGTGGTGTCCACCAGAACGAACTCCTCCCCGTTGGTCAGCGTGAGCTCGTTCTCTTCATAGTAGTACTTGTACATGCCTCCTTCAGAGCATGGGAAGATGGCATCAGCCAACGTGATTTTATCGTTGGTCACGGTGCCAGCATTCTCCGCCACCAGCGAATCCTGCTCAATCGAGAAATTATAATTGTCCACGCCTTGTTCACTGTCATAGAACACCAACTGGGCCGGGAATGTCATGCTGCCGTCGGCATGGATGTTCATGCAGTTGGCTGTATAGCCCTTGTCAAACAAGTTAAATACATGGACTGTCGTGTCATCCACCTGCTCAATATAGACGGGTACTTCCTTGTAACCAAGGTCTAACACGTTGACCTGTTTTTCATAGAAATCTTGGTCTCTTTCCAATATGGATCCCAATCTGTCGTTGTCTTCTCCCACTTCCGACTCATTGGATGGTACTGGACTCGTAATTCTTGTAGCCCCGCCACCATAGCCCAACAAATCAGCTGGGCTTGGAAGACCAGTAGTAGCAGGATCGCTGGGATCATCAAACAGGTTTTTGGGCTTACGGGGATCTGGGGGCGTGGGGACAAGGCCACCATGGCCCAAAGTATGCGCTCCATCATCTCCTACTTCACTTAATTGCAGAGTGCGATTTACATATCGGTTCAATGCTCCACTTGAAGAATCCCCGAAATCAATCTTGCCGATGTCAGCAATTGAACTTGGATTAAAGGAAGAGGGGCCCTTCAGAGCAACAGGCTTGCGCGGGTCGATGGGCGTGGGGACGAGCCCGCCGTGACCATTAGGGAAACAAATGCCACCACGCGACACCTGGTTGCGCAACATTTCAAACTCCTCCTCATCATATTCCACACTACTCCAGTCGACCGGCACTGAAGGTGCAAAGGCACTTTTACAATTGAACGAATGTGTTGCGTTGGGCACCCTGATGCCCAAGTTGGAGAACAACGGGGAATACAGATAGGTCGTGTCAACTGTCGTGAGCCGATTGTTCCGGTAGTGAGCGACACACTCCTCGATGCAAAAAACAAAATAATTCTCGAATCTGATGCTGCCATCAGGGTAACAGGTGCCATGAAGGTCAATGGTCTCTTCTGAATCATCGCCACCGAGCATCTCACCCGTCAAGACGTAGATGCATGAGGTAATCTCATCACGATTACGGCCATAGCTTGATGAGGTGGGGCCATGATAATCAAGTGCCGTCGCGCCGGGCAAGATGATACCGCCCTGATTATTGTCGATATACAGGGGAATACTATATCCGGCATAAAGCCCGCTGAGCTTTAGCTCCAAACTGTTGCCACCCATGACGACATCCACTTTCCATCCCAGGTCATACACCGTGTCATTGATCGACGTCATGTAGCCATCGTCGTCAAACTCAATCTCCTGGGCCTTGATGGTGGCTATCCTGCTGCCCAGATAATCGTTGGCCGTGATTCCTGACTGCGGATACATCGCAAAATTCACATAAGCTAACAGGAATAATAATAGATACTTTTTCATTGCAAAACCTTTATTAATTATGATAAAATGTTATTCAAATAAGACATCAAACGGAGGCATCGGGAACAATGAACGCTCGGTCGGCATCACGTGGATGACTCTTCGTTGATTGTGCAAATGTAGTCGCTTTTTTCATTTTTACACAATTAATTACACCGATTAACATTCTTTTAACTTTTGTCCCTAACAATCACTATATCGATCTCGTTTCACAATAAATTGTCAAAAAAATAGACATTTTTGTGTGAAAAAAATAGGCAATCGGGCATTTTTAGAGGAAAAAACTTGACTCAATCAGACATGTATAAGTAAATTTGTCACAGCCAAAACGGAATATGCTTCCTGCAGCTGACAACATTGAATTACTAACCGATAAAAAATCATATTATGGAACAGCAACTTTTCATAGCGACAACAGCCCTGGTGATCATCGCCATCATCTCGTTCATCACCTCATTCATCATGACACTGTGATGAACGTGGACAACAGCGCATAACATGATTATACCAACCATTAAATCATACAATCAAAACACTACTAATCATGAAGACTAAACAGATTTTTTCAGTACTGTTGCTCATCATGACGCTTTGCAGCACCAGCATGATGAAAGCACAGCAGTTACCTCCCATCCCCGTCGACGATGCCGTGCGCATCGGTAAACTGGATTGCGGATTGGCCTACTACATCCGCCACAACGACTACCCCGAGCACCGTGTGAACTTCTACATCGCCCAGCGCGTGGGCTCCATCCAGGAGGAGGAAAGCCAGCGTGGCCTGGCCCACTTCCTCGAGCACATGGCATTCAACGGCAGCGAGCACTTCAACGGTGAGGGTCGCAGCATCATCGACTATACCCGCTCGCTGGGGGTGGCCTTCGGCCAGGACCTGAACGCCTACACCGGCGCCACCGAGACCGTATATAATATCAACGACGTGCCCAGCACACGCCAGAGCGCCATCGACTCCTGCCTGCTCATCCTCAAGGACTGGAGCGGCGGGCTGCTGCTCACCGACGAGGAGATTGACAAGGAGCGCGGTGTCATCCATGAGGAGTGGCGTCTGAGCCGCAGTCCCAGCATGCGCATGCTCGAGAACAACCTCGAGACCCTGTTCCCGGGCTCCAAGTACGGCAAGCGCATGCCCATCGGCCTGATGAGCGTCGTGGACAACTTCAAGTACAACGAGCTGCGCGACTACTACCACAAGTGGTACCGCCCCGACAACCAGGCCCTGGTCATCGTGGGTGACGTGGATGTGGACCACATCGAGGCTCAGATCAAGCAACTCTTCAAGGACTGCGTGCTCGACCCCAATGCCGCCCAGGTGGCCCTTGAGCCCGTGCCCGACAACGAGCAGGCCATCATCGTCATCGACAAGGACAAGGAGCAGACCAACAGCGAGGTCGAAATCTGTTTCAAGCACGAGACCTTCCCACGCGAGATGAAGACCAGTATGGATTACTACATTGTACAGTACCTCACCAGCATTGGAAGCAGCATGCTCAACACCCGCTTGAGTGAAAAGGCCAAAGAGCCCGACTGCCCCTTCACCTATGCCTATTGCTTTGATGGTCAGTACGTCTTTGCCAACACCATGGACGCCTTCGCCCTGCTCGCGCTGCCCAAGGAAGGCCAGAGTGAAGCATCCCTGCAGGAACTGATGACCGAGGCCATGCGCGTTGCCCGGCACGGCTTCACCGAGAGCGAGTACCTGCGTGCCCGCGACGAATACATGAGCTGGCTCGAGAAGCGCTACAACGAGCGCAACAAGATCAGCAACGAGGAGTATGGACGCAAGTTCTGCAGTCACTTCACCGAGAACGAGCCCATCGCCTCGATCGAGCAGACCTACGAGGTCATGAACCAATTGGTTCCCTTCCTCCCCGTCGACCTTGTCAACAACATGTTCAAGGAATTAATCAGCACCACCGACAAGAATCTGGTCGTGGTCAACTACAACCAGGAGAAAGACGGTGCCGTCTATCCCTCTGTCGATGGGTTCAAGAATGCCATCAACAACGCCCGCAACGCCAACATTGAGCCCTATGTCGACAACGTGAAGCAGGAACCCCTCATCAGCACCCTCCCCAAGAAGGGCAAAATCGTCAAGGAGACCGCCAACGACACCTTCGGCTACAAGGATCTGGAACTGAGCAACGGTGTTCACGTCATCCTCAAGAAGACCGACTTCAAGGAGGACGAGATCATCATGAACGCCATCCGCCGCGGCGGCCAGTCGCTTTACAACGAGAAGGACTGGATGAATGCCATGCTCATGGATGCCACCATCTCGATGAGCGGATTGGGCAACTTCTCCAGCACCGAGCTCCAGAAGGCTATGGCCGGTAAGCAGGCCAGCGTGAACTTCAACATGGGCGACTCCTACGACGAGTTCAGCGGACGCTCGACCGTCAAGGACCTGGAGACCCTGTTCCAGCTCTTCTACCTCAACTTCACCAGGATCAACAAGGACGAGAAGAGTTACAACCAGCTCATGAGTCTGCTCGAGACCCAGCTCAAGAACAAGGACCTGCAGCCCGAGTCGGTGCTCAACGACACCATCAACTATGTGACCAACAACCGCAACTGGCGCTACAAGCCCATCCATGTCGATGACCTGAAGAAAATGGATTATGACCGAGCACTACAGATCATGAAGGACGTGACCGCCAATGCCGCCGACTACACCTTCATCATCGTGGGTTCCCTCGACGAGGAAACCGTGCGGCCGCTGCTTGAGCAGTACGTTGCCAGCCTCCCCGCCAAGAAGGGCAAGACCTCTAACTGGAAGGACATGTGGAGCCATCCCCATGGCGAGACCATCTGCCACTTCACCCGCAAGATGGAGACTCCCAAAGCCTATGCCAATGTAATTTGGGGAGACGACCAGACACCCTACACGCTCGAAAACAGCATCAAGGCCTACTTCCTGGGAGCCGTGCTCGACAAAATCTATAATCAGAAGATCCGCGAGGATGCCAGCGCAGCCTACTCAACCAGCGCCTATGGCTACTCAACCTTTGAGGGCGACGGTACGCTCACTCCCGTGGTGGCCTACTGCCCCGTCAAGCCCGAGTGCACCGACCTTGCCCTGAAGATCATCAAGGATGAGATGAACAATGCCTGCAACAGCATTGACCCCGTCTCGCTGCAGGAAATCAAGGAAAACACCTTGAAGGAGCACGCCACCAATCTCAAGGAGAACTCCTACTGGTTCCATGTCATCAGGACCTACGTCCTGGTGGGTGCCGACAGGCTCACGGGCTATGAGGATATCGTCAATGCACAGACACCCGAATCAATTGCTGCCTTTGCCCGCAAACTGGTCAATAACGGCAACCGCATCGAGATTGTCATGACTCCCGAACAATAAGCCAATAACCCATGGTGATATCATGGCCCGCCCCATGCAGCGGGCCATGATACCACATTTTCACATTGATTGAACGACTTTCCCGATAACCGATAATAACAACATCATCAACATACAAGAACGCTCATGAAGGAGATCCTGAACAATATCCTCTATATAGCAAAACGCTTCAAGCTGGCCTCCACGTTCAACATGGTTGGCTTGATTGTGGCTTTCGCCTCCTTCTACCTGCTCATGACCCAAGTCATCTACCAGTTCACCTACAACCACAGCCTCGAGGATTATCAGCGGCTATATCGCATGGAGAGCGACTATGTTTATGACGAGTGGGATTACAGCGACAATATTTGTTCTGCATTTGCTGCAACTTTAAGCGACATGCCCGCAGTCCAATCCTTCTCCCTTGCGACCAACATCGAGAACCAGAGCGTGAATTATTGGCTTCCGTTCCAGAAAGGGGACAAAATAAAGAACTACCTGTACACAAGTGGCAACAACACGGCAGTAAGCACCCTCACCTCGCGCAAGCTGTGCGGCAGCATCGAGTGGACCGACGACGACCAGGAGGGCATCATTATCCCAGCAAGCATCGCCCTGGACTACTTCGGCACCACCCAGGCCGCAGGTGATTCGCTGATGTACTACTACGCCCCGGAGCAGTCGGCCTACCCGCTTGTCGTGCGTGGTGTCTTTGAGGACTTTGATGACAACAACGAGGCCTGGAACTGCATCTACGGCAACATGCACAAAATCGAACCGACCGATTTTAATTTCTTGAGCAAGTGCATCATCAAGTTCAAAACAGTCCCCGACGACCTTGCGGCATGGACCGACTCGCTCAAGCAGAGCATCATCAACAACGCTCTGCATGCCGTAGGCTACACGTCGCTCGAGCAGGCCACAGGTGATGAAATCTTTGAGGACCTGACGCGCACCAACTTCAAGCTCACCCCGCTCAAGAGCAGCTACTTTGAGCACAGCTCTTTCACATCGGGTGCAAGTGGCTACAAAGCACAGTTTTACATCCTTGTGCTATCTTGCCTGATTCTCATCATCATAGCCACTATCAACTTCTTGAATTTCACTCTCGTCGAGAGCCCCATGCGCATCCGCAGCATCAACGCTCGACTGATCCTTGGAGCTGAGCGCAAATCGCTGCGACGGCAACTGGTGGCCGAGTGTGTGATCATCGCCGCAGCTGCCTGCATTATCGCGCTGGTAATATGCTCACTGCTTGCCCGATGGCCGGAAATAAGTCTTCCTCTCGAGGGCAGCATCTTGCCGACACAACACGCGGGCCTCACTCTTTTCACCTTATTAATAGCTCTGATTGCAGGAACAGTGGCTGGAATATATCCGGCTCTGTTTGCCACATCTTTCCCTGCGGTGGTCGCGCTCAAGGGGGCTTTCGGGCTCTCGCCACAGGGGCACAGGCTGCGCATGGTGCTGGTGGGGCTGCAGTTGTTCTTATCGTCACTGCTGGCAAGCTACTTCGGCATCCTCTTCCTGCAGAGCGATTACATCTTCAATTCTGCCTATGGATTCAAAACCGACAACTACATCTGCGCGACATTTCCTGAATACAGTACCGACGCGGCCACAAGAGATCAACTGAAGAAAGAAGTCATGAGCCTTTCTGAAGTCACCAACGTAACCTTTTCTGACGACCGATTAGGTTCATCCGATGGGTTTAACGTACTGAAATCAAGGTCACAAGGAAACATCATCGGCTTCCGATATATCCACATCGACCACAACTACATGAAAGCCATGGGCATCAAGGTAATCCAGGGAAGAGACTTTAACGAGACCGACACATCCGCTGTCATCATCACCCGCGCGGCAAGCAGGAAATGGCCATGGATGCATCTGGGCAGCAAGCTATCCACTTCATTGAGCAGCGACAGCAGCGTCGTTGTCGGCATCTGCGAGAATATCAGGTTCGGCACAACACGCATCAAGAATGACAGCCCATTCACCTTTGTCCTGAACAGCGACAACAGGGGCAACGTGATGAATGTGCTGTTAACACCCGGCGCCGACATCGAGCTGTTGAAACAGGAAATCAGCACTATCGCTGGCAAGTATTTCAAGACCGGGGACACCAAGGTGAGCCACTTCAGCGACTTGCTGGCCAAAACCTATAAGAGCGAGTTCCGTTTCTTTAATCAGACGTTCATTATAACCATCATCTGCCTGATTATCACGCTTATCGGAATCTTTTGCATCACGATTTTCGAGACCGAGTACCGACGCAAGGAAATCGGAATACGCAAGGTGTTGGGGGCAACCACTGGACAAATCGTGTGGATGCTGTGCCGGCGCTACGGGTGGATGCTGCTCATCTGCTTTGCCATCGCGGCTCCCTTGGCAACCTACCTTGGCAAAATCACGCTGGAGTATTTTGCACAACATGCAGTGATCAACTGGTGGATTATCCCGCTCAGCCTCCTCATCGTGGGGGCAATCATGATTGGGACCGTTGCCCTACAGAGCAGGCGAACGGCTCGTGAGAACCCCGTGAACAGCATCAAAACCGAATGACTAATCATGTAATATAAGAAAAAAACTATGATACAGATTTCCAATATCAAGAAAGTGTTCAGTTACAAGAACGGATACACCATCGCTCTGGGAGGCATCAGCCTCGAGGTGAACAAGGGAGAATTTATAGCCATCATGGGACCATCGGGATGCGGAAAAACCACATTGCTCAACATCCTGGGGCTGCTCGACAACCCCAGCGAGGGCAGCTACCTGCTCAATGGTGTGGAGGTGGCAAGGCTCAAGGAAAGCCAGCGAACAGCACTGCGCAAGGGCAAGATTGGATTCATCTTCCAGAGTTTTAACCTCATCGACGAACTCACCGTGGAGCAGAACGTGGAACTGCCCCTCAAGTACTTGGGTATCCCTGCCGGCAAGAGGAGCGCCATGGTAGCCGACGTGCTGAGGCGCATGAACATCTCGCACCGCGCCAACCATTATCCCAACCAACTCTCGGGAGGACAGCAACAGCGTGTCGCCATCGCACGCGCCGTGGTCTACAATCCCGAACTCATACTTGCCGACGAGCCGACAGGCAATCTGGATTCCAAGAACGGCAAGGAAGTCATGGATTTGCTGTCAGAGCTCAATGACAACGGCATGACCATCGTGATGGTGACGCATAGCCAGCGCGATGCTTCATATGCACAGCGCATCGTCAACATGCTCGACGGATTTCTGGTCGAGAACACGCAACTGTAATCAGTAATCCATCATAAATAACATATCACAATTAATATTCATTAACTATAATTGTTGTGATATTTAGGATTATATGTCTACTTTTGCATTGGAAATCAACAAGATACTTAATGTTCAACCGAGAGCTTCAATGCCTGCTCCATGACATTAATATTCATATCGTTTCAAGATAAAGCCATCAACCAAATCGCATATTGTTAAACTATTAATTTCTCAGTATTATGGAAAAAGTATCATACATTAAACTGCTGCGACGGCTGGCAATGATGCTGCTGGCAGCAATGATGCTGTGCAGCCTCGGAGGTTGCACCAGCGAGGATGAGCCGGAGAGCGGTATCGATTACTACCTGGGCATCCAAACCAAGTACTACATTTATCGTATTCCGGGTGCCATTCCGCCAGCGCCACAAGAGGACATGATAGGATTCCTCACCTCCAAGATGAAGATAAGGATCAGGGAGGTCTACCCTAAGCGGGGATTGGTGGGCAACGACAACGCGGTGTTAGCAGCCTGCGATGAGATTTACCGCGAGTATCGAGAAATCGGGTACAAGACTGAGACCAAATGCGTGGCCGTGCTATATCGTGCCGACATGTCGGGGACGATTGTCAAACGCAGCACCCCCATCAAGCGATATAGTTTCTAACCTGAGTCCGAAGGACTGACAGACAATCGGTTGCTGCACTTTCAACAAGTCGAAGGACTGACAGACAACAGGCAGGGGAGAAACGAGGCGTAGCCGAGTGAAACCCCTGCAACTGGTTTAACGACAGACGGAACTCCGAAGGAGTGACAAAAAAACTATCGCCACTCGACACGTCACGACCGAAAAACCATTATTGGCAAATATTTCATGATTGCAAATCATCACAACGTCATCCTGCTTATTTCTTCACGAGCAGGGTGACGTTTTCCACATGGTGGGTGTGGGGGAACATGTCCACCGGCTGGATCTCCACTACGCGGTATTTTTCGTCAAGCATGGCGATGTCGCGGGCCTGGGTGGCAGGATTGCAGCTCACGTACACCAACCGCTGCGGCTCAGCATTGAGAATAACTTTGACCACATCCTCGTGCATGCCGGCACGGGGCGGATCGATGATCATCACCTCGGGACGGCCATGCTCGGTGATAAAGGCGTCGGTCAACACGTCCTTCATATCGCCGGCATAGAACAGGGTGTTATCAATGCCGTTGACTCGAGAGTTGAGTTTGGCGTCCTCAATCGCCTCGGGTACATACTCGATGCCGATGACCTGGCGGGCCTGGCGGGCCACAAAGTTGGCAATGGTGCCCGTCCCTGTATAGAGGTCATATACGAGTTCATCGCCGGTGAGAGCAGCCATACGGCGGGCCACTTTGTAGAGTTCATACGCCTGACGGGAGTTGGTCTGGTAGAAGGATTTGGGACCCACACGGAACCTCAGGCCTTCCATTTCCTCCTCGATGTAGTCGCGGCCGCTATAGGTGATGAATTCCTGGTCGGCCAGCGAGTCGTTGACCTTGAGGTTGACGACATAGAGCAGAGAGGTGATCTGCGGGAAACGCTCATGCACGGCTGCCATCACGTCGTCGATAGCAGACTTGTTTTCCTCGCCAAACACAACCACCTCCATCACCTCGCCAGTGCTGGCAGTGCGCGTCATGGTCATACGGATGAAGCCTTGCTGACCGCGTATGTCGTAGAAACTATACCCCTTCTCGACACAGTAGTTGCGGATGAACAGACGCAGCTCGTTGCTGATGTCGTCCTGAAGCCAGCACCGCTTGATATCAAGCACCTTGTCAAAGGCTCCGGGGATATGGAAGCCAGCGGCACTGCGGTCGGGGAAATCTTCCCCACTCTCGAGTTGATCACGGGTGAGCCAGCACTTGTTGGAGAATGTGAATTCCAGCTTGTTGCGGTAATGGGTCGTCTCCGCCGAGCCCAGGATGGGGTTGATGGCGGGTATGGCCACCTTGGCAATGCGTTCCATGGCATCGACCACCTGCTGCTGCTTGCATTGCAGCTGGTACTCGTAGGGCAGATGCTGCCACTTGCAGCCGCCACACAACCCAAAGTGCTCACACATGGGCTCCACGCGCAGCTCGCTGGGCTTGACCATGCGCTCGATGTGACCCTCGGCAAAACTGTGCTTCTTGCGGTCGATTTTCAGGTCAATCACGTCGCCAGGAGCGCCAAAGGGGACAAACACCACCAGGTCGTTCCAGCGGCCCAGGCTCTTGCCCTCGGCCGCCACACCCGTTATCTCAAAATTCTCAATTACTGGAATGTCTTTTTTCTTTTTTCTCATCTTGGCTGCAAAGGTACAAAGGAAATAGGAGTTAGGAATTAGGAATTTAGTTTTTTTTATCTCGCAACACATGTGAACACTTTTTCATCCATCTTGCTCTGTACCTACCGAAATTAACTTATCTTTGCCGGCAAAAAAGTAACGGCGTGAGATGAAAAGAGCATTATCCATCTGGTTCATCATGCTGGCCAATGCCTTGATATTAGCCCATGCCGTCATTCCCCACCATCACCACAACAAGGTGCTTGTCGCCATCGTCAACGTCCTTGACGAGGTGCCCCTTGATAATCATTCTCACGGCCATGGTCACCATCATGGCGAGGCTACCCATCAACACGCCGAGGGTGAGGATTGCCTGGTCAGTGAGGCCGTTGCTGCAGCCACATTAAGATTTCAGACCGACCAAAGCACCCATCAGGTCAATCCCACACAACCATTACCCGACAGTGGTCATTACCTGTTGTTGTGTGCCATCGTCTGCTATTTTGATCCATCCCTTAACCTCTTTAATGTCAATAAAGTCCAGAAAAAGTGGCCATACTTGCCGCATGGGCACACCCAATATGTTGCTCGTGCATCTGGACTGAGGGCTCCTCCAGTTTGCTGATTTTTAGTTAAATGATCATGTCACACCACCCCCCAGACAATCAAGGGGGGTGTGCCTTTATTCCTATTCATTAACATTAAAAATCAGCAAAATGAAATCAAAATCAATGATTTACAATAGTGCTATGGCTCTATTGGCAGCCATAGCCATAGCAAGTTGCGGACACACCCATGAGCATGCTGAGCATGAGCATGACGAAAGCCTGCAACTGACGGCATACAATGACTTGTTTGAAGTGTATGCCGAGGTCACACCCCTCACCACCGGACAAGCCATCAAGCAAACCCTTGACGCCCCTACACGCCAAGGCATCTACAAGTTCAATCTCACGCCCTCGGTCAAGGGGCAAGGCCGTGAGGGCAGGACAGGCTCTCATGAGCATCGAGAGTAGCGGCATGGCCGACGAGAACCTGAAAGTGCGCACACAGGAAGCAGTCACCGACTATAAGCTGGCAAAAGCGGAACATGAACGCAAGAAGGCATTGGCCGCCGACAAAATCATCTCACAAAGCGACCTGCTGCAGGCCCAACGTGACCTTGCTGTGAATTTAGCGCAACTCTATGCGTGGCAATTATGAAAAACGGCAATAATAAATCTATCGCCATCTTGCTGGCAGTGCTGGCGGCAGCACTCTATGCCATCAGCACCCCAGTCTCCAAGGTGATGCTGCTGGGGGAGCCCATAACGCTCCAATTCCTGCTCGCCGCGGTTATCATGGCTGCAGGGTGCTGGCTCGCTGACAAGTGAACACGCTCTGATCGAGAGGAGACGACCTCTCTTCCCGATCTTTGTTTGTTCAGGAAATAATCACTAACTTTGCGACCTGTAAACTATTATCAAAAATCACTTATGAAGGCTTTATTCATTAACGGGAGTCCACGCAAGAACAAGAATACGGCCCTGCTGCTCGAGCAGGCAATTGAAGGTGCACGTCAGGCCGGTGCCCAGGTCGAGATGGTCAACCTCTATGACCGCAGCCTCAATTACAAGGGTTGCATGAGTTGCTTTGCATGCAAGGTGAAGGGGGGACGCAAGGGTGTCTGCTCGTTCAAGGACGACCTGCTGCCCATCCTCCAACGGGCCGTGCAGGCCGATGTGCTCGTGTGCGGCTCGCCGGTCTATTGCAGTTACCCCAGTGCCAACCTGCGCGCATTTATGGAGCGCCTCATTTTCCCTGCAGTCAACTACAACGACTACAGCCACCCTGTTGTGAACAAGGTCATCCACTCGGCAACAATCTACACAATGAACTGTCCCAACGAGCAGGTATACAAGCAGATTGGATATGACGTGCTGCTGGAGCAGAGTGCACGCCAATTGGGCGTGTTCGGGCCCACTCAGATACTGCTGTCGATGGATACCTACCAGTTCAACGACTACAGCCGCTATGACGCCGACCGCTTTGATGCCGAGGCCAAACGCCTCCACCACGACATCCAGTTCCCCAAGGATCTGGAAGCCGCTCGAGCCTTGGGCCGCAGCCTGGTCGAGCAAGCCTCAGCACAACATGAATGAGAGGGTTAGGCATTATAATCCTTTAAACCATCATGAAGATGAGCCAAACTGCCAGTCGCTGCCATGCATGCCGTAAAACCGCATTGGCCATTGCGATCATCCTGTTCACGATGCTCTACACCCACGGGCAAACGGGCACGTTGCCTGTGATGCACATCGAGACCCAAGACCATGCGCCAGTCACTTCTAAAACCATCTACATTCCGGGCACCTACTACGTCATCGACAACCAGGATCCCGACATGAATGTCGGGTCGGCCGAGTGCCCGATGGATCTTGAGATTAGAGGAAGAGGCCACTCGTCATGGAAAGGGGTGAAGAAACCCTACAAAATCAAGCTTGGCGAGAAGACCTCGCTGCTTGGCATGCCCAAGCACAAGCATTGGGCACTGCTCAAGTTTTATGAACCCACCATCGCCGGCATGCAGTTGGGCAACATCATGGGCATGGAATGGACGCCCTCGACACATCCCGTCGAGGTGGTGCTCAATGGTGACTATCTGGGTCTTTACCTGCTCACCGAGACCAACCGCATCAGCAAGAACCGGCTCGACATCTATGAGCAGCCCAACTGGAATGAGGACGAGAGTTCCATCCCCTACGGATGGCTCGTGGAGGTGGACAACTACTACGAGCCCAACCAGATCAGTGTCAAGGAAACGCCCTCATGGACCCTCAAGGTCACCTACCACTCGCCCGACTCCCTGTCCACACAACAACGCAACTGGCTGGTGGGTGAATTCAATCGCATCAATGCGGCCATCTATGATGAAAACAAGGCCCACAGCACCTGGGAAAAGCTCATCGACGTGGATGCCATGGCACGCTATTTCATCATCCAGGAAGTGCTGGACAACAGTGATGGCTTCCACGGCAGTTTCTATCTGCACAAGGATTGGACCGACAATGCGCGCTGGGTGGCAGGACCCTTGTGGGACCTGTCGTGCAACCAGCGCAAGAAAGAGGACTACACCTTCATCATGAAAACGAGCTATGACTTCACGCCCCACTGGATCGGCGAGCTGATCAAGGATGAAGACTTCTGTAAGGCAGTAAGAGAAGCATGGCAAGAGTTCTATCCCGATGAGGTTCAACCATGGATGGATTATATCGACGACCATGTGATGATCTGCAATAATGCCTTTGAACAAGAGAAGATCCGTTGGAACTACGCCAACAAAGAGCCGCTCGAGGACAGGGTCGAGCGACTGAAATCTTCCCTGCTCGCCAACATCGAGTGGTTCAACGAGCACTTGCCCGTGGGCATCTTCGATGCTGTCAGGGACATCGACCTCGACAACAAGAAAGTCGTCAAGGTGGAATACATCAACATGGCTGGTATGAGCAACGCTCAGCCGTGGAATGGTGTGAATGTGAAGGTAACAACCTACGATGACGGCACCACCACGACCGCCAAAGTGGTTGTTAGAGACTGAAAACGATAGTTTATTGATATAACACCTGTGAGGCAATGCTCCTCAATCAGGCCGTCAACTACTCGACGAGGGCCTGGTTGACATAGTCGCGACTCAAGCCGTGGGACACGGCAAGGTCGATGTCACGGTTCATGTCGTCACGCTGGAAACGGAGCTTGTTCAGCTTGGCCCGCAGCAGGTACAGGTAGCCGTTGTCCGGGGCCATCTCAAGGGCGTTGCGTATGTCGTCCTCGGCATCGTTCAGGCGTTTAAGAATCAAGTAGCAGTCGGCCCGGTTACCCAGCAGTTGCACACTGGGCTGCACCTTGATGACCTGGGTGAACAGCTCGGCGGCGCGGGCATAGTTGCCGTTGCGCTTGTGCAGCAGTCCCATACCCTCGTGATACAGGCCTGAATTGGGGTTGATGCGCTTGATTTCGTTGAACAAATCCTCGGCGCGCTTGATGTCGCCAAGCTCCATCGACAGCACTCCCAGCGAGTAGCGCGCCTCGGTGTCATACTGGTCGAGCTCACACACGCGCTCATAGTCATCGATGGCGCGCTGCACGCTATCCATCTCGATGTACAGGGCAGCACGATTCAACAGTAGCGTCACTGCATGTGGTGTCATGTCGAGAGCCAGCGAATAGTTCTTCACGGCATCGGCCAACTTCCCCTGATAGCGTTGCAGCGTGGCGATGTTGCTCAGCAGCAGCGAGTTGTTGGGGTTATCAGGTTCCAGCACGACTGCTTTGTACAGCCATTGCTCGGCCACGGGCCAGTCATGGCTGTAGATATAGTTCTGTGCCGAGTCAATCGCTTGGAAATAAGGCGTCTCGGTATCCAGGTCGGCAATGTAGGGACCCTCGGTCCTGGGAGCCTGCGGCTTCAGCCTCTGCTCCACCTTCATGTTTTCCTCCCCGATAGAGTTCACCACCTGTGCCCCACCCTGCAGCCACAACGACATCATGACGGTCACCATTGCCAACGACCGTGCAACACCCCGAAATTTACACCTTTCAAGATATGTATAATTACTCAAAGCCATCAAATAATTCTAAACCATTAACTGTCAACTCTTATCTGTTAACATGTACATCAACCTGCGGGAACGGGAAGTGAAGGCCATGCTGCGGCAACTGCTTGTAGATACGCTCGTTCACGTCATAGAGCACCTGCCAGTAGTTGGCAATCTCGGCCCACGCCCTCACGATAAGCGTCACCTGGCTCTCGTCCAGGCTCTCGACGTTGACCGACGGGCTGTAATTGGGTTTGGGCACCAAGGCTGCGAGTTGGGCCTCCTGAGTCTCGTTCCACAGCTCCATGCGCTTGCGGTGCCAGTGGAAGATGCGCTTCCACCAGGGCTGCGGCTTCTCGTCTTGTTCAGGCTCCGCACTGGCATCCTGGGGCTGATCCATCTCCTTGACATCGGCATCGGTGTGGACGATGCGCTCATCGGCTGCAAGGATGTCCAGCACAACCTTGCGCGCCACGTCCACATCGTCGCCATAGCTGATGCCCACACGCCACTCCAGGCGGTGATAGGGCTCGGCACTGAAGTTCTTCAACGAACTGGTAGCCAACCCGCCGTTGGGGATGACGATGCGGTCGTTGTTATAGGTATTGATTATCGTGTGGAATATCTGGATCTCCTTGACCGTGCCCTTCAGTTCGCCAAACTCGATGTACTCGCCCACCTTGTAGGGCTTCAACAGCAGGATGAGCACGCCGCCGGCAAAGTTCTGCAGCGTGCCGCTTAGCGCCATGCCGATGGCCACGCCGGCACTGGCAAAGATGGCGATGAACGAACTCGTCTCGATGCCCAGCACTCCTATCACCGTGATGATCAACAGGAACAGCAGCGTCATCTTGATGAAAGACAGCAGGAACGACGTCAACGACCGGTCAAAGCCCTTGCGCACCATGATGGCGCGCGCCACGCTATACACCTTGTTGATGATGAACTTGCCGATGTAGAAAATCAGAATCGCCGCCACGATGCGCAACGCCAGCGATATCAGCTGGTTGGACAACGAGGTCACCAGGCTGCCCACATCCAGATACTTGAACTTGTCAACGAGTTTGCCGGGTGTCATCGCAGCAATCGAGTCGGGGTGCAGCTGGTTGGCCAGCGAGTCCACCTGGGCCGTCACCACATTGGTCGCCTCCTTGATCTTGTTGGCAGCCACCGTGTCGGGCGACGCCACCGGCATCTGCAGTAATATCTTGTCCAGTAACATCATGATTACAATATTTTTGAGGGGCAAAGTTACACACAACCCATCAAAAAAACATGAAATCCCCATTAAATAACGTGAAAAGGAAACAGATGCTGACCCACCATCACTGGCGGACCAATGCTCCTGACTTCGTCAATGCGCCACCCGAAGTGACATTACACTTTTCTCAGATA
>ERZ842401.2375-NODE-2375-length-25262-cov-14.965684_pt1 | contig 25262 bp, 34 predicted proteins | sample MGYA00521270_ERZ842401 | MGnify/ENA primary metagenome ERZ842401 (study PRJEB31892, sample SAMEA3878208) | bioreactor metagenome | biome: Moose rumen | place: Sweden | collected 2011-10 | study: EMG produced TPA metagenomics assembly of the PRJEB12797 data set... | reverse complement strand
GTCAGTAACCAACAAAAGTAAAACAGCCAATGGATAATGAACTTTGCGGCACTTGCTTATCTTACGACCCGGATAAAGAGACACAGGGCTTTGGCGAGTGCATAGTGTCAGGTTGTCAGGTGAGCGAGTGCCAACAAAGTTGCATAGATTGGCGTAATAGTGGAGGGCCGGACTATGAACGAAAAGAAAGACTTTTGCGTAACGGGCATTAGCCGACTGACCGGGGAGCGGGTAGTAATTTCAGGGCATCTTACCAAGGAGCAAGCCGAAAAGATACACGCCCGACTGGTGGCAGCGAAACCCGAAAAGAGATCCTACAGAGCAGCGTAGCACCTGAAATTGTGATAAAAGGCAGCGACGTTACAAGGGCGTTTATTATTGAGCCTATCCCACAGCCGGATAACGAACAGGTGACTATGCTACTTATGCCAATGATTATAAACGACTAATAGGTATGACAGAAGAATCGAGACAGAGACGTAAGCAGTTAGACCACGAAAGATATATGAGAAGCCAAAAGGAGCGTCAGGAGAAACAGCGGAACTACTACCGGGAGAATCGGGCGCAAATCCTTTGGAAGAAAAGAGAAAAGGCAATACAACGCATATTAAGTAAATAAGCATCATGGAATATATAGATTTTCTACGTTCAAAAATGGCTATCAGTAGCCAAGAGGGATTTGAGATTAGCGAGAGCGAACTCACACCCTCACTATACCCGCACGTCAAAGACACGGTACGCTGGGCAGTACGCGGAGGTTGCCGCGCTATCTTCAGTAGTTTCGGTATGCAAAAGACCGTAACGCAACTGGAGATACTACGTATTATCACAATTCATAAAGGCGGCAAGGCACTTGTTATTTGCCCAAAGCGCGTAGTAGTAGAGTTTACGACGCAAGCCAAAAAGCACCTTAATATGAATATTGCGTATGTGCGCAACATGGCAGAGGTGGAGAAGGCAGCTGAAGAGTACGACGTAATGGTTACTAACTACGAGCGCGTCAGAGACGGAGAGGACGGAGTGCGAATAAATCCGGCTTACTTTATTGCTACGTCACTTGACGAAGCAAGCTGCCTACGTGATTACGGCTCAAAGACCTATCAGGAGTTTTTAGCCCTGTTTGCTAATACACCCTTTAAGTTTGTTGCAACCGCCACGCCGTCGCCTAACAACTATGTGGAAATGATACAATATGCCGGATATTTGGGCATCATGGACACAGGCCAGGCCATACAGCGTTTTTTCAAGCGCGACCAGACCAAAGTAAACAACCTGACTTTGTACCCGCACAAGGTAGATGAATTTTGGACGTGGGTAAGCACATGGGCGTTATTCCTGACCAAGCCGAGCGATTTAGGCTACGAAGATAAGGGCTATGAGTTGCCGCCCCTCAATGTCATTCAGGAAGTAGTGGCCGCTGACAACTCTACAGCGGGAACAGACGAGACAGGCCAAAAGAAACTATTCCGCGACGCGGCTATAGGATTGAAAGACGCGGCCAAGGAACGGCGCGACAGCATACCCGCAAAGGTTGAAAGAATCGTGGAAATACTTAACCGCCCTGAGAACATAAACGACCACTTTATTATTTGGCACGATTTGGAGGCAGAGCGCGAGGCCATTTGCAAGGCCGTAGCCGGGTGCAAGGCCGTATATGGCAGTCAGGCAGACGATGAGGCCAACCAGATAATAGACGATTTCAAGGAGGGCAGATTAAAGTACCTTGCAGCCAAACCCGTAATGTTGGGCGAGGGCCTGAATTTCCAATACCATTGCCACAAGGCCATAATACTTGTATCTTACAAGTTCAACGACGGCGTACAGGCAATAGCCCGCATACATCGTTTTATGCAAAAGTACCCGGTAGACCTGTATATAGTCTATGCAGACAGCGAGCAGGAAATTTACAAGTCGTTTATGACCAAGTGGGCCAACCACAAGGAAATGGTAGAGCGTATGACCGATATAGTGCGAAAGAACGGACTGGCCACTACCAACGCCACAGAGAAACTAAAGCGTTATTTCTTTTCACAGCGTCAGGAAAAACGCGGCCAACTTTGGCGGGCTATCAATAATGACAACGTACTGGAGTGCCAGACAATGGCCGACAATTCAGTAGGACTAATCGTTACGTCTATCCCATTTAGTAACCAGTACGAATACACGCCGTCTTACAACGATTTCGGACACAATGAAGATAATAACAAGTTCTTTGAGCAAATGGACTATCTCACGCCCGAACTATTGCGAATATTGCAGCCCGGACGTATCTTAGCCGTACACGTCAAAGACAGAGTAGTGAGTGGGTTTGTTTCCGGGGCCGGCTTCCAAACCGTCGTACCATTCAGCGATTTGTCAGTATTGCACTACATTAAGCACGGTTTCCAATACGGCGGGCGCATTACGATTGATACCGACGTAGTGCAGGAAAATAACAAGTCGTACCGATTGGGATATACTGAAATGTGCAAAGACGGCAGTAAGATGTCGGTTGGTTGCCCTGAATATATTTTGATTTTCCGCAAAGTACCGTCAGACCGTAGCAACGCCTACGCAGACGTACCCGTAGTTAAAGATAAGAGCGCGTACTCACTTGCACGATGGCAGATAGACGCGCACGGCGACTGGAAGTCGAGCGGCGACCGCCTGTTAGACTATGAAGATGTTAAAGGCATGAACTTAGAGGGAATCCGGGCGTTTTTCCACAAGTACAGCAAAGAGCACATGTATAACTACGAAGCCCATGTAGCATTTGCCGAGGGGTTGGAAAAGGCAAAGCGTCTATCCAAGCAAGATATGATAGTAGCCCCGGCAAGCCACAGCGATATGATTTGGGATTTGCAGGACTACCAACGCGCCAAGACGCTTAACAGCAAACAGGCACGGGGTAATAAGATGGTGCATATTTGCCCGCTGCCAATCGACTTAGTAAACCGTTGCATCGAGCGTTGGAGTAACAAGGGCGACGTAGTGTTTGACCCATTTGGAGGCATCCAGACCGTACCCTATTGCGCCGTACTGAAAGGCCGCAAAGGACTTAGCACGGAACTTAACCCCGACTATTGGCACGACGGCATAGCCTATCTTATGGACGCAGAGAGAGAGGTTTCTACGCCTACGTTGTTTGACCTATGGGCGCAAGGCGGCTTAGAGGAATGCAAAGAGGCAGAGACAAAGAAAACGAAGAGAACCAAAAAGACCGCTGCAAAATGAGAAAGATAGACATAAACAGACGCTACCGTAATATGGCTATCTATTGCGCTACGTGGGGCCGCAAGAATGAGGGCAAGGCCCTGATTACGTGGAATCAGCTTAGAAGTCATTTCGGGGAGAGTTGGGAAACCTACGTACACGAACTTAATGTAAAAGGTATGTTGCACTACGGCAGCGGCTACGTCTATCTTACGCCCGCATGGGCGGCAATGACGGCAGTAGAACAGATGAAAGCAATACAAGAAATGTACCCAAGAATATGAATATCGGACTAATCGCAGTAGATAGTAAATACCCCAATTTGGCACTTATGAAAATTAGTGCTTACCATAAAGCGCAGGGCGATTTGGTGGAATGGTACACGCCGTTTCAGCACTACGACATAGTGTATAGGGCAAAGGTATTTACTTTTACGCCTGCTTACGATACGATTATTACTAACGCCGGCCACATAGAGCAAGGGGGTACGGGTTACGACATTACAAAGACGCTACCCGCCCATATTGACAGACTGCAACCAGATTACGACCTTTACAACGTAGACAAAAATTTGGCCTACGGCTTTTTAACGCGGGGGTGTCCGAATCATTGTAAATGGTGCATCGTACCAAAGAAAGAGGGTAACGTAAGGCCGTATATGGATGTTGAGGTTATAAAGCATATACTTTCGTTTCTACCTGAAAACCTAAAAAAGTGATGGCTTATGAAAGAGATAGTTTTTAGTCACAAAATAAGTGAATCAATGAATAGCGGTTTTATTAAGATACTGCAAGATAAGTTGATGAACGAAGAAAGGCCGTTTGAAATGCGTATGCGCAGAATCATAAGCGGTATTTGGGAAGTGGAAATATACACCGACGGCGAGAACTACCAACATTTCAGGAACTTGTTAAAGGAGTTAGTGTAATGGGTACGATTGAACTTAGCCACGATTTCGCTTTGGATATAGCGACAGCGCACAGCCGCTTATCTAAGAAGTGGAAAAACAAAAAGTGGCAATGGAGCGACTTAGTACGCCGATGCAGCCAGACAAAGCGCACCGACGAAAGCGTAGGTGAATACCTGAAAATGACCAAGCAGGAACAAGCCGACATTAAAGACGTGGGCGGTTTTGTAGGCGGTTATCTTTCAGGCGGTACACGCAAAACGGCTAACGTGATGTGGCGTAGTGTGGCCACGCTTGATATAGACTACGGCACGGCCAGCGTTTGGGATGATTTCACGATGCAGTTTGGCTTTGCCGCTATGCTATACAGCACCCACAAGCACACCCCGGAAAAGCCGCGTCTAAGGCTGGTGTTTCCTCTATCCCGGAACGTAAAGCCAAACGAATACGAGCCGCTTTGCAGAAAGATAGCCGACACGTTGGGTATAGACCTATTCGACATTACGACGTATCAGTTACCGCGCCTATTCTATTGGCCGAGTACGAGCCGAGACGGAGAGTTTATATTTGAGTATCAGGACGGCCCCGCTTGCGACGTGGACGCGATACTAAAGACCTACGTAAACCCGTTTGACGTATCAGAATGGCCGATGGGTAGCCGTGAGACCGAAGCCGTAGCCCACGAACTACGCAAGGCAGGCGACCCGTTGGAAAAGCCCGGACTTATCGGCGCGTTTTGCAGGGCCTACACCATAGAAGATGCTATAGATACGTTTCTGCAAGATGCTTACGTTAAGACGGGTACAGATGGCCGCTATACGTATAAGTTGGGTAGCGTTGCCGCCGGTTTGGTTTGCTACGAGGGAAAGTTTGCCTACAGCCACCACGAGACAGACCCGGCGAGTATGCAGCTTTGCAACGCTTTCGACCTTTGCCGTATTCACCTTTTCGGCGTACACGACGAGGGTAGCCGGGTAACTGACATAACCCGTTTGCCGTCGTACCTGAAAATGCAGGATTTCGCGGCCAAAGATAAGACCGTGCGCGTATTGCTTACCAAGGAACGCCGCGCCGATGCTGAAAGCGATTTTGCCGACGTGGATTTAGACGAAGCGGAAAACCCGGAAGAGGCTAACACGGATTGGATGGCGGATTTGGAGTACGACCGTAAGGGCGCGATTAAGTCTACGGCCAAAAACATTATCTGCATTATCGAGAATGACCCACGCCTGAAAGGGCATCTTTGGCACGACCTGTTTAGCGGCTTTGATTTGGTTAAGGGCGGTTTGCCGTGGGATAAGAAAGCGACCCAATGGGGAAACCGCGACGATGCTAACTTACGCATCTACTTAGAAGAGAATTACGGCGTAACCGGCAAAGATAAGATTAAGGATGCAAAGGACGCGGTATTTACCCGCCGCCGGGTGCATCCGATACGCGACTACCTGAATAGCCTAACGTGGGATGGCACGCCGCGCCTTGATACGCTTATAGTAGACTACTTAGGCGTTGAAGATACCGCGCTTAACAGGGCTATGACCCGAAAGCACTTTACCGCCGCCGTAGCCCGCGTTATGAATCCCGGTTGTAAGTACGACTATTGCCTGATTGTGACCGGGGCCGAGGGCATAGGCAAATCTACCCTGTTTAGCGTGATGGGTGGTGAGTGGTTTAACGACAGCCTGGTAACGATGGAGGGTAAAAGCGGTATGGAACAAGCGCGAGGCGGTTGGGTAATAGAGTTGCCCGAATTGGGTAGTATCAAACGAAGCGACGTAGAGCAGGTGAAAGCCTATATAAGCCGTCAGGATGATACCTACCGGCCCGCCTACGGTACGGTAACGGAAAAGCACCCGCGCCAATGTATATTTTGCGGTACGACCAACGAAACGTATTTCCTGAAAGGCGACACGGGAAACCGCCGCTTTTGGGTTATGGCCGCTGATGCTGACAGGCGTAAGCATAACGACGTTAAAGCCGACCTGATGGCAGAGCGTGACCAAGTTTGGGCCGAGGCCGTAGAGCGTTGGAAAGAGGGCGAAAAACTCTACCTACCCGCCGACATGGAAACGGAGGCAAGGCACAGGCAAGCCGAGTATAACGACGATGCAGACGACCCGGTTAAGGATATGCTTTTGGCCTACCTTGATATGAAGTTACCGGGAGAGTGGCAGACGTGGGATTTGAAACGCCGACGCGCCTATATTACAGACCCCGACCCGTTAGACCAAACCGGCACGGAAGAGCGTACCAGAGTTTGCGCCGCAGAGTTCATTTGCGAGAGGTTAGGCCGCGATATGGGCGATAAGGAATACAAATACTTAGCCCGCAAGATTGGCCGTCTCATGGACGATTTATCCGGTTGGGAGCGCATGGGTATATCGAAACACGCGCAAGCCGTCTACGGGGTGCAAAAGTCATTCAGGCGAGTATATAACGATGGCGACGATGAAGATATTTAGAGACAAAACGAGGTAAACCAAACAGCCGAAAATGGTAAACGAGGTAAACCAAACTACATTTTTTAACAATTAGGGAGGTAAACCAAGTAAACCAAAGGTAAACCAAACAAAAGCGTTTTAGTTTACCGCAAAACCACGATAAATAAAGGGATTTCGGCAAAGGTAAACCAAGTAAACCAAAAATATTATAAAAATGTATTGTTTAATAGTTACATATAAAAATAGTAGTATAACGAGCAATAACGCGAGCGCACACGTACACGCGCAGGAATCCAAACTCATTTCGCGCAAAATGTTACCCGCGTACACGCGAGGATTTGGTTTACCGGGAAAGTTGAACTAACAAAAATCGAGAATATGAAAAAAGGTATTGAAAACATAGTCAGACATTCCGAAGTATCGGAAAAGGAGATAGAGAAATATTTGTGCAAGCGAATGAAAGAAATTGGTTTGCTATGCCTCAAATATTCAAACCCGAATGAAACCGGCTACCCGGACAGGGTGATAGTGTTACCGGCCTCACAATGTATGTGGGTAGAGTTGAAGAGCAAAGGGCGCAAGCCGTCCAAAGTTCAGGAACTACGTATAGCAGAGTTGCAGAAACTAAAGCACGTTGTTTGGGTGATTGATAACAAACCCTTAGTCGATGAATTGACAGAGGAACTAAAGAAGTGGTTAGCCGACAACGAGGCCGAGTTTGAAAAGTACGAGACAAAAAAAATACAAACCCAAAATTAGGATTATGATAGTAGTTTGTAGTAATTGCGGCAAGGAATTTAACCGCTGGCCATCGTGCGTAAGACCGCACAATTTTTGTAGCCGTGAGTGCGCAAAGGCGTTTACAAGCCAGAGAATGACCGAATACAATAAAGAGCATAACCCAGAGGCCATGATGATAGGCAGCAGACGGCAGAATATTAGAGCCGCCCACATAGGCAAAGGTAACGGCGTGACCTACGAAAAGACATTCGGCAGGCATACACACAGAGTAGTAGCCGAAAGAATTTTAGGCAGGCCGCTAAAGCCCGGTGAAATAGTACACCACATCAACGGCAATAAGAGAGACAACAGGGCAAATAATTTACAGGTGTTTTCGTCTCAGGCAGAGCACGCCAAATGGCATGAAGCCCACGACGGGAATCCGCAATATAGGAGACTACGCAAATGATATACAAGCCCTACGAATATCAAAAGACCGCTATCCAATGGATTTTGAGGCATAATCGTTGCGGGTTATTTTTGGATATGGGTTTAGGCAAGAGTTCAATTACCTTAACCGCTATTCAGGAACTCATAGACGATTGCGAGATTAGCCGTACCTTAGTCGTAGCACCGAAGAAAGTAGCCGAAACCACATGGACTACAGAGGCCGAGAAATGGGAGCACCTGAAAGGCTTAACGGTTGCAAAGGTGATGGGTACAGAGAAACAACGTAAGATGGCGTTGGCATCCAAGGCAGATGTTTACGTAATTGGCCGTGATAGTTTCGTTTGGTTGGTTGGCCTCTACGGTGGTAATCTACCCTTTGACGTTTTGGTTATAGACGAACTTACGAGTTTCAAAAGCAGTAAGTCGAATCGCTTTAAGGCTATGCGCATGGCCACGCCTACCGTTAGCCGCGTTATCGGACTGACAGGTACGCCAGCACCTAACGGCCTGATAGACCTTTGGGCGCAGATGTATTGTTTGGATATGGGCGAGCGTTTGGGTAAGTCAGTAACTAAGTATCGGGAAACCTACTTTGATACCTATAACCGCAACGGCATTACCCTACGTTGCGACATTAAGAAAGGTTGCGACGAGATAATAAGAAGCAAGATTGCCGATATATGTTTGTCGATGCAGGCCAAAGACTATTTGCAGTTACCCGACCTGATGGCGCATACGGTCAAGGTGCAGCTTACGCCGTCAGTCATGGCCGCGTACACGAAGTTTGAAAAGGAAAAGGTTTTGGAGTTTCAGGAAGAACACACAGGCGAGGCCGCGAACATCTTAGCCAACAGCGCAGCGGGCCTTATGAACAAACTAAGCCAATTTGCCAACGGTGCAATATACGACGAAGATAGAAACGTGCATGAGGTACACGACGAGAAGTTAGACAGGTTGGCCGAGATTATAGAGGCCGCAAACGGTAACAGCGTTTTGGTATTCTACCAATTCAAACACGACATAGACCGCATAGCAAAGAAACTGAAAGGCTACCGCGTTAAGGTGTATCAGGGCGAAGCCGAGTTGAAAGAGTGGAACGCCGGAAAGATAGACGTACTATTGGCGCACCCGGCATCTACGGCGTTTGGCCTGAATATGCAAGCCGGTGGCCACTACATAGTTTGGTACGGTACGGGTTGGAACTTAGAACTATACCAACAGGCTAACGCCCGCCTGCACCGTCAGGGCCAGCAGTACCCGGTGCAAGTCTATAAGTTAGTTTGCGCCAACACCGTAGACGAAAGAGCCGTAGCCGCTTTGGAGAATAAGAAAGGCGTACAACAAAGTTTGTTGGATAGTCTTAATTACCTGATAAGAAAGCATAGTGCAGCAGTTAAGTAACAACTAAACAATATACGACGATGGCGAAAGATAAAGACTACGTTAGCATGATACACAAAAACAGGTGGCTACGATTGCGTAAGGCCAAACTTACGAGTGACCCGCTTTGCGAGAGGTGCAAGGAAAACGGTATTACCAAAGAGGCTACCGAAGTACACCACGTAACGCCCGTAGAAGATGGATTGACACAGCGAGAGAAAGAAACGCTTATGTACGATATTCACAATTTGCGGAGTTTGTGCCACGATTGCCACGTACTTACTCATACTGAAATGGGCCGTAGTGGTAAGGCACACGCGAAACGCCGGGCATCCGAGCAGATGGCGCGTTTTTGTAAAAAATTTCTCGTTTGTTTAATATTGTTAAAAATGTTAAAGGGGGCGGTCATTTTTTAACACTCCCTACCTCGGTTGAACCCCGCCCATCCCTTTTTCCGTGCGTGAGTGGTTTTTTGGGGCTGTGGGGGTAAGCCGGTTTTAGTTAGTACGATTTTGAATTATGGAAAAAAGACGTAGAAAAAGCAAGGCCGACGTTTCGGTTATGGCCGTTGAAGAAATACAACTGCAAAGCCTGGACTTTGGCGACGTTGGGTTAGAGTTGAAAGACCTTAACCTAAATTTCTTTGATGTGAACGGGAAACAAAAGTATTCAGAGGAAACCCGCTACCTGAAACCGAAAGTGTACGTTAAGCCCAAAGGGTTTTACGCCTACGAAAATGCGGTCAAACTTGCCCGTGAATTGCGGTTAGACTTTGGAGAGCGTGCCGACGTAGTGGTTAATGGCAGTTTCATTTTTGGCGACTTTATAGAAGCCTATTTGATAGCACAGAAAGCCGTCTGCAAACGCATGATAGCATCTACGCTTTCGCTATCAGAAAACAACGTCGATAGTTTTCATAACCTGATGGCTAAAGGTTGGATAGAGCGGTTAGACTTAGTGATTAGCCATTATTTCTATAGTCACGAAAGATACAAGTTAATACCCTACGTCTACAAGCGTTTGGATATAGACGATAAATTTCAAATGGCCGTCGCTTTCGTTCATACCAAGGTGATAGCCTTTGAGACACGCGGAGGCCGTAAGATAGTAATACACGGTAGCGCGAATTTGCGCAGCAGCGGTAACGTGGAGGCTTTCACCATCGAAGAAAACCCGGAGTTATACGATTTCTACGTAGGCATCTACGACGGTATAATAGAGCGGTATGCCACCGTTAATAAAGTTTCTAATCGCCGGGAACTTTGGCAGGAGATAGGAGGCGAAAAGTCTAACAAAAAAAATCCGTAAACGCTATGAGCAACCAAGCAGGAAACGGACACACCGGCAGCGGTGGGAGCGGCGGCAGCGCAGCGTCAAATCGTTACGACGATATGCCGTTTGCCGCGCCGTCAGGTGGAGGCGCAGACGTGCCGTTTTAATCCGGGGAGCGGGCCTAATACGCCCGCACCCTTAATAGTTGAATAAGTAGCAAAATATAATTGATATGGCGAAACGTAAGATGAACTCTAATAGTTTGGCAAATTTGGAAAAGCGCAAGCCTTTTCAGAAAGGCCAGATTACCAACCCGAAAGGCAGACCCCGAAACCGCGTACCTGAATACCGGGAAAAACTTATGGGGCCTGATAAGGCCAAGGCGTTTCAGGGTATTAGCCGCGATGAATATTTTTCGTGGTACGAAACCCTGTTAGCCCTGAATATTGACGAACTGAAAGACTTAGAGAGCAACGCCGAAGTACCGATGTTTGTAAAGACCTACGCCCGCGCAATGGTAGCCGATATGAACGCCGGGCGCACTACGACGGTGGATAAGATGGTAGACCGCATAAATAACCGTTCAGAGCAAAACAGGGCCAAGGAAAGCGGCAGCGTAGATTTGGCCTACGACAGCGGAACGGCAGAGGCTACGGCGGCTATACAGAAGCGTATCGGGTACAAAAAGCAGTATATTGTTAAGTTGCTCAAAAAGCAAGGCAAATACACGTCTGAAATGGCTTTGCAAGCCACCATTACGGCGCAACTCATGGTAAGGACTGAAATACTTGCAGAGGAAATTTTTAGTTGTGGCCACAAAGCCGTAAACGTAGAGATTTCCCGCGAGGGTAACAACCGCGAGAGTATCAGCCCCAAGGAAAAACTATACTTAGACCTGACAACGCAGACGCAAAAGGCGTTGAGGGCTTTAGGTATGAATACCGATAGCAAAGACCGTAAGCCAACGGAAAGCGACGGCCTTACTAAACTCATGGAAGAATTTTCTAACGATAACGACGATTAAGTATGAAGAAAATATATATCAGCGGCCCGATTAGCGGATTAGACCGCAGCGAGTATTTGGCACGGTTTGCCAAGGCCGAAAGCCTGTTGGCCGATAACGGCTACCGGGTAGTGAACCCCTGTAAGTTTTTGGTTTGCCGTTGGCAATGGCTCTACAGATTGGTAGGTTACAACGTCGCATTATGCTACGACCTTTGGCAGCTTTCCCGTTGCGATTACATCTACCTTTTGCCCGGTTGGAAAGACAGCAAGGGCGCAACTATCGAAAGTTTCTTTGCATGGCATATTGGCGTTTACCGCCTGACAGAAAAGGAGCGTAAGCCGGTAGACCTGAAAATGGCCAAGTGGATAGCCCGGCGCGAAAAGAGCAAAATAATTGCGCCTGATATACCATTACCTGAAAGAAAATAAGAGTATGACACAGGAAGAGAAAGCCAAGAAAAGGCAATTAAAAGACGAAGTAGCCGCCGAGTTACAGGCTAACCGCGACAATTACCTTACCCGCTATAGTTATGCGCTTACAGAGACCGACAAGCGTATGACAGACTACGTTTTGAGCGTTATAGATAATCCCGACGGCCATAACCTCTACGAGTTATTGAAGATACGCCGGTTTTTCCAAATGCTCGATAAGTGGGTTTGGAAGCCCAAGCGCGTAAAGAAGAAAATCAGGCTTTACGAGAAATTGAAGTTTAGCGGAACGTCCGGGCGTAGGCGTTACAAACTAACGCCGGTGCAAGTCTTTCAGATGGCTAATATTTTCGGCTTTGCCCGTCCTGATGGCCGTAGGCTTATCCGTATCGTCTACATATTCGTACCGCGAAAGTTCAGTAAAACGACCTTTGCGGCGTTTTTGGCCGTTGACGATATGCTGTTTGGTGACTATAACGCGGAAGCCTACGTAGGGGCCAACTCTTACGACCAGGCGAAAAAATGCTTTAACGAAGTCAGGCATATAATGTTTGATTTAGACCCGCGCCAAAGGCATTTCAGAATTAACCGTGAAACGGTGACGTTTAGAGACCGGGGCCGGGAGAGTTTAGCGCAGTGCCTTACGTCCAACGCGCAGACCAAAGACGGCCTGTTTGCATCGTTGGCCATTATAGATGAATATTCACAGGCGAGAGACACGGCCAACAAGTCAGGCGCAGACTTAAAGAATACGCTTACGTCCTCTATGGGGCCACGCCGTAACCCGCTAACGGTTATCATTACGACGGCCAGCGACGTAATAGAGGGGCCGTGCTACAATGAATTGGAGGGCGTTAAGAAGATATTGGAGGGCGAGGGCGAAAACGACTATATGTTTGCCGATTTGTTTATGCCCGACGTAGACGATGAAGAGGGCGACCCGGCCACATGGTCAAAGGTGCAGCCCCATTTGGGTATTACGGTGCAAGATGATTACTACGAAATAGAATGGAAGAACGCCCAACTATCAGCCGAAAATATGTTGGTTTTCCGTACCAAGTTGCTTAACATATTTACCATTAACGAGGTTAAAACGTGGTTTGGCTTTGAAGATGCTAACGACCTGTTGGGCGACTTTGATATAGACCACGTAACCGGGCATCCTGATTGCGCCGTAGCCTTTGACCTATCCGTGCATGATGATTTCAGCGCAGTATCTTATACCGTCTATTCCAAGGAAACAAAGTGTTTCTATTGTCACACAGACTACTATTTTCCCATTGGCGCGTTAAAGGGGCATCCCAACGAACAACTATACCGTATTTGGCACGAAGCGGGCCACCTGATATTTACCAAGGGAAAGCGCATAGACGTTAGACGTATTGCCGACGATATTATACGGCGTACTAAGTTGGTTAAGATTATCCGCATAGGCTACGACGGATATAAGGCAAAGGACTTAGTTAATATCCTATCTACCGCCGGAGCGTCCGGGGTGCTGATACCTTACGGCCAGACCTACGGCAATTTCAACCTACCCGTAGAATCGTTTGAAATGTTAGCCTACGCAGAACCGGCGCAGATAGTCTTTAACAACAATCCTATTAACGTCTATTGCCTGACTAATTGCGTTATAGACGAAGATAGGTTGGAAAACAAAAAGCCTTTGAAGATTTCGCAGTACCGCAAAATAGACGGTACAATTACTATGCTAATGACTTTAGGGCAGCTTTATTCGTTTGAGAGATAAACAAACCGGGGCGACGTTACCACAACGCCACCCCGGCCACAACAGAATGAAAAAGAGCAAAGACCTATTCGTCGCCATCGTCGCCGCCGCCAGGCCCCGGCAGTTCGTCGCCACCCGACGGCAGCGGGCTGTCAGTATTGGCGGTTTCGCCGTCCGGCTCGTAGTAGTTGCCGTTGCCGATGTACTTGTCGGCCTCTTTGAACTTCGCATCTTTCAGCAGGTTCTTAGCCAGGAAACGCTTACCCAGATGCAGGTTAAGGCGCACGGCCTTGATGTTGTCGGCGGTAAATTCCTCAGACTTGGTTACGCCCAGAGTCTCCAACCCGACGCGGAAGATACCGAGGTCGTCGAAGCGCACGGCCTTGCCCTCCAGCAGCATTTCGCGCAGGCAGACTTCCATTTCGATGAGCACGCCCCGGATGGTGCCCTCACTATAGACGCAGTGGTGCTTTGCCATGTGCTCTACGAACTCGTCGAACTCCATCAGTTCATGCACGGCGCGACCGTACCACTTCCCATAGCAGGAAGACTTCATGTTAATGTTTTTGTACTTTTTGTAGTGAATCATAACGGTGTTAGTTTATTAGGGTTTTGTGGCACTATTGCCGATGCAAAGGTACGCCGGGAGATTGGCGGGAATCCCGCTTTTGCACCTTATGGCCTGTTATGGCCTGCTGTATGCCGTAACAAATCCTTTTGTCTCGCAGATTTTGAGTAACTTTGCATCCGATTACAGCGTATGGAGAATTTCAGAATCAGAGAATACGGACGAATGGAGTTGGCACAGATGTATTGCCACACTATCATGCCAGAATCCGCGTGGCGAAAGTTCAAGCGGTGGATGCAGCTTTACCCCGGCCTCATTGAGCGGCTTACCGCCATCGGCTACACCGACCACAGCCGCAGTTTCACGCCCGCCCAGGTACGTCTTATCGTCGAGGCTTTGGGAGAGCCGTAGGAAAATCATATAGGTTTTGGCCGATAATCATATACATTTTAGCCCAAAACCTATATGATTTTCGACGATAATATTATAAATTAGGTATAAGTAAGTAACTTTTTCAGGAAATTATTTGGAAGTTTCAAAATAAATGCCTACCTTTGCAGCAGAATTATCCCCCTTAGATGAAAAAGGCTAAGGCTCGCCGCCTCCAAAAGGGGCGGCTTAATTTTTGAAAATATGGCAAAACAAAGAGTAATTGTTTATGTGGACGGCTTCAATTTCTACTATGGATTGAAGAATGACCCAAGATGGAAAAGATACTATTGGCTTGATGTGGTTGCACTGTTTGAGAAGTTTATGCGGCCAGACCAAGAACTGATAGGCGTTAAGTATTTTTCGGCACGCCCTGAAGATGCAGACCAAAACGCCCGTCAGTACGCTTTCTTTCAGGCTAACAAGGAAAATCCGAAATTCAGTCTTATACTCGGCAAGTACCTACGCAAGTCTATAACCTGCTTTAATTGCGGCAATGTCATTCGCACCCATGAAGAAAAGGAAACCGACGTGAGGATAGCGACGCAGATTGTGGCCGATGCCTACGAGAAGAATTGCGACGTGGCTATTGTGGTGTCAGCAGACAGCGACATGATACCCGCCGTAGAGTTGGCCAAGGCCGCAGGGCAGCGGGTGTATATCTATTTCCCGCCCAATCACTATTCAAGCAATCTGGCAGCAATGGCCAACGGTAAGCCCGTACTGATGGTGAAGTACGAAAGCCGATTTAGGCAGAGTCTCTTGCCTGATGTAGTCCACTTGACGGCAGAAAACTACGACTTGCAGATACCGCCAAAGTGGAAAGCCTTTCAGACTATATAACAGCAGCCGCCCCGAGTGAGGCGGCTGTTTGCGTTATTTGCGTACTGTCTTTTTCCCGTTTTGTATCACTATGCCTTTGGCAGCGTCAGGGGTTGGCAGTTCCGCGCCGCTTAGATTGTAGGCTTTGGCATTGGCCGTGGTGTCGGCGGGTATGGAACGGACGTTAGCGGCATCTACTTTTTGCAACTTGATATAACTATCTCCGTCGTAGTCACTTATAGTCATGTTCTGGCCGTCAAAGTGTTTTATCCAAAAGTTTGCAAGGGAAAGGCCGGTATAGTCTGAGTTATATTCTTTTCTTGACAGCAGGTGTAAGGTGTATCGGCCTGTAGCAGTACCGCCAACAAAATAGCCAGCATACATTTCGTATGCTTCCCTGCCGTTGTAATCAGTAAACCACACGTAGGTGTAATTACGATTGTTGAAGTCGATAGCCGTAGGGTATTGTGGGTGGTACTCACTGGCAAATTCAGGAAAACCGCCGTTTACAGACGTTACGGTCCAATGGCCTTGCATTTCGATTTCATCGAGGCCGCTAATCCATTGTGCGCTTGCGCCCATTCCGAGCGTCAGCAGCGCGAGAGTTATTAGATACTTTTTCATAATTTGGTATAGTTTTTACTGTACTTTGGGTGCAAAATTACTAAAATTTGGTATAAGTAAGTAACTTTTTTCCGAAAAAATTTGGTGGTTTCGGGTAAAATGCGTAATTTTGCGGCGTCATACAATCACAGGGCGGGCGATGAGAAGCCTGCCGACAAACGAGCAGGCTGTTTTCATGTCCTGACTTGCGGTAGCCAAAGCAATACAGATTGCGGCTGTCTAACCCCGTGCGGAGTGTTAATGCACCCGCTGCCCTGTGAGGTGTATGACAACGGGAAGTGGACAGCCGTTTTTAATTTGTCCTGTAACGCCAAAAATGTCATATTATCACATGGCGACACAGACTTTAGAAAATCCTGTCATTCAGGTCAGCGGCACGGCTACGGTAGAGCCGAGCGTTGAAGTGGCTAACCTTTGCGAAATCAAGGACGGCCGTGTAGTAACAACATCTTTGCGCGTAGCGGAGATTTTCAGCAAACAGCACAAGCATGTTTTAGAAGCAATCAGAAACTTAGATTGCAGCGATGATTTTCGTGAGCCGAATTTTCGGCTTACGTTGAAAATCACGCAGTTACCTAACAATGCGACCCGTAAAGACCCCTACTATTTGATTACCCGCGACGGCTTTGTATTCCTTGTGATGGGCTTCACGGGCAAGACCGCCGCGAAGTTCAAGGAGGCGTATATCCGTGCCTTCAACGTGATGGAGGAGCGTTTGCGCCGTATGCAGCAGCCCGTACAGACCTTTGCCGACGCTCCCCGCCTGGTGCACGAGCACTTAGAGCGGATGGAGGCCGAGGACGCGCCGATAGTGGAGAGCTACGGACAGCAGCGCGTCGTTTCGTCCGTGACGCTTGCACGGCTCACGGGCCGCAAGCACGAGAACATCTGTACGAGCGTGCGCCGTATGTTCAAGCACACCCTACGCCCCGCCCGCCTCTTCATCCGTCAGACGCGCACCGTGCGCAAGGGCTTTGGCCGTGGCTATGACAGTCCTACGGGCGTGATGTACCTGATTACGATTGAGGGTTTCCGCGTGATGTGTACACACGCCGAGGGTTTGGGCGAGGACGTGGCGAAACTCGTCATGTCGGAGTTCAACCGCGCAAAGGGCACGAACCGCCCCGGACAGCCCAACGGCTCAACGCCCAAGTTGCCGCCTACGCCGCCCGACAAAGAGCCGACGGCCACCGCAGCAGGGCAACAGGGGCCGACGATGCCCAAGGACGCAGCGGACATGATGCGCCGTATGGTGCAGGCTATGGCCGTGATGATGGGCGTAGATGTAAACGAGGTGTCTAACTTAATCAGCGGAGGGCGTAAGTGATGGAGAAAGATTTGTTTGCAGGAGTGCAGCTCATGGCCGTTAAGCCGGAAGAGCAGAAGCGTGAGAAAGTAATGGTGATGCAGCAGAGGACGGGAACCATACCCGCCTACGACCCGCAGGCACTGAAAGACGCACTGGAGGCCCTGCGCGACTTTGTGGCCTTTGACATGGCCGCAGAACTTAGCACCGAGGCGACTATATCGGCATGGCGGCTATCGTCGGAACTGATGCCGCTTGACTATCTGATACGCGAAGTTGAATTTAAGGAAGTGGAGGTACTGGTATGAGACAGACGGTAATAGAGATTAGGGACAAAGACGGCGTAATGCCCTACAGCGCACAGACGCTTACCGATGCCGTCAGGGGAACACGCGAGTATCTTCGCCACCTGTTGAGCACCTATCCGAGCGACATGCCGCTACTTGAGGCACTGACACGCGACGAGCAGTTGAGCCTACGCAGCACGGGCAAGGCTTTCGAGCCGCTGGACTGGCTGTTGGAAGAGGCCGTTATCACCGACCGCACGGAAGAGAAAGGAGGCCGCGCATGATTACGACCACACGCCCGGAAGTTGAGTACAAGGGCAACTATACGCAGACACAGGCGGCAAAGGCTTTGGGCGTTGACCGCCACACCATAGCCCGCTACGTGAAGAAAGGCTATCTGAAATGCAAGGTACGGCGTTTCGACCAGAAGACCGTCATACCCGGCAGCGAGATATTGAAGCTATGGGGCGGCATGATGATATAGACTATCGTATTTAACCCGGAGCGGCGCAAGGTCAGCGGACTTTGCGACCGCTTCACTTAGGGCAAGTTCCAAGGGATTTGCCCCTAAAAGGCATGTGCCTACTGAAAATAAAATCTTAATAAACTCAAATATCTACCACGCTTTACCAAGACGCGCCACGATGCGCCATTTGCCTTTTGCTTTCACGGAATATTAGGTGTATCTTTGCCGAAAAGATATATCTATTTTTATGGCTAAATGGTGGGATATTTCCCGTATTTGGAAACAACGCGATGAAGTGGTAGAGCAACAGGCCGCACCCGCGCCGCAAGCCAAAACCACGCAACGTACAACCCCGCGCACAGGTGCAGGGCTGCAATTTTTCTACGCCTCTACTGACACCGCGACAGCCGTAGCCACCGTTTACCGTTGTGTGCAGTTGCTTAGTGATAGCGTAGCCGGTTTGCATTTGCAGTACATGAAGTTAAAGGGCGACCGCTACCAAGAGGACAAAAACAACGACCTACATTATTTACTTACCGTACAGCCTCAACCCGAAATGTCAATTTTCGACTTTTGGAGTATGGCCGTTAAGATGATGCTTTTAGACGGTAACGCCTACATCTACCCGCGCAAAGTCAGGGGAGAGATTACCGACTTAGTGCTTTGCGGGCGCAACACGGTAGGCCACGACGCTTTGAACGGCACGTACACCATTTGCGACGCATATAACGGCGTTTACGGTACGTTTAAGGAATCCGAAGTTATACACCTGTATTTACATTCGTCAGATGGGCGTACAGGCGAGAGCGTACTAAGCCACGCCCGCAATACTCTTACTATTGCACAGGCGGGCGACGTTGAGACGGCAAACCGCTTTATCAATGGCGGTAACGTCCGGGGTATTGTCAGCAACGACAAATCGGTAGTAGGCTTTGGCGAGTATGCAGATGAAGAGTTGGAAAAGACAGCCGCCAACTTAGACGAAAGGTTTATGAACGGTGAGCATATCGTAAGTTTGCCCGGTCAGTCCGACTTTAAGCAAATTTCGCTTTCCTCTACCGATATGCAGTTTTTGGAAACCCGTAAGTTTACCGTCCGGGAACTTTGCCGTTTCTTTGGCGTACACCCGTCGTTTGTGTTTGACGATACGAGCAATAACTACAAATCGGCTGAAATGGCCAATATAACGTATTTGTCGTTTTCGTTAGACCCTATCCTGAAACGTATTGAGGCCGAGTTTACACGCAAACTTATACCGCAGTCGCTTTGCTGCAAACGTATTTTCAAGTTTGACCGTAAAGGCATCTACAGCCTTGATTTGCTTTCGTTGGCGAAGTACCAGACAATGACCATTGCAAGCGGCATCTACACCGTAAACGATTGGCGACACATCGAGAACCAGCCCGCAGTCGAGGGCGGCGATATTACGTTAGTATCTGCAAATCTTATACCGTTGAACGGCGACAAGTTCAAGCCCGGAGGCGGTACAACGAATATAGAAGAAACAAAACCAAGCGAAGAAGATGACGAAGATTAACAAAAGGAGTATCGGATTTGACGTTAGGCTACAAATCCGGGAAGCCGCCGAGGGCGGCGAGAGCCGTATAATTGAGGGCTACGCGCTTAAATTCGGTGTGCGCAGCCGTCTTTTGTGCGATTGGTGGGAAAACTACTACGAGGTATTAGAACCCGGTTGTATTACCCGTGAGACGTTGGACGCTTGCGACATCATGCTTACGATGTTCCACGACCGCCAACTTATCTTAGGCCGTAGTAAGATGGGCGTTGGCACGTTGCACTACGAAATCGACGAAATAGGTGTTAAGTTTTGGTGTGAAGTACCCAAGACAGCCGACGGCGATAAGGCGTTGGAATTGATTTCACGCGGCGACATATCGGGATGCTCGTTTATCTACTCTACCGATGAACGGGATAGCGAGAACGCCGTTAGTTACGAGTTGTCAGGCGAAAAGACAGAGGACGGCGACGATATTCTGTTGCGCCACGTTAAGCGTATTGATAAGGTGTACGACTTTACGATTACACCAAAGCCCGCTTACGAGCAGACAACGGTAAGTAAGCGCGAAGTCGAGGAAGCCGGTGTAGTATTCGACAAACCGAAAACTACGACGGTTGAGCAGCCCAAGACAATAGACCTTGCAAAGAAACGCGAGGCTATCCGGGTATTGAAAGAGAGAATAAACCGCACCGTTTAGGCGGCGCATATTGTTTAATTTAACCAAGGCAAAAAAGTTATGAGTAAGCCAAAGTTCAATTTCCGCGAAGCCTACGAGCGGATTAGTCAAATCAAAGGCCGCCTTAACGAGATGGCGGAGAATCTCGAAAGTGATAAGGAGCGCGAGGCATACACCGAGGCCGAGCAGGGCGAAATTAAGCAGCTTTCCCGCGAGTTGGATATTCTCGAAATGAAGATTAAGGCCAACACCCCGACTATCGAGGTAATGCGCGAGGAAGATATACCCTACGCAAACGCCAAGGTACGCGAGTGCTTAGACAAGGGCCAGCGTTTCGAGTTGAAGATTAGCCGCGCCGTAGCACAGTCTTTCGGCGGCAACACCTCTACTTACGCCAGCGGCCTTGCAGGTACGAACCCCGCCGGGCTGACTACGCACGACATCGTAGAGCCACTTTATAACAAGACTATTCTTTCGGCCATTGGCGCACCGTTGCTTACCGGCCTGAAAGGTAATCACCAGTGGCCTATCGTTGAGGCTTTCCACGCCACAATTAACGATGAGGGCGCAGAGTTGGGCGACACCAAGATACCTATTAACAAACTCATTGCGAAGCCGGAGCGTTTGGGTATCGCCGTGCCTATCACCCGTGAGGCCCTGAATGAGACCGACAACCTTGTGCAGTTGGTGGCCACGCAGTATATGCCGGTAGCCATTGCCGAACTGATGAACAAGATTATGTTCAGTCAGACCAAGGTAAACGGCTCTACCGACCTTGTAGGCCCGTTCATTCCCGCCAATATGGTGGCTAAGAACAAAAAGACCTACACCGGCGCAACTCCTACCCTGATGGAACTTGTAGGCGTTAAGTCTGCTATCCTTTCGCACAACATCAAGGGCGAGGGCCTTTGCTACGTTATGAGCGACGTAACTAAGGGCAATTTGGAGGCTACCCCGAAGTGGCAGGGCGCAAACTCTGCTATCGTTGACGAAAACGGTAAGATTAACGGTGTACCCGTATTCACCACCAACGAAGTACCCGACGGCCAGATTTTCGTCGGCGCGTTTAAGTACGCACCGCAGGGCCTGTTTGGTGACATGGTGTTTATCGTAGACCCCTACAGCCAGGCACGAAAGAACGCTATCGACTTTGTGCTTAACGTGGACTACGCTATTAGCGTATTGCGTCAGGAGGCTTTCGCCGTTCTTTCGCAGATTGGCGTTTTCCTTGATAAGTCCGAGTTGACTTTGACCGTTGGCGACACCTACGACCTGACGGCTACCGTATTCCCCGTAGGCACAGCCGTTACGTGGGCAAGTAGCGCAACCGCAAAGGCCACCGTCGCAAATGGTAAGGTAACAGCCGTTGCAGCCGGTACGTCTAACGTAACCGCATCGTTCACGTTTGGCGGTCAGACCTACACCGCAACTTGCGCCGTGACCGTTCAGGCCGCAGGCTAAACGGATTGTGTAACTAATCAGGAGTGCTTTAAGTTATGGCTAATGTAGTGAGTTTGGAACTCTTTAAGAAGCAGTGCAACGCCGACGAGTTTACGGCAGACGATACGCTTTTGCAGCAGTATTTGGATGCAGCAGAAAAGCACGTTATCCGCTATACCCGTCGTACCCGTGAGGAATTGGCCGAAATGGACGAATCCGGGAATTTCCCCGACGAACTGAAACAGGCCGTCTTACTCATTGGCGCACATTGGTATAACCAACGTGAGAGCGACGCACAAGTGCAGTACCATAGTGTTCCAAACGCACTATTAGCCTTAATGAAACCCTTTAGAAAGTTGGCAAGATGATAGCCGGACGGATGAAATACAAACTTACGCTGTTAGAGCCTACGCAGACCACTAACGACTTTGGCGAAGAGGTTACGACCTATACCGACACCGTAACCGTACACGCCGAGCGCGTAAAGCATACGGGCAACCGTAGCGAAGAGGTAGGCGAGCATTTCCCGGATTATCGCGTTTCGTGGAATATCCGCGACGCGCACACGGTAGCCGAGAATTGGCGCGTACAGCAGTTGGGCGGGTATCTCTATACCGTTGTAGCCATTGAGCCGAATATTGATAGAGGCTATAAGACCCTGATTTGTGAGAGAGTAAACGAGTAACAACCCCAAAAACAAAAAAGGTATGAAATCCAAAATTATTTTATCAGCGTTGGCACTAATCTTTAGTGTATCGCTTTGCGCGTTTGCCGGTGGAACGGTAGAGCAGCCGCCTACCTACGGCGACGTAGTAGTAACCGAAAAGGCCCAGCAGCCTGTTTTCGATGTACCCGGTGAGTACATGATTACCACCTACGACGTAGTACAGGGCGTAGATTTCGTTATGCCTGTTAATCAGGTAACACTACGCACCGACTTTGTAGCCGAGACGTATAACCTTACGTTATCAGGCTTTGCCGATGCCTGCAAAGATGTAATGACTTTCGCACAGGCGCACCAACGATTTAGACAGGCTAACACCTACTTATTTCCTGACAATCGAAGATGCTACCTACGACTATCCGACCAAGCCAAAAGTACCGATAATCAGATGTACGCACCCGGCAAGTGGAAACGATGGGTTATGGCACAGCGAAAGTAACAACGAATAAACCGCACAGCGTATGCAACCCAGCGAATACACAGGCAGCGAGTGGAAAGAGTTAGCCAAGGAACTAACGCCACGCCAACTACGTAACGCCCTGAAACGCTCATACCGCGCCGAGGCAAAAAAGGCGTTAGGCATAGCCCGGAAATACTTAGGTACAAGCGGGCTGCAAGTTCAGGGAAACAAAAGCGATTGGGATAAGGGCATACGTAGCCACATCTACAGCCGAGGCGGTGGCTTTATGATTACCGTCAAGGCCCACCGGGCTAACCTGAAAGGGCAGGGCGAAAAGTCAATGCACGAAAACCGTAAGGGCTTTAAGAAACCTGTACTTATGTGGGCTGAAGAGGGTACAAAGGAACGTCAGCGAGGCGGCAAGAAAATACGTATAAAGCACGGTATTTATGGCACACACCGAAGCGGCAAAACGCAATATTGGACGGAAACCATACGTAAGGATGGAATACCGACGGGCCAAATGGGTGCTTACGGATTTCTTGAAAGGGCGACACCCGAAATATTCCAAACCGTAGAACACGACTTAGGTACGGAAGTAGGGGTAGCCGTAGAGAAAGTGGCTAAGAAATGCGGATTTGTTTAACGCTAAGAGTATTAAGTTATGGCAGTAAATAAGACATCGTTAAGCGTTGGCGAAATTATCTACGACGTTCTGACAAACGACGCGGAGGTTATGGCACGGGCAAACAAGGTTTTTCCCGTTGTCACAGACAAAGCCACGTTACCGTATGTAGCGTATCGCCGTTCACGCCTGGAGCATAACCCGGCCAAGGGTACGCAGGGAGCGGACACCGTGCAAATAGATGTACTTTGCTTTGCCGCCAAATACGGTGACGGGGTGCAGTTGGCCGAAGCCGTCAGACAGGCTTTAGACGGTAAGCAAGCCACAAAAGACACCCTGATTATGCGGAGTTGTACGATTGCCGGAGGCGAAGAATACTACGAAAACGATGCTTATATACAAGAGTTAAATTTTACCATTAAAGTATAAGAGATTATGGCAGTACCAAGTTCAGGCTACATTAACGGTAGCGACATTCTGTTGAGCGTTGGCGGCAAGGCTATTGGCCATTGCACTACCCACACGATTACTTTCAACAGCGAGACTAAGGACAGAGCCGTAAAGCCCGCTGCAAGCCAAGGCTATTCAGCCGGTTTGTGGAAAGGCAAGGGCGTTACCGGCCTTAGTATTTCAATTAGTGCCGAGGGCTTGCGTTACTACGGCGAGAGCGAAAACGGCTATGCCGAGTTGTCCGCTTTGTGGGGCGCAGGTGCTTCTATTTCGGTTAAGGCTTTCCAACGTGAGGGCGACGCAACCCCATACGTGCAGGGTAACTTTGTTATCACCAATTTGGAGGAAACAAGCCCCGCGCAGGACGATGCTACATTCTCTATCAGTCTGGAGAGCGACGGCGAGCCCACGACCTATCCCGGCAAGCCGTCGGGCGGCAGCAGCACCTAACTCCTAATTCCTACTGACACATGAAGAAAGTAGAAATTACTATCAATGGCGTAGCGTACCCCTGTAGGCAGACTATGGGGGCTATGCTACGTTTCAAACAGGAAACCGGCAAGGAGGTTACAGAGATAGACCCCGGTAGTTTCAGCGACCTTTGTACGTACCTTTGGTGTTGTGTAAAATCAGCATCCAAGGCCGACGGCTTAGATTTCAATTTGTCGCTTATGGACTTTGCCGACAATGTTACACCCGAAGAGGCTACGGAGTGGGCCGAGGCCAACAAAGAGCAGTCAGACGGTGAGAATACAGAAAACAGCGAGACACCCGAAGAAAAAAAAACTTAGGGATTAACGACTACTTAGGCTTTGCGTTGGGCTGCATACACCTATCGTTTGACGATTTTTGCAGGTGTACCCCAAAGGAATTTGAGAGCATTTGCGAGGCGTACCACGACCAACGCGAAGCCGATTACAAAGACGGGTGGGAACGCGCAAGGGCGATAATAGTTGCCACCCTACGGCCACACCTGAAAGGACGGCCAACAGCGCGAAAAGTCTATCCGTTACCGTGGGACAAACCAAAGGCCCCACAAAAGAAAGCCCCGAAGCCGCTAACGGCAGAGGAAAGCAAAGCGAGGTTTGAAAAGTTGGTAGCAAGGGTTATGAACGCTGACAATGGCGAAGATAAGTAGCATTATCAGGATTGCCCGAAGCGATATAGAAAATAAAAGCCACAACAGCGGTAAGCCCTGACAACGCTAAGTTAGCGTAGAATCCGGCTAAGATGCTGATTACGAAAACAGCAAAGGACACTACGAAAGTCAGAAGCGACCCGGTGGCTATTATGCTTTTTATACCTTTCATGCTGCAAAGATAAGAATAAAAACCGATATAAGTAAGTGTAACTACTCAGCACCCTATAGTGCATGAGTAGTTGTCTTACTGTTGTACGACA
>ERZ842401.2373-NODE-2373-length-25263-cov-4.048477_pt1 | contig 25263 bp, 25 predicted proteins | sample MGYA00521270_ERZ842401 | MGnify/ENA primary metagenome ERZ842401 (study PRJEB31892, sample SAMEA3878208) | bioreactor metagenome | biome: Moose rumen | place: Sweden | collected 2011-10 | study: EMG produced TPA metagenomics assembly of the PRJEB12797 data set... | reverse complement strand
GGGGATTCAAAGGGAGCTGGCCGTACAGGACTGCCCGTGTTTTGCATTTAGCGGGTGCAAAGTTACAATATAAAATTAAGAATTAAGAATTAAGAATTAAGAAAATGATTGGATTTAACTATTTTTTGAGGCAAAGGGCCTATTATATGCAGGAAAATGCGTAATTTTGCAGTCTGAATACGTTAAATGTTAAATAATGACAGCACCAGAATATATACAGTTAAAGGCTTATGCCCGGCAAGATGGATTCTTTCTTGCCTTGTTGTGGATAGCCAGCTTTGCGAGTTATATCTTGGGGATCTCTAATCAATTGTTGGCGATGCTTGCCTTGATGCTTGCCTTGATGACCCCATTCTTCGTGGCTGGTCGTTTGCGTAAGTTCCGCGACGAAGGCAGAGATGGACTAATCTCTTTCTCGAGAAGCTATGCCTATACTATCTTTGTGTTCTTCTACGGTGCTGTGCTATTGGCCGTCGTACAGTTTTTGTATTTTGCCTATGTGGACAATGGCTATTTGTTGCGGACTTTTATGACTGCAGTGTCTACAGAGGAAGGACAACAACTTTTGCAACAGTATGGAATGACTCAGATGGTAGATGAGAGTTTGACGGAGATGGCATCCATACGTCCCATCGATTATGCTTTGAATATTCTGACTGTTAATATCATGATTGGATTTGTATTGGGTGTTCCTATAGGTTTGGTATCGTACAGGACGGTTAAAAGGTGAGATAATTGAAAAGGTAAGGAAAGAAAAAATGGATATATCGGTTGTTATACCTCTTTATAACGAGGCAGAATCTCTGCCAGAGTTGTATGCGTGGATAGAACGGGTGATGGATGAGCATCATTATTCGTTTGAGGTAATCTTTGTTAATGACGGCTCTACTGATGAGTCGTGGCAGGTGATAGGTGATTTGAGTCGGAAATCGGATCATGTGAAAGGTATCAAATTCCGTAGAAATTATGGTAAGAGTCCAGCTCTTTATTGTGGATTTGAACAGGCTCAGGGGGATGTGGTGATAACGATGGATGCGGATCTTCAAGATTCTCCTGATGAGATTCCTGAACTGTATCGTATGATCAAAGAAGATGGGTATGACCTCGTGAGCGGTTATAAGCAGAAACGCTACGACCCGATTTCAAAGACAATTCCAACGAAGCTCTTCAACGCGACAGCAAGAAAAATAAGCGGTATCAAGAATCTACATGATTTCAATTGTGGATTGAAAGCATATCGGAAAGCTGTTGTGAAGAATATTGAAGTTTATGGTGAGATGCATCGCTATATCCCTTATCTGGCAAAGAATGCAGGCTTCGATAAGATAGGTGAGAAGGTAGTGCATCATCAGGCACGTAAATACGGTTCGTCGAAATTTATGGGTCTGAACCGTTTTGTAAACGGTTATCTGGATCTGTTGACCCTGTGGTTCCTTTCTACTTTTGGTAAGAAACCTATGCATGTGTTCGGCTTCTTGGGCTCCATTATGTTTATGATTGGCTTTATTGCTGCTTTTGTGATAGGTGCTGACAAACTGTGGTGCTTGGCGAACCATATTCCTCAGAGGCTGGTGACAGACTCTCCGTATTTCTATATTGCCCTGACGATGATGATGATTGGTACCCAGTTGTTCCTGACAGGATTTATTGGTGACCTGATTAGTCGATCGTCGAGTGGACGGAATGACTATCAAATCGAGGAAACAATATGAAGAAACTGTCGTATCTGCTGTTATCCCTGCTCGTAACGGCTTGCTCTTCTATTGATTGTCCTGTTAATAGCATAGTGGAAACCATCTATGAGGTATATGGGAGCGACGGTGAGAAGTTGAGCTTGAGCGATACACTGACAGTGACATCGGCAAGGAGTGATGGCACAGACACACTCCTGCTGAATAAACTGATAGGCAGTTCGACGTTTAATCTTCCTATCAGTTACTCTCACCCTGAGGATATTCTTATATTCCATTTCGACAATGCGAATAACGACAGTCTGCATGTGGCAGATACGGTGTGGATTAAAAAGGATGACATTCCCCATTTCGAGTCGGTGGATTGTAATTCAACTTTCTTCCATACGCTGACTGCCGTTCGTTATACGCAGAATTATATAGACTCTATTGTGATTAAAAACCCATCAGTAACCTATGACTATCAGACGGTACATTTCTTCTTATATCCGAAGAGCAGTCGTTAGTCTGCTCGTGCTGGTGGCACCATTGGCTGCTTCGGCACAGATGAAGTTTTTCTCGTTTCAGAAAGACTCTATCCCAGTGTTCCGTGGTTTTGCTGTATCGTTCGACCTGGTTGGCGCTGGTCTGATGACATTGTCGGATAATGGACAGTATGAAGGGGCTCTCCGCGTGAATCTGCACGACGAGTGGTTCCCGATTATTGAGGCTGGTTTGGGCAAGGCGAATCACGATGACGAAGTCACGCGTATTCATTACAGTACCTCAGCTCCTTATTTTCGAATTGGTATTGATAAGAATCTCTTGAAAGACAAGCATGGCAAGAATCGCTTGTATGGCGGACTGCGTTATGCTTTTACCTCGTATAAGGTGGATATCTCAAGACCTGATTTCCCCGATCCTGTTTGGCAGTGGAACACAGGTTATGGCATCAAGGATGCCTCGTGCAGTCACCACTGGTTGGAGGTGGTGCTGGGCGTGGATGCAAAGATTTACGGTCCGCTGCACTTAGGATGGAGCGTGCGCTATAAGCGGCGGATAGCCCATTCTGAGGGTGATTTCGGTAAGACGTGGTATGTGCCGGGGTATGGAATCTATGGTGATACTCGATTGGGTGGGACATTTAATGTTATCATTGACATATGAAGAACAAAAAACTGCTTTGGCAACTGCCCTTCCTCACCTTTCTGATTGTGGGTACCATTTTGATTATCCACCAGCAGCAGTCTATACCTTATCGAAGCAACTCTAATTTTATTTTCGGAACGACATACCACGTGACCTATCAGTGTGATTCAGACCTGACTAAGAGTATAGAGACAGAACTGCGTAAGGTGGACAATTCTCTTTCTCCATTTAATGAGAAGTCGGTAATTACGGCTGTGAATCAGAATCGCGATGTGACGCTTGATACGATGTTCTTGGATGTGTATCAGATGGCGATGGCTATTTCGAAAGATACTGAGGGGGCCTTCGATATTACAGTGGCGCCTTTGGTGAATGCCTGGGGCTTTGGTTTCAAGAATGGAACACAGCCGACAACTATAGAGGTGGACAGTCTGATGCAAATTGTAGGCTACGAGAAACTGTCGTTGGTGAGTGGACGTGTGAAGAAGCAGGATCCTCGTATGATGCTTGATTGTTCAGCTATCGCGAAAGGCTATGGCAGTGATGTTATAGCCAGGTTATTACGGGGTAAGGGTGTGAATAATTTCATGATAGAGATAGGTGGCGAGGTTGTTACCTCTGGTCTTAATCCACAGCGGCTGCCTTGGAAAATCGGTGTGACGAAACCGACAGATGATCCCCTGAATGAGAGTCAGGAGCTACAGACGATTCTTAATGTTACAGACAGGGCGATGGCTACAAGTGGCAATTATCGTAATTTCTACTATAAGGACGGAAAGAAATTCGCTCACACGGTTGATCCAAAGACTGGTTATCCCGTACAGCATAATATTCTTTCGGCAACGGTGATAGCCAATAGCTGCGCTTTAGCTGATGCCTATGCTACGGCTTTTATGGTGATGGGACTGGATGGCGCACAAAGGGTGCTGAAAAGGCATCCGGAACTGATGGCCTATCTTATTTATAGCGACAAGGACGGAAAGAATGCCGTTTGGTATTCCTCTTCACTGAAGGATAAGATTGTGGAGTGATATGGCTGCCTTGCAGATATATGACAAATTGCTTCAGTTCCCCTTGTTTCAGGGAATGAGTCGCGATGACCTGGAGATTGTTGCTGGTCATACACGCTTTGGATTCCAGAAAGTGTCGGCAGGAAAGTCTATCGTAAAAGTGGGTGATAGTTGTAGTCAGCTTTTTTTTCTGATTAATGGCACTGTAAGGGTGAAGAGCTATTCCGATGATTATGGGTTCTATGTTGAAGAGCAGATATCGGCTCCCTATATCTTGCAGTTGGAAGGGGTGTTCGGCTATCATCAGCGTTACACCCATGACTATTCAGCTCTGACGGATGTCAATTTTCTGACTATCGACAAGGAGGAAATTGTCAGACTTTCGGAAGATTTTCTGGTGTTTCGGTTGAACATGATGAATAGCTTTGCCACTCAGGCTCAGAAACAGATGCGGCAGGTATGGCAGCGAACACCTCGTTCGTTGAAAGAGCGTATTGTTCGTTTTTTTGTGCGGCATTGTATCTATCCGGCAGGGTATAAGCAGTTCAATATCCTTATGACGCGTCTGGCTGATGAGGTAAACGACAGTCGGTTGAATGTATCGCGAATTCTTAACAGAATGCAGCACGAAGGCCAAATCGTGCTAAGCCGTGGCAGAATAGAAATCCCGCAGCTTGAGAGACTCTCGATGGGATGATGTTTCGGCGTTTCAGTTTTTTTAAGCGTATAAAGCACGAGGATTCAGAAAAAAGTTGTAACTTTGCATTTTAAATAGCGTTAGTATCAAGATGAGTGAAAAGAAAGAAAGGGAGAATCCGTTTTTCCTACCCTATAATACCCCACATGATGTGGCACCCTTCGACCGTATCCGGATGGAAGACTTTGAAGAGGCCATGCTTGAGGGTATCCGTCGTGATGATGAGCAGATAGAGAAACTTATCAACAACCCAGAGAAACCTACTTTTGATAATACCATCATCAATGTGGATGATGATAAGGATTGTGAGGGGTATTATGATTTGTTGTCGCGTGTCAGTACAGTATTCTTTAATCTGCTCTCTGCTGAGACCCATGATGATATGGACGCTTTGGCACAGAAAATGAGCCCGATACTGACCAAGCATGCTAATGACATCAGACTGAACGAACGACTGTTTGAACGTATCAAATATGTACATCGTCATCATCGAAAACTGACACCTGAAGAGAAGATGCTGCTTGACAACTGCTATGACGGTTTTGTACGTAGCGGTGTTTTACTCGATGCAGCAGGCAAAGAACGCCTGCGTCAGTTGACTGAGGAGGCTTCAATGCTGGGCTTGCAGTTCTCGCAGAACCTGTTGAAAGAGAACAAGGCTTTCTCCCTCCATATCACAGAAGAGTCACAGCTTGAGGGCCTTCCTGAGACAGCTTTGGAAGCTGCTGCACTAACTGCCAAGGAACAGGGAAAAGAAGGCTGGGTGTTTACACTCGACTTCCCCTCGTATTCCCCCTTCATGACATATAGCACTCAGCGGGAACTGCGCAGACAACTCTATATGGCCAAAAACACCGAATGTACGCATGACAATTCGGAGAATAACCTTGAAATATGCAAACGTCTGATCAATCTGCGTAGGGAACTGGCTCAGTTGTTGGGGCATAAGACCTATGCCGATTATGTGTTGAAACATCGAATGGCGGGGAATACCCGTAATGTCTACAAACTGCTGAACGATCTTATCAAAGCCTATAAGCCCACTGCTGTCAAGGAAGTGGCTGCTATAGAGAAAATTGCACGCAGAATGGAGGGTATAGACTTTAAGTTAGAGCCATGGGACTTCAGTTATTACTCTCATAAACTGCAACTTGAGAAATACAATATCGATGCCGAGATGCTACGTCCCTATTTCGAATTGTCGAAGGTTATCGATGGCGTTTTTGGACTGGCTAACCGTCTTTATGGTATCACCTTCAAGGAGAATAAGGACATTCCAGTCTATCATCCTGATGTGAAAGCCTACGAAGTTTTTGATGAGGACGGGACGTATCTCGCTGTATTCTATGCAGATTTTCATCCTCGAAAAGGTAAGCAGGGTGGGGCATGGATGACGGAGTACCAAGGACAATGGATAGACCGTAAGGGCGTGAATAATCGTCCTCATGTCTCCGTGGTTATGAACCTGACGAAGCCGACGGCAGAAAAGCCGGCTCTGCTGACGTTGGGCGAAGTGGAGACCTTCCTGCACGAGTTTGGCCATTCTTTGCATGGTATGTTTGCCAATACGCGTTTCGAAAGTCTTAGTGGGACGAATGTATGGTGGGATTTCGTGGAACTTCCATCTCAGTTCATGGAGAACTTTGCCATCGAGAAGGCATTTCTTCGTACGTTCGCTTTCCATTATCAGACAGGTGAACCCCTGCCTGATGAGTTGATTGACCGTATTGTTAAGAGTCGGAATTTCAATGTCGCCTATGCCTGTATGCGTCAAGTTAGCTTCGGATTGCTCGATATGGCTTATTATACGAAGAAGGAGCCTTTTACCGATGAGATCATCCCCTTTGAGAAGCGTGCCTGGGAAAAAGCGATGATTCTCCCGCAGTTGCCTGATACCTGCATGACGGTTCAGTTCTCGCATATCATGGCGGGCGGATATGCTGCCGGTTATTACAGCTATAAGTGGGCTGAGGTTTTGGATGCCGATGCCTTTAGTGTATTCAAGAAAAATGGTATCTTCGACAAGAATACTGCCCGCAGCTTCCGCGAAAACATCCTTTCGAAAGGTGGAACGGAGAATCCAATGATATTGTATAAACGATTTAAGGGTGGTGAGCCCACTATTGATGCATTATTGAAGCGAAATGGAATCAAACGAAAAGCAAACTAAACTCGATGAGCGCTATCTGAGGATGGCTCGTATATGGGCAGAGAACTCATATTGCAAGCGTCGGCAGGTTGGGGCGCTGGTGGTAAAGGACAAGATGATCATCAGCGACGGATATAATGGTACGCCCAGTGGCTTTGAGAATGTGTGTGAGGATGAAAATAATGTCACCAAACCTTATGTGCTTCATGCCGAGGCTAATGCCATTACAAAGTTGGCCCGTTCATCGAATAATAGCGATGGAGCCACGATATATATTACGGCTTCGCCTTGTATAGAGTGTGCCAAGTTGATTATTCAGGCGGGTATCAAGCGTGTGGTGTACGGCGAGAAGTATCGCCTGACCGATGGTATCGACCTGCTAAGGCGGGCTGGTATCGAGGTGGTATTTATGGAAGTTAATTGTGAAGAGAGTAATATAAGATGAGTAAGAATAAGTCAAACCGTTTTTTGCCTTTATGGATGGCTATTTGTGTGGTCATCGGCATTTTTGTGGGAACCTTTTATGCGAACCATTTTTCAGGCAATCGACTCAATATTATCAATTCGAGTGGCAATAAGCTCAATAACCTGCTTCATATCATTGATGACCAGTATGTAGATACTGTGAATATCAACGACCTGGTGGAGAAGGCGATGCCTCAGATACTGGCAGAATTGGATCCCCATTCTGTATATATCACCGCCCGAGAGGGTGAGATTGCCAATGATGACCTGCGAGGCTCGTTCTTTGGAATAGGTATCGAGTTTGTGATTCGTCAGGATACGATTCGGGTTCAGAATGTGATTGGCAACGGTCCTGCTGAGCGTGCTGGCGTACTGGCAGGTGACAAGATTGTCGAGGTGGATGACTCGGTGTTTGTGGGTAAGGTGTGCACGAATGCCGAGGCTATGCATCGTCTGAAAGGCCCCAAGGACACGAAGGTGAAGTTGGGTATCCTGCGCTATGGCGAGAATAAATTGCGCTATGTCACAATCACACGTGGCGAGATACCGACAAAGAGTGTTACTTCCAGCTACATGATCGATGACAAGACTGGCTATCTCCGTATCAAGAACTTCGGTGAAAATACCTATCCCGAGTTGCTCATCGCTCTTGCTACCCTTTCACAGCAGGGCTTCACGAACCTGATTATCGACCTGCGTGGTAATACAGGTGGGTATTTGGAGTCGGCTGTACAGATAGCTAATGAGTTCTTGTCGCGAAACCAATTGATTGTTTATACAGAGGGCCGTACCTATCCTCGTCAGGAATACCGTGCCGACGGGCGTGGGTCTTATCAGCGTCTTCCGTTGGTTGTGCTTGTTGATGAGAGTTCTGCGTCAGCCTCTGAGATTTTAGCTGGAGCGATCCAGGATAATGACCGTGGTACGATTATCGGTCGGCGTTCATTCGGAAAAGGACTTGTTCAGAAGCCGATGGAGTTCAGCGATCATTCTATGATACGTCTGACAATCGCCCGTTATTATACTCCCTCAGGTCGTTGTATCCAGAAACCATACGATGATGCCAAGCAATACGACGAAGATTGGGTGAACCGTTATCAGCATGGTGAGTTCTTCTCGGAGGATAGTATCAAGCATACAGGGCCAGAGTACCATACGTCGAATGGTCGTGTGGTTTACGGCGGTGGTGGTATCACGCCTGATATTTTCATCCCGGAAGATACGCTCGACATGACTTCATATTATAAGGAGGCTTCTATGAGTGGCTTGATTCTGCAGTATGCCTTCAATTATACCGACGAGAACCGTCAGAAACTGAACGAAATGAAGGAAGTGAAGGATATGGCCAACTATCTCAGGAAGCAGAATATCGTCGATAAGTTTGCAACCTTTGCAGATAAAAACGGTTTGAAGCGTCGTAACTTAATGATTCAGAAATCACATAAGCTTCTGGAGCGATTCATCATCAGCAGGATTATCTATAATATCCTGAACGAACAAGCCTGGACGGAGTACCTGAATCAGGATGACCCGGCTGTCATGGAGGCTCTGCGCCTGTTCCGTGCAGGTGAGGCATTTCCCCAGAAACCTGCAGTATCTACAAAAGAGAAGAAGGTGGCGATGGCCTCTGCTGATTACCAGAACTTATTGAAAGCGAATGTCGGCTATCACCTGGCTGTCAACATGTTCGTTTAGTCTTCGTACCAGTTCTTGCCTCTTCATGGAGAGGTCGGCACGAAGTGCAGGACTATTCAGATGAACATATAGTGTCTGGTTGCGGATATACAGGTTGGTCGTAAGATTGGCAATAGCATCCCCTGCAACTTCTCGCCAAGAGTCGATAAGCCGCTTCTGTAGAAGTGGTGTCTCCAACCCCTGTGCCCGGAGGTTCTTAAGAACCAGTTCTCTGATGGCTTGTACGTCTCTTCTAAACATGGATGTCTCCTCCTTCTACATGAAAGATCCTGTAATCGTGTGAACTGGAAGACAATATCTGATCCAGATGGTCGCGGTTGGTATCTGTAATGAATATCTGTCCATAGGCATCACTCGAAACCAATTTCACAATCTGTTCCACGCGTCTGGCATCCAGCTTGTCAAAGATGTCATCGAGGAGCAGTAATGGCGTGGTTTGGGCATTCGTGCGTTTCAGAAAATCGAATTGGGCCAGTTTGAGGGCGATGACGAATGTCTTGTTCTGTCCCTGACTGCCTTCCCTTTTCATGAGATGTCCACCCAGCATGATCTCCAGGTCGTCGCGATGAACCCCGTGTAAGGAGTAACCGACGGCCCTGTCTTTAAAACGGTCTCTCTGGATGACTTCCAGTAGTGGCCCTCTTTGACAGTGGGATGTATAGTGTAATTCAACCTGTTCACGATTTTCAGAAATGGTCTCGTGTATACGTTGGAAAATGGGGGTCAGCTCCTTTACGAAAGCCTCTCTGCACTTGAAGATATGCTCTCCTTCATAGGCCATTTGCTCCTCAAACAGACTGATGACCTCTTCGTCAGGCTCTTCCTCTTGTTTCAGAAGGGTATTGCGCTGGAGCAGTGCCTTGTTATAGCGGTTGATCGATTCTATATAGCTGCGGTCGTATTGCGAGATGACCATGTCCATCAGCCTTCTGCGCTCTTCACTGCCCCCTTCAATGAGCAGTGTGTCGGATGGTGCCACAACCACGATGGGAATCAGCCCAATGTGCTCCGACAAACGTTTGTATTCCTTCTTGTTTCGTTTGAAATGCTTCTTGGTGCCGCGTTTCATACCGCAGTAGATGGATTCTTGGCTGGCATCCGACTTGTCGTCAGAAATATAGACTCCCTCCAGCACAAAGAAATCTTGTCCGTGTCGTATCACCTGCGAGTCAATGGGATTGCTGGCCGAATGACAGAATGAGAGGTAATAGATGGCATCGAGCACATTGGTCTTGCCCACACCATTCTGTCCAATCAGACAATTGATCTTCGGCGACAACTCCAGTGTTGCCGTTGCGATATTCTTGTAGTTGATGATAATCCTATGAACCTTAACGTAATTAAGGGACTTCTTCGTCCTACGAAGATATTTGTCAATACTGCACTTAGCGGTGAGGATGCACTTTTGAAGATTCGTGATTCTCATTTTGATATAGTATTCTTAGACCACATGATGCCGGGTATGGACGGTATTGAAACCTTTCATGCCATGCAGGAGGATGCCGGCAATAAAAACAGAAAGACTCCTGTCATTGCTCTTACCGCAAATGCCATCTCAGGCTCTAGGGAGATATACATAAATGAGGGCTTTGCCGACTATCTGTCAAAGCCGATAAATTCAAAGCGCATGGAGGAGATGCTGATAAAATATCTGCCTCGTGACAAGGTGATCATGCCTGACGAGGAGGGCTTTGCGGGATCAGACGTGTCATCGGATTCAGCGGGGCCGGACGACAGGCTGGCGGCACTCAGGGAGACAGAGGGCATCGACTACGATGAGGCTATCAAAAACTGCATGAAGGAGGAGATACTGCTATCCGCTGCTGAGGACTTTTTGGCAGCGATAAGCAGCACCGCACTGAATATCGAGATAGCAAATATCGCTGCCGACTGGAACAACTACACGGTTTTGGTGCACGGACTCAAAAGCTCTGCTCGCCTCATAGGAGCCATGGGACTTTCCGAAAGAGCAAAGGCACTTGAGGCACTCGGTGATCGAGCAAAGAGCGGAGATCAGGAGGCGATAGACGAGATTTTGGCAGACACTCCTGCACTGATAGAGGAGTACAGGGGATTTGAGGAAAAACTGGCCTTTATTGACCCTGATCTGGCGGCAGCCGGAGACTGGAGCAGGTCGGGTTCTTCATCTGCCGAGGTGACTGATGACCGCCCTGTCATAGACAGTGGGCAGTTTGATGAGGCGATACAGGGTGTCGGTATGTTTGCGGAGGCATTTGACTTTGATGGTGCAGATGATATAATAGCACAGTTAAAGGAATATCACCTGACTGATGAGCAGGCAGAGGTGTACAATCAGATCAGGCTCTTGGTAAAAAATCTGGATCGTGACAGGATCCTTGCAGAAATAGAAAAGTACGGCAGATAGAATACTGCCCTAAAGCTTAGGAGGGAAAATGGATAGAAAGGTACTTTTGATCGGGGAAGAAAAGAGCTTTATGTTTAATGCCATCGCCAATGGCTTAAAGAGGGAGGACTTTACAGTGGAGGTCTCGGATCCCACGATAAAGTCCATCAGCAGCTTTGAGGAGCCACCCGTCGTTTGGATACTATATGTGGATGGGAATATGGGTGAGCTCACAGATACACTGGTTTATCTGAAGGATACGATCATAGAAAAGGAGTATTTCTTCTATGTGATAGGCAGTGTGGATGAGATCGAGACTCTGAAAAAGGGGATGACCGAAAAGGTGATCACCGAGAGCTTTGAGCGCCCGCTAAATGTTAAGGAGCTGGCGGCGGCACTTGAAAAGACCATGGCTGCGGGAGAGCAGGCAGAGCAGAAGAAAAAGATACTGATTATAGACGATAATCCCACGATGCTTCGCACCATGAAAAATCTGCTTTCCGACAAGTATCGTGTCTATATGGCAAATTCGGGTATGAACGGCATCACCTTTCTGGCAAAAAATCCCGTGGATCTGATCCTCCTCGATTACGAGATGCCGGTGCTCTCCGGCGCGAAGGTGCTTGAGATGCTCCGCTCCGAGGCGGCGACTTCAACTATACCTGTTATGATGCTCACCGCAAAGGACGACAAGGAGAGCGTCATGAGTGTCCTCGCCCTAAAGCCGGAAAAATATCTCTTAAAGACCCAGCCCCCCGAGGAGCTGATACGAAACATCGACGAGCACTTTGAGAAGCAGAAAATGAAATAAAAACGCAACAACCAAACAAAACAACCGAACAACCGAACAAAACAACCGAACAACCAAACAAACAACCGAACAACCAAACAAAACAACCGAACAACCGAACAAAACAACCGAACAACCGAACAAAACAACCGAACAACCGAATAGAATTGATTGACAAAACCGAACAACCGAAGTAAAATCAGTGTAACAACCGAACAAATATAAGGAGAGAGTTGCTATGCTGAAAGAGGAGCTGGTGGATTTAGTCCACAGAATACAAAAGAACAGATCCGAGGAGCAGACTATAGAGGTTAAAAAGGCTGCTAAGGGCTGCCCCAAAAGGCTATATGACACGCTTTCGTCATTCTCCAATCAGGATGGCGGAGGCGTGATCGTTTTTGGTATAGATGAGGAGTCGGGCTTTTCGCTCTCTCCGATATATGATATTCACGACCTGCAGAAAAAGGTCACAGAGCAGTGCAAAAGCATGGAGCCGCCTGTCCGAGCAGTTTTTACCATAGCCGAGGTAGATGGTGTGGAGATATGCTCGGCTGAGATACCGTCAGTGGATATCTCTGAGAGACCTTGCTATTACACGGGTGTGGGGCGATATAATGGCTCATATATCCGTGTGGGCGATGCCGACCTGCTGATGACAGACTATGAGATATACAGCTTCGAGGCGTACAGAAAGCATTTGCATGATGATGAGAGACCGATCGAGCGTGCCGGGTTTGATGATCTGAGCGAGGATGATGTCATGGACTATCTCGAGGGAAAGCGCTCCGAGCGCCCGGGCTTTATGCAGATGAGCGATGAAAAGGCTTTTGAGATGCTAAATATCATGAGGGACGGACATCCGACACTTGCAGCGATCATGAATTTTGGCATATATCCGCAGGGTGATCTGCCGCAGCTCGCGGTCATCGCTGTGGTATCACCGGGCAATGAGATCGGTGACACCGATGAGAATGGTGTCAGGTTTATCAATAACAAGCGCATCGAGGGTACGATAGCATCTATGGTGGAGGAGTCCATAATCTTCTGCAAGAGAAATATGCGCGTAAAGACTATCATTGACGAGCGGACGGGACAGAGGGCAGACGAGGAGGAGTATCCGATAAAGGCTGTCCGCGAGGCAGTGCTAAATGCGCTGATACATCGTGACTACAGCATACACACCGAGGGTACGGCTGTGCAGATATATATGTTCAGGGATCGGATGGAGATACACAGTCCCGGCAGTCTCTATGGCAGGATGACGGTGGATCAGCTCGGCGTGGCAAAGCCTGACCTCAGAAATCCGGCACTTGCCGTCATAGCGGAGTCGCAGACACAGTCCGAGAACAGATACTCCGGTATCCCCACTATGCGCCGCGAGATGGCGGAAAGAGGTCTCCCCGAGCCGAAGTTTGAAAACAAGAGAAATGAGTTCGTCGTGACTTTCTACAATGATCTCTCCGAGCAGGCGCAGATGCTTCAGAAAACGAAAAATGATACTGTCACGATCAAAAACGAGGAGATAGTACAGAGGCTTTTGGAGTTCTGTGATGATCCGAGATCCAGAGAGGAGATATTGGGATTTTTGGGCGTCTCTACCTGGTTTTATGTGCAGAAAAAATATATAAAGCCTCTTATAGCGCAAGACAGGATGGCAATGACCATCCCTAACAGTCCTAGAAGTCAGAGGCAGAGGTATTATACAAAAAGGAAATAGGAAGGCTACGCCAATGCAGGGCTGGATTACAGGATGTATCTTTCTTATTACCGTGGCAGGGGCAAGCAGAGAATCCAGGAAAAGGGTGAAAAATATACAAAAGAGGCAGAAATCGATCTGGTTATAGAGGCAGATGGAAAGCTCTATCCGGTCGAGATAAGGAAGTCAGAAAATCCGAAGCTGTCTATGACAAATGCATTTGATGTTTTGGACAGAGTATCGGGAAAGCATCGTGGGACGGGGGCGATAATATGTCTCTATGATAAACCTTTGTGGTTAAATGAAAGAATTGTAGCGCTTCCGGTGGAATATCTGTAGTAATAGCCGCCATATGATATAAGAAAGTGGCAAGCCGCTCTCTTTTGTCGTATAATAATGGCGGTTTATTTGAAAATAAAAGCAGCTAAGAAGGTTGTAGGATGAAAAGCTTTAATACTACGGCAGTATGTGTGCCGTCAAAACATTATATGGTGGATATTTCTGAGAGGATTTCGGAGATAAGAAAGCTTGTGGATGATGGCAAGTATTTTACCATAAATCGCGCCAGACAGTATGGCAAGACGACCACATTAAATGCGCTTGGGAAAGAACTGAAAAAGGATTATATAGTTATCAGCTTAAGCTTTGAGGGGATCACTGATGCCGGTTTCAGGTCAGAGGGCGAATTTGTCCAGGCGTTCTCGCGTCTGATTTTAGATCAGAAGGAGTTTTATGGTGTGGAGGTGCCGGATAAGATCGCTGATGTTTTGCAGAAAATATCAGAGGCAGATCCGGAGAAAGTAAAAATGGACGAGCTTTTCCGTACTATCAGACGGTGGACAGCAGATAGTGAAAAACCAATAGTCCTTTTTATCGATGAGGTGGATAGCGCTACCAATAACCAGGTTTTCATGGACTTTTTGGCTATGCTTAGGGATGGCTATATTGCAAGAGAGTCTGATGGTGTACCGGCATTACAGTCAGTTATACTTGCAGGTGTGACCGATGTGAAGCATCTCAAAAGCCGGATCAGGGACGATAAAAGCTCAAAGGATAACAGTCCGTGGAATATAGCGGCTGACTTTGATATTGAGATGAGTCTGACAGAGGCTGGAATAAAGGGGATGCTAGATGACTATGAGAACGACCATAAAACCGGAATGGACACAGAGAAAATGGCTCATCAGATCAGAGAATACACACATGGTTATCCTTTTCTGGTAAGCAGGATATGCGAGCTTTTGGATACAACTGTTGCAAAAAAGATGGGGCGACCAGACCGTGTATGGGACAGCGAGGGGCTTGATGAAGCTATCAAGCTGATTTTGGCTGAAGATAATACACTATTTCAGTCACTCACAGGTAAGATTAATAATTATACGAAGCTCAGGGATTCGATCCGCAGTATTCTGATGGAGGGAACAAAGCTCGCCTATAATCCGGATCAGGATGATATAGCCCAGATGCAGATGTACGGATTTATCAGAAATGTGGATAGTACAGTCAGGATAGATAATAGGATATTTGAGACGAGACTTTATAATCTGTTTTTATCAGACGAAGAGCTCCAAAGTAATATATTCTCACGTGAGGGTGATCTGGCAAAGAATATTTTCGTTGAGGACGGAAAGCTGAATGTCCGGTTGATTTTATCGCGATTTATCGAAACCTACGGACAGATATGCGGACCGGTTGAAAAAGGCTTTAAGGAAAAGGATGGAAGGGAACAGTTTCTGCTTTACCTGAAACCTATTATCAATGGAACAGGGAATTATTATATTGAGGCGCAGACCAGAGACCGGAAGCGAACCGACGTGATAATAGACTACCTCGGTCATCAATATATTATAGAGCTGAAGATATGGCACGGCGAGAGGTACAATGCCGATGGTGAAAGACAGATAATCGAGTATCTTGATCGGTTTGGGCTAAGCACAGGCTATATGCTTAGTTTTAACTTTAATAAAAATAAGGGGCCCGGAGTCAGGCAGGTTCATATTGGGGACAAGCTGCTGTACGAGGGGACAGTGTAAATAAAAGGGATATGAATATTTAATATCTCATATTGAATTTTCATAAAAATAAGTGTAGAATAGCCTCAAAGTTATGAATATTTAATATCACGTATTTAATATTCATAAGGAGGCTATTTTTATGTATAAAAAAAGACATATTGAAAAGCTGCTGTCGGATATTGAGAAGATGTATGCGGCGGTTTTGGTGATCGGAGCGAGACAGGTAGGCAAGACCACTTTTTTGGAAAATGTGACCGGTATAGCTAAGATTAGCATGGACGATGGGTATACGCTGTCCATGGCAAAGGATGAGCCGGCGACCTTTTTGAAAAGTCATAGCACGCCATCATTTTTTGACGAGATACAAAAGTGCCCTGAGCTTTTTTCGCAGTTGAAATATGAAATAGATAAAGACAGGTCAAAAAAGGCGCTTTACTATATGACCGGCTCCGAGCAGCCAAGGCTGATGAAGTCTGCGAGTGAGTCGATTTCCGGTAGGATAGGGATAATTCGATTGTATGGGCTGTCTCTGCGCGAGTGCTGTGATGTGGATATGACAGCACCCTTTATGCCGTCTGAGGAGTACATTGAAGCCAGAAAGTACATGCTGCCGCCGATGGATGATGCACAGCTTTGGCATCATATTCACAGAGGGAGCATGCCGGAGCTTGTGTTAAATGAAGATTTCAGATGGGATATCTACTACTCATCATATATAAACACATATATTGATAGGGATGTCAGAAGCGACATTGACTCGGGCAACGAACTAAAATTTACAAGGTTTATGGTAGCCTGCGCGGCACGATGCGGAGAGGTTTTAAATGTTTCGTCGCTGGCTCGTGAGGTGGGGATCAGCCAGCCGACGGCTGAGAGGTGGCTGGACAAGCTGTGTGAGACATCGGTGATATATTTGCTGAGACCATACTACAGCAATGTGACAAAGCGGGTGATAAAATCTCCCAAGCTATATTTTTCGGATACGGGTCTGGCGGCGCATCTGACAAAATGGAATACTCCGGAGGCACTTATGAATGGGGCGTTTGCCGGTCATTTATATGAAAATTTCGTAGTTATGGAGATCGTGAAGACGTATTACAATTATTCGCCGGCAGAGCCGCCTCTGTACTTTTACAGGGATACCAATGGCAAGGAGATAGACCTGCTGATACAGGAGGGTGATATGCTGCATCCCATAGAGATAAAGAAAACCGCTGATCCGGCGCCAAAGATGATATCGGCTTTTTCGGAGATTGATAATATAGGTGGTGTGACCCGTGGTTCGGGAGCGCTCGTTTGTCGCAGGAGCGAGGTGTCAAAAATCTCCGATACAGACTTTGTGATACCAATAGAATATCTGTAGCGCCTAATTATCTGTTCGGATTCCGGAGCATGATGGCTTCGCCCTCTTTTTTCAGCCATGCTTCGTAGCGACGGTAGTCGGGGATCACGGACTCCACCAGCGACCAGAAGCGAGGGGAGTGGTTCATCTCGCGGCGATGACAGAGCTCATGTACTACCACGTAGTCCTGCACCTCCTCGGGAGTCAGCATAAGCAGGCAGTTGAAGTTTAAATTGCCCTTTGAGGAGCAGCTGCCCCAGCGAGTCTTTTGGTTTCTGATAGTGATGCGTCCATAGCTGACGCCGAGTATTTTGGCGTAGTGGGCGACCTTTTTCGGGATCACCGAAAGAGCCTGCCTGCCCAGTGCGTCGAGCTCTGATTTTGAGAGGGGCACCAGTTCCGAGTATTTTTGCTTTCGCTCATCTATCATGCGTATCTGACGCTCTATCCATCCGCTTTTTTCTATGAAAAAGCCATCTATCTCATCATCCGACATCCATTTCGGGGCACGGATCACCACGATGTGATCCTCAGTGACCTGCAGGGATATGGATTTTCTATTTGATCTGTATACCTTTGTATATAGCTGCATATTACCTCCGACAGATGGCAGTTTATCACAATACCATGATTATGAAAAGACACAATTAGTTCATATTTTCTTTAAGTTTCGCTTAAGGTTGTGATATTATATTTAAGTCACTTCAGACGAAGTGGCTTTGATTTTGTATGAAAGGAGGTGCGAAAGATGGGACTGCGACATGAATGGAAGCATCAGATCAGCTATTCGGATCTTTTGACCATAAGGCAGCGTATGACCGCTATAGCCGGACCCGATGCCAATGCCATAGACGGAAAGTATCTGATCAGAAGTCTGTATTTTGACACTCCGGGCGATAAGGCTCTCCGGGAAAAAATAGACGGCGTGGACAACAGGGAAAAGTTTCGGATCAGATATTACAATTTTGACACGTCCTTCATACGCCTTGAAAAAAAGAGTAAGTACAACGGACTGGGAGAAAAGGATATGGCAAAGCTCTCCGCAGAGGAAAGCCAGAGGATAGTGGATGGTGACATAGACTGGATGTATGAGAGCGATGAGCCGCTGATCCGCGAGCTATATGCCAAGATGAAGTCCACGGGGCTGGCTCCGAAAACTATAGTCGACTACGACAGAGAGCCGTTTACATTTATCCCCGGAAATGTGCGGGTGACATTGGACTACAATATCAGGACGGGCCTTCGATGTACCGATTTTCTAAACCCAAAGGTGCTGACCCTGCCGGTGCCTGATGATCCGATCATACTTGAGGTAAAGTGGGACGGCTTTTTGCCGGACGTGATCAGGATGGCAGTCGGACTTAACAACAGACGTGTGGGTGCATATTCAAAATATGCGGCTTGCAGAATGTACGATTAGTCTTAGCAAATAAAACATGAGGAGGAAACTACAATGACGACATTTAATGACATTTTCAAATCCAGCTTTCTGGAAAATGTGACCAGCGTATCGATGCTGGACATGGTGATAGCCTTAGTGCTGGCGTTCCTTATCGGTCTTTTTATCAGCTTCGTATATAAAAAGACCTACACCGGAGTGATGTATTCATCAAGCTTCGGAGTATCCCTGATAGCAATGACGATGATCACCACACTCGTGATACTGGCAGTGACGAGCAACATAGTTCTTTCCCTTGGTATGGTAGGTGCTCTGTCCATCGTAAGATTCCGTACAGCCATAAAGGAGCCTCTCGATATAGCCTTTCTCTTCTGGGCCATCGGCGCAGGCATCGTACTGGCGGCGGGACTTATCCCTCTCGCGATCTTCGGCAGCGTAGTGATCGGGATCATCCTTCTTATCTTTGTAAACAAAAAGTCATACAGCGCACCCTATATCGTGGTCATCCACTGTGATGATGCGAATGCCGAGACCGAGGCGATGGACTTTTTAAAGAAGCAGGTAAAGCGCACAAGCATCAAGTCAAAGTCCGTACAGAAGGGGATGATCGAGCTCAATGTAGAGGTTCAGCTGGAAAAGGACGATACGACATTTGTAAATCAGCTTGCAGATATGAAGGGTGTGGACAGCGCAATACTCGTAAGCTACAACGGAGATTACATGAGCTAAGGAAAAGATTTGACGACTGCTTTTGGGGAGCATCAGACGAACCGGGCAGGAGGTAAAGAGATATGAGTGACAGTAAACATTTTGACAAAATAGCCATAATAGGAGTCATACTTGCGATAGCATTTACCCTGTGGTTCATGTTTGGGGCAGGAAATATACTGGCTCCAATGAGCGAGGAGGATAATGAATATCTGACCGATGAGCAGATCGACGACATATTAGCATCCTCCGATGCCACAGTAATCACCCTCTCCGGCGAGAGCGGTGAGGTAGACGGATCAGGCGCCAGCGTCAGCTTTGGCAGTGTATCCATTTCCGATGGTGGCATATATCGGATATCGGGCACACTCTCCGATGGAAATATAGATGTAAAGGCAGGCGGTACAGATACGGTATATATCGTGCTGGACGGCGCAGACATCAGCTGCTCGGACGACTCCGCCATACTGGTGGAAAATGCGGAGCAGGTCTATCTGATCTCTGCGGACGGCAGTGAAAACAGCCTTTATACCGGTGCTGATATGGAAAGCTCCGTAGAGGCTACGGCGGCAGGCCGTGAGGGCTGTATCTACGCGAGAGATGATCTGATCCTGGCGGGACGCGGTACTGTAAATATCACCTCGGACTATGAGCACGGCGTGGTACAGGACGACAATGAAGACACCATCATAGTAATGTCGGGTACATACAGTATCACATCAGTTGGTAAAGGCATAAAGTCTGACGGTACCTTAGAGGTGACCGGAGGAAATGTGACAATAGATGCACAGGATGATGCTATCCATACGGATGACGATATCACACTTACAGCGGGTGTACTTACGCTTTCATCGGCAGATGATGGCATACACTCCGATACGGCAGTATATATAAACGGCACGGATATAGAGGTGCTCACGGCGTACGAGGGTGTGGAGGCTCCGATCATCGAGATGAATGATGGTGATGTAAAGATCACCTCCACAGATGATGGCTTTAACGGAAACGGCGAAAGCACTGAGGATACCTTAGTTACGATAAATGGCGGTACACTCACAGTGCTAAATCCCACCGGTATGGATGCCGATGGCATAGACTCAAACGGCAGCATAGTCATAAATGGTGGTTATGTGTATGTGAGCCTCACCGGAGGCGGTACAAACTCAGCGCTTGACTATGGCAGTGAAAACGGAGGCACATGTACCATAAACGGAGGCACAGTCATAGCGGCCGGAGGTTCGGGGATGCTCGAGGAGATATCCGACCAGTCGGCGCAGGGTTCCATCACCATGGTGTATGAGACTACTTATGAAGCCGGCACTACAGTCACAGTGACTGATGCAGACGGCAATGAGATCATATCGCAGATCGTAGATGATACCATGAGCGCAGTGACGCTTTCTGCAGAGGCGATCACTGAGGGCGGCACTTATACAGTCACCACAGGCACAGACTCCGAGGAAGTGACGCTTGACTCCATCGCCTACTCGAATTCCGAGCTTTCAGGCGGCATGATGGGCGGCGGCTTCGGTGGAGGCGGCGGTGGCATGCGAGGTGGCATGGGCGGTCAGAACTCCGGCGGTGACCAGTCGCAGGATGGCGGTCAGGACTTCGGCGGTGACCAGTCGCAGGATGGTGGCCAGAACTTCGGAGGGAAAGGCTTTAACTCTGACAGCGAGGATGGTAGCCAGAATTTCCGCGGAGGACGTGGACGGATGATGCAGCAGAATGATAATTCGTCTGAAAGTACAGACACAGACAGCCAGAAACCGGACATGTCACAGATGCAGGATGGCGAGATGCCGGATATGTCACAATTGCAAAACGGCGACCAGATGGGTGGTATGCCCGGTGGCGGCGGTATGCAGGGCGGTGAATGGGATATGGATAACCAGGAAAACCAGGTCACCTGGTATACTCCCACCATCACCGACTGGATATACATAGGTATAGGCGTGGCGGTTCTTGTGGCGGCGATCATATTCGCGGCAATATTTAAAAGAAGAAAAAGAAGATATAAAAAGGGAGGAGCAAAAATCCTCCCTTTTAGGGTGTATAAAATCTGGCATGATGTGTTTCAAAAAATAATGGCACATTCATTTTATATAATGTATAATTTCAGTCGGAGAGATTTCCGCATTCTCCGGGAAGGACATGAATGCAGGAGCATTTTATGACAGTAGGTATGTGAGGTAGATATGACAAATCGGATTCTGATCGTGGATGATGACGCTACTATGGCACGTGCGATCCACTCATTTCTAAAAGAGGACTATGAAGTATATATGGTGACCTCCGGGCGGAATGCCCTGCAGTTTTTGGAGAAAAAGACGCCCGATCTGATACTCCTCGACATAAAGATGCCGGAGATGGACGGCTTTGAGACCATGACGAGGATCAGGGAGATCCCGCAGATGAGAGAGGTTCCGGTGATCTTTCTCACGGGTGATGAGGACAGCGAGACCGAGGAGCGTGGCCTGGCGGTAGGTGCGTCCGACTTTATCAGAAAGCCGGTAGTGCCAAATGTCCTGCGGCTTCGGGTGAATCACATGCTGGAGCTTTACACCCTGAGGAACAATCTACAGCAGGAGGTAGACCTGCAGACTGCGGAGATAAAGGAGCAGCAGCAGAAGCTTCGTGATATGACATATCAGATCACGGAGGCGCTTGCAGGGGCCATCGACGCAAAGGACACCTATACCAGCGGTCATTCCATCAGGGTTGCCACCTACTCCAAGGAGATAGCTATGCGTTACCATTATTCGTTGGATGACCAGCAGAGCGTCTTTATCACGGGGATGCTACACGACGTGGGCAAGATAGGTATTCCCAACGCCATAATAAATAAGCCCGGCAAGCTCACAGATGAGGAATATGAGATCATAAAGACCCATCCTGCCATAGGTGCGGAGATTTTGGAAAAGATCACAGCCATACCCTTTATCGCTACAGGAGCACATTGGCACCACGAGAGGTACGACGGCCGGGGCTATCCCGACGGACTGAAGGGGGAAGATATACCGGAGATCGCCAGGATCATAGGCGTGGCGGATGCTTACGACGCCATGTCGTCAAAGCGCAGCTATCGTGATCCTCTGCCACAGGATGTGGTCAGAGGTGAGATAGAAAAGGGTATAGGTACGCAGTTTGACCCCAGATTTGCCCGTATTATGCTGGATATGATAGACAGTGACGTGGAATACAATATGCGTGAGCATTAAAATTACCAAAAAAACCTGATAAAACTCTGCAAATTTTGACTACTTTTCACTATGGATTTGGCTTGACTTAATTGTTTCATTGATTATAATGATTTTGTAACAAAAATGTAACAAATGTAAATAAGGAGTAACGATTTAGTCAAAGTGACTAAAAAGAGGTAGTCAGAATTATCATGAATGCTAATAGGGTGCTTAAAAAGAAAATAATACAGAGTACAGCAGTGGCGCTGTCGGTAGCGGCGCTTTCCGCAGGGGCATACCAGACTGCGGCTTCTGTACCTGAGGTTACTTATGAGCCCACGGGATATGTCACTGCCGGCATCATCACAGAGCTTTCGGTTATGGAGAGCCAGGCGTTTGAGGCAGCAAAGGTTTCTGTGGATGAGGCAAAGGTTACTACAGTGGCAGCATCCGAAAAGAAGACCGGCAAATGGGACAACCGCATCATGGCCGATGTGGACGACTACCTTTATATCAGAAAGACAGCCCGAAAGGATGGCGAGATCGTCGGTAAGCTCCGCAGGGGTGATGTGGCTGAGATCGTCTCTGAAAAGGGTTCGTGGACAAAGATCAAGTCCGGTGATGTGACAGGATATGTAAAGACAAAGTACTGCGCAGAGGGTATTTTCGCAAAGGCTCTATATAAGTCTCTGGATCTCGATGGTATCAGTACTGCCATCTCTGTCGAGGAGGAGCAGGCGTTAGGTCAGATCGCAGTTCTGGCAAAGGCCGAGCAGGCAGCTGCTGCGGCAGAGGCGGCTGAAACGGCAGCCGCAGAGACATCTGTACAGGAGACGGAGGCAGCAGCTCCCGAGACCACCCAGAATCAGGCAGTACAGGCGTCTGTGGATGACGTGACACTCCTTGCAAACCTGATCTGGTGTGAGGCAGGCGGAGAGTCCTATGACGGGCAGTTGGCAGTAGGCGCGGTAGTAGTCAACAGATTAAATGCAGGCTACGCTTCATCCATCTCGGGTGTCATCTATCAGCCGTATCAGTTCGGGCCTGCCAGCTCAGGAAAGCTCGCCAGTGCCATCGCATCGGGCAGCGCGTCTTCATCCTGTATCCAGGCAGCTCAGGAAGCCCTTTCAGGCGTGAGCAATATAGGCACAGCCAAGAATTTCCATCGTGCCAATGGTACAGCAGGCACAGTTATCGGAAATCACGTATTTTTCTAAATCATGTAATCAAAGATCATTCCCCGGTCCCCAGATGGATACGGGGATTTTCCATTTTTGGCGGATGTTTACGCATCCGCCTTTTTTTGGTATAATCCCAATGCAGCATTGTAATAAGGAAATAATAGTATTTACGGGGTGAGTATGTATGGTAAAGGTGCTATTTGGAGAGGATTTCGGAGAAAATACGATTTTGGATATAGATTCATATTTTGCAAATGTATATGAGGATACATGGCTTGATGATGACGTGGTTAGGAATATAGTTAAGGATATAGACGATTCTGATCTAAACGGATTAAATGTTATAAGTCCTGTTCTTGGCTCTATATCAGTTCGTGATCTTTCAGGCGGAACTAAGGCACTTATCTGTATGTTAAAGGACAATAATCCAGAGAGCTTTATTGATCTTGTCGTACTAGGTGAAAACTGTGAAAAGTGGCTGTCCTATATATTCAAGCATAAGGATGTCCAGGTGTGTATGACGGGGTATCATCTTTTTTTTGATGGACTTGATATAGAGGGTATATGTCTGAATGATGGCAGCAGTATAAAAGATGCAGCCGATTGGCAAAAAAAACTGTTTGAGTTTGGATGCTGACAAATGAGGTGGTTACATAGATGAAGGGTAAATATTTCCTTAAGGTATATAATAAGCGAGTCAGCTTTGAGATAGAAATATGCCGAAGCGTTACTATTATCAGGGGCGACTCAGCCACCGGAAAGAGTACATTTATCAATATGCTTTCTGATAGTCTTGCCGGTGGAGAGAGAGGAGTCAAGCTGCAGACGGATTTTGACAGAGATAGGATAACTGTGATAAATGCAGCCCGTCAGATCGATGATCAGATAGCATTGAACCGGCGTGACATGCTGTTTGTCGCTGATGAGGGTATAAACCTGGGGAGCCATAAGGCGTTTGTGAAGTATCTCCAGGACAGTGGCTCGTATCTGATATATATAACCAGAAAAAACGGCACCGGTTTTTTGCAATTTGCGGTTAGTGAAATATATACATTTAAGAATGAAAGACGGGACAATTATACCGCCGTAAAAATGTTCCGAAAATATATTGAGAAACCTCGGGTTTATAAGCCGGATTTAATAATTACAGAGGATTCAAACTCCGGACATGACATAATTGAGCATATTGTTAATGTCCCTGTAATGACCAGTAATGGCAAGGACAATATGGCAAACAAGATCGCGGAATTGAAAAATATAAAAAGTCCTAACATATATGTGCTGGTGGATTGTGCGGCTTTTGGTAATTGTATAGAAAAGGTTTTGAGGCAGGGTGTTCATGTCAACATGTCGGAGTCAATAGAATATCTGATGCTTGGGACATATGTGTTCAGAAAGTATATTGATAGAGAATTGACTGAGACATATAACTATGCAGAGTCATCCGAGTATTATACATGGGAGAGATATTATACATATCTGCTGCAGGATTTATGCAAGAAATACCCGGGCTGCGCTTATGATAAGGAGGGCTGGGCGCGTCTGAATGATACGTTTAAATCGGAGAGGTTTTTGTCGGATATATCCGCGCAGCTGACAGATCTGGATGAGACTGTAAAAATATAATAAAGAAAAAGTACGAAAAATGTATATCTATTTTTAAAAAACCATGTTATAATCAGTTTACCAATATTCAGATACAGGTGTGTGATTTTTAGCAGGAGGTAGTAGTATGAGTGATATGTCGATC
>ERZ842401.2372-NODE-2372-length-25265-cov-5.689211_pt1 | contig 25265 bp, 26 predicted proteins | sample MGYA00521270_ERZ842401 | MGnify/ENA primary metagenome ERZ842401 (study PRJEB31892, sample SAMEA3878208) | bioreactor metagenome | biome: Moose rumen | place: Sweden | collected 2011-10 | study: EMG produced TPA metagenomics assembly of the PRJEB12797 data set... | reverse complement strand
AATCCTCTAATTAGAAACTACTTATAAACTGTCCAACTTTTGGGGTTCAGTTCATTGTATCTCTTTTTATCGTATTGTTTTAACTTTTCTTTTTAATTTTGCTTTATTTTTTAAATCTGTTATATGATTTGTATATTCTTCTAAAGAATTTTCAATTATACTATTAAATAAATCAGATGCTTTTTCTCCATCTATGATAGTTGGAAAATAAGAGTAGCTTAATCCAGTGATTCTTGTTTCTTTATCAGAATATTGTGGTTTTATTTTCTCTCCTGTTATCATGTCTCTATAAGTTAGTGCTCCAACAGTATTCGTTGCATTATCAATTGTGCTAGTTATTCCTTCACATAATGCTACAAAATCTTTTTTATCGTCATAATCTAACTTTACAAGTGCGTATTCTCTCATATGTTGTCTCCTTTCTTGTAACTTATTATAATATTATTACTTATATTTTTAATAAAAAGTATAAGTGTTAAATAAAAAAGGTTGACACCATTAAAAAAATAGTGTATATTATATGTTGTTGAAAGGAAGGTATATAAAAATGGCAGTTAAATTACGTTTAACAAGAATGGGTTCAAAAAAGAAACCTACTTATAGAATTGTTGCTACTGATTCTCATCGTCCTAGAAGTGGACAATATATTGAATTAGTTGGTACTTATAATCCATTAACTGAACCAAAGAGTGTAAAAATCAATGAAGAAGTTGCAATGAAATGGTTAAAGAATGGTGCTATTCCAACTGATACAGTTCGTAACTTATTAAGTGAAGCAGGAATTATGAAAAAATTTGCTGAAGAAAAAAATAAGAAAGAAGATTAATCTATGGAACTAGTAGAATTAACTGAGACAATTGTTAAGTCTCTTGTATTAGATGAGGATAGCGTTATGGTTAAAGAGTTTCCAAGTGATGATGAAAAAACTATTCTTATTCAAGTATTAGTTAATGAAGAGGATCTTGGAAGAGTAATTGGAAGAAATGGTGTTACAGCTAATTCTATCCGTACTTTAGTTCAAGCTAGTAGTAGTCTAAAAGATAATAAATATGTTAAAATTGAAATAGATAAATTTTAAAAAGAAAAGAACCAGTTGGTTCTTTTTTATAATTCGTTAAATTTTTTATATAGTTTATTACATTCTTCTTTATCCATTTCATTTATGTTTTCCATAGGATAGGGGATGTTCATTGCAATATACTTTTCTCTTCCTAATTTATGATATGGTAAAAATTCTACTTTTTCTACATTTTTAATTTTACTTATTTCTTCTTTTAGACTTTTTAAATATTCATCATTATCCATTTGGCCTGGAATAATAACTTGTCTTATCCATACTTTTTTATTACTTTTATTTAAATGTTTTACAAATTCTAAATATTCAGAATTATCTTTACCAGTTAATTCTTTATATTTTTCTTTATCAGTATGTTTAATATCTAATATGACTAAATCAATATTCTCTAATATTTCATCATATCTTCCTATACCACATCCAGCTGTATCTAAAGCTATATGAAGATTTTCTTTTTTTAATAATTTTGAACATTCAATTAGAAAGTCTGGTTGGAGTAGTGGTTCTCCTCCTGAAAATGTTACACCACCTCTATTTTTATAGTAGGGTTTAAATCTTATTATTTTTTTTACTAATTCTTCTGGTGTCATATTTAGTTCTTTTAAAGTCCATGTTTCAGGATTATGACAATATTTACATCTTAGTTTGCAACCATTTAGGAATACTACGCATCTTATTCCAGGACCATCTACTAATCCCATACTTTCTATTGAATTTACACTACCTTTAGTCATTATAACTTCTCGTGGAAAGTTCTAGAAATAACTTCCTCTTGTTGTTCTTTAGTTAGTTTATTAAATCTAACTGCGTATCCAGATACTCTTATTGTAAGAAGTGGATATTTATCTGGATTTTTCATTGCATCTATTAACATTTCTCTATTTAATACATTTACATTTAAATGATGAGCTCCTTGTTCAAAATATCCATCCATTAGTTGTACTAAATTCTTAATTCTATCTTCTTCAGTTGTTCCAAGTGAATCTGGTACTATTGAGAATGTATTTGAAATACCATCTCTACAGCAATTATTCCAATCTAGTTTAGCTACTGAGTTAAGTGAAGCAATTGCACCACTTGTATCTCTTTCATGCATTGGATTAGCTCCTGGTGCGAATGGAACACCTTTTTTTCTACCATCAGGAGTTGCTCCTGTATTATGCCCATAAACTACATTTGAAGTAATTGTTAAAACTGATAGAGTAGGACGAGCATTTCTATAGCAAGAATGAGAAGATAGTTCTTCATAAACTTTTTTCAATAACTCTTTTCCTATTGAATCAACTCTGTCGTCATCATTTCCATATTTAGGGAAATCTCCTTTAATATCAAAATCAATTATTATTCCATCTTCATCTCTAATTGGTTTTACTTTTGCATATTTAATTGCAGATAGAGAATCAACAGCTACTGAAAATCCTGCAACTCCATATGCCATTAATCTATTAACATATGTATCATGAAGTGCCATTTGCCCAGCTTCATATGCATATTTATCATGCATGTAGTGAATGATATTCATTGCATCGCTGTAAATTCTGGCTACTTCTTTAATCATTCTAGAGTATTCAACAATTACTTTATCAAAATCTAATACTTCATCAGTATTTTTAGTAAATCCTGTAATAACTTTTTCTTTAGTCATTTCATCAGTTCCACCATTTAATGAATAAAGTAAGGTTTTTGCTAGGTTACATCTTGCTCCAAAGAATTGCATATCTTTTCCAACTCGCATTGAAGATACACAACAAGCTATAGCATAGTCATCACCCATAGAAGGTCTCATTAAATCATCGTTTTCATATTGAATTGAATCTGTTTTTATACTAATTTTTGCACAATATTTTTTCCAATCTTCAGGAAGTTTTTCTGCCCATAAAATTGTCATATTTGGTTCAGGTGCACTTTCTAAGTTTTCAAGAGTATGAACTATACGATATGATGTTTTATTAACCATGGAATTTCCTTCAATTGTTACTCCACCTAGAGAACATGTAACCCAAGTTGGATCTCCTGAGAATAACTCGTCATATTCTGGAGTTCTTAAGTGTCTAGCTGCTCTTAATTTTATAACAAAGTTATCAATTATTTCTTGAGCTTCTTCTTCAGTTAAAGTACCATTTTCTAAATCTCTTTCAAAATATATGTCAAAGAAAGCATCAACTCTTCCTAATGACATAGCTGCACCATTGTTTTCCTTTATAGCAGCAAGGTATCCAAAGTATGTCCATTGAACTGCTTCTTTAGCATTTTTTGCTGGCTTTGAAATATCAAATCCATAGGATTCTGCCATTTCCTTCATTTCTTTTAATGCTTTATATTGCATTGAAATTTCTTCACGAAGTCTGATAACATCTTGATTCATTACTTCAATTTTCATGTTATCCCATTCTTTGAATTTTTCTTCCATTAATCTATCGATTCCGTAAAGAGCAATTCGTCTATAGTCACCAATTATTCTTCCACGACCATATGCATCTGGAAGACCAGTTAATAATTTATTGTGTCTTGCTTTTCTTATTTCTTTAGTATAGGCATCAAATACACCATCATTATGAGTTTTTACTAAATTAGTTTTACAAAATTTATCAAGTTCTTCATTCATTTTATATCCATAAGCATCTAGTTCTTGATAAACCATTTTTAGTCCACCTTTTGGAACTATACTTCTTTTACATAATGCATCTGTTTGTAGTCCAACAATAACATCATCATCTTCAGAAATATATCCAGGTTTAAAGGCATTTATGCCAGCAGGAGTATCAACATCTATGTCAACAACATGTTTTTTTACTTCTTCTTTGCAGACATCTTCATAAACTTTCAATATTCTTTTTGTCTTCTCAGTTGGAGGTGTTAGAAAATCTTCATTTCCCATATAAGGCTTATAATTTTGTTTTATAAAGTTACTTACATTAATTTCTTTTTCCCATCTTCCACCTTTGAATTTTTCCCATGCTTCTTGCATTATTATCAACTCCTTATATCTATTATTAACATTATACCATTTTTTTATTATTTTTAAATTAAATATATATTATTTTACATAAAATACTTATTCAAAACTTTTTTAAGTTGAAGACAAATAAAAAATATGTTATTCTTTAATAGTAGTTAGCCTTATAGGAGGTATTATGAATAGAGAAACAATAGTAAGATTTCATATTGACGATTTAAAAGTAGGTTATGAGCTTGCTGAAATAGCTAGAAATAGTTTTTTACAAAATTATATTAAAAATCAATTTGATGTTGTCAAAAGTAATTTTGATTTTGATTTTTTTACAGATTTTGATTTAGCTTTTGCATATGCTGTTGATTTAGTTTTATTTATTAAGACTAGTAAAATTATAAATGATAATGAAAATAAAGATTATTTTTATGGTAGACTTAAAGAATTATGTGAAGTATTTCCTGATCTTTTGGGAAAATCAGAAATTAGAGAAGTATTATAAAAAATACCAAAGATTTATTCTTTGGTTTTTCTTTTTAATTTTTTTAAAGTTGTTTTTTCTCTTTTTTTTATATGATTTCCTATTATTTCAGATACATCTGTTATTGTTATAAATACACCTTCATCTATATCTTCAACAATTTTTCTTAATTCAGATATTTCCATTCTTGTTAATACACAATATAATACTTCTTTTTTACCAGAAACTAATCCATCCCCTTTTATAGTAGTAGTAGTTCTTCCCAGTCTGTTGTAAATTTCTTTACTTATATTATCAGCTTTGTCAGTAATTATTAAAGCTGCTTTAGCTTGTTCTAATCCTTCTGCTACTAAGTCTATTACTTTGTATGTTATAAAGTATGTAAGAAGGGAATATAAGGCTCTATCTATTCCAAATATTATTCCTGCAACTCCAAATATTATTAGGTTAAAACATAGAATGATTTGTCCAACTGATACTGGCATTTTTTTACTAATTACTATTGCTGCACTTTCTGTTCCATCAAGACATCCACCCATTTTAATTACTATTCCACATCCAAGTCCAAGCATGAATCCACCGTATACAGTAGCAAGTAAGATTTGGTCAGTAAGTGGAGATAGGGTACTCATTAAATGAAGTGATATGGAGTATACTACCATACTGTAAATGGCTTTTATTAGAAATCCTTTTCCAAGATTTTTGTATCCTATAAATATAAATGGTATATTTAATACTAATATAAAATTACTTACTGAAAGAGGAGTAATCTTACTTAAAATAATTGATATACCAGTAACACCACCATCTAGTATTGTATTTGGTATTAATATTCCTTCTAGTGCATAACTTGCTATTAAAATACCAATTGTTATAAGAATATATGATAATATTTCTTTTCCATAATTAGTTTTTATTTTTGACATAAAGCCTCCTATTATTTATAGTATACTACATCTTTAAAAAAAATTAAAAAAAATATTGAAAATATTAAACTCATATATTAAACTATCATATATGTATGGGAGGCACTAGGATGAATATAAGCAATGAAGAATTTAGATTAAACCAAATACTAAAAGGGGCAGTAAATGGTATAACAAAGAAAGAAATTTTATCTCGTTTTTCTGAACAAAAAAGAGAATTAATTGAGATGATATTATCTGAAAAAGAATTAAGACATGATTTAATAATACTTGATGATAGATATTTTCATATTACAAATACTAATTATAGAGTAGGTGTTTTTAAAGATAAAAAGTATAATAATCGTTTTATATTAATTGGAAATGATATGTATACTTTAGCAGGTGATACTTCTGCTATTGATGGTGATACGGTATTAGTATCTATTGTTAATACTAGACCAAAAGTTGCAAAGATTGAAAAAACAATTGAGAGAAAAATAACAGATGTTTATGGTGAGGTTGAGATGATAAAAGATGATTATTATCTTAGACCAGAAAATCCTAAATTTCAAAAATTAAAAATAAAACTTAATAATAATTCTAATATAATTGTTGGATCAAAAGTTGTTGTTGAACTTGGAGAAGAAACTTCTGAGAATCATTATGATGGTGTTATAACTGCAGTTATAGGAAATAGTACTGATGCAGGAATAGATATTTTAATGGAAGCATATAAATATGGAATAGAAAATTATTTTTCTGAAGAAGCAAGAGTTGAAGCTGATAATCTTCCATTAAGTGTTTCTGATAAAGATAAAATTGGTAGATGTGATTTAACTGATAAGCAAGTTTTTACAATAGATGGTGATGATACTAAAGATATTGATGATGCTATTAGTTTAGAAGTTTTAGAAAATGGTAATTATAAATTAGGTGTTCATATAACTGATGTTACTCATTATGTTGAAAAAGGTAGTGCACTTGATCAAGATGCATATAATAAAGGTACTAGTTCATATTTAGCTGGAAAAGTTATTCCCATGTATCCTTCTATTTTTTCTAATGGTATCGGATCTTTAAATCCTAATGTTGATAGATTAACACTTACTTGTGAGATGGAAATAGATTCTAGAGGTAATGTTGTTAAGTATAATATTTTCCCATCTGTAATTAATTCAAATAAACAAATGACATATAAAAATGTAAATGATGTCATTAAAGGAAATGATATTCCTGAAGGTTATGAAGAGTTTGTTGAAACTTTAAAATCTATGTATAAACTTTCTTTGATATTAAGAAGAAATAGACTTTCAAGAGGAGCTCTTGATATAGACAGAGAAGAATTAAAAATTGAACTTGATGAGAATGGAATGCCTATAGAGTTTCAAAAAAGAATTCAAGATGATGCAGAAAATTTAATTGAAGAGTTTATGCTTATAGCAAATGAAACAGTTGCTAAAAGTCTTGCATCTAAGAATTATCCTGCTATGTATAGAGTTCATGATACACCTAGTGGTGCGAAGGTTCAAGAATTTATTAACTTATTAAATAAAATAGGTATGCCATATTATAGACATGATAAATATGATTTGCAAAAAGAAATGCAATTAATTGGTAATGAACTAAAAAAATATGGAGAAGTAGGAAAAGCTATGCTTCTTCCATTCTTAAAAACATTAAAGAAAGCTAATTATAGTATTGATAATATAGGACATTTTGGATTAGCATCTAAGGAATATGTACACTTTACTTCTCCAATAAGACGTTATCCAGATAATACTATTCATAGAGCTATAAAGAAATATATTTTATCTGATGAAGTACATACAGATGAAGAAATTGATGAAGATTTATTTGAACTTGATCAAGCTGCTTTCCAATCATCAGAAAGAGAAAAACTTGCGGATAGATGTGAACTTGCAATAGTAGCTATGAAAACTGCAGAATATATGGAAAAACATATTGGAGAAAAATTTACTGGAAGAATTATTCAAATAGATAGTAAAGGTATAACAGTACAACTTGATAATTTAATAGAAGGTAGAGTTAAGATTTCTTCACTTCCTTGTCCATATGAATTTAATGAGGATACATTATCACTTGTTGCAATTGATGATGATTATGAAGATTTCTATTATGGAGATTTAGTTGAAGTAGAAGTTTATGATGCGAATAAAGAAAATAAAACTATTGAATTTGAAATTACAGATATTTTAGAACAAAATAAATATATAAATCCTTCAGTAAATGATGATTGTCGTAATCAAGCTATTGTAAAAGAAGTATCAAAAGTAAAAAGAAAAGATAAAAGAAGAACTAAATGGAATAGTTAGTTCTTTTATGCCGACTTAGCTTAATTGGTAGAGCAACGCACTCGTAACGCGTAGGTTGTAGGTTCAAGTCCTATAGTCGGCACCATATATAATTATAGGAACTATTTATAGTTCCTTTTTTTAGGTAAGTATTTGATTGACTTATTTCAAAAAAGTTATATAATATTATGTAAATTTTTGAGAGTGGTGGCTAACTGTGAAAGAAAAAATATTTGAAAGGGTAAAAGAATATTTTAAATTTCTTTCTTTAACTGATGAACAAATAATGGATGTTGTTCAAAAAACGTTTGATGAAACTAAAAATGAAGAAGAGAATTTTCAAAAAGTATTAAATGTTTTTTATTCAGTTGTGAAAGAAAGTTTTAATAGTGGGGATATTTCTCTAATTTTATTAAGCAATACCTTTTTACATGGTGATTTTGATAGCGCTATTGATTCTTTAAATAAATTTGCAATCTTTTTAGATAAATGTGGTATTACATTTAATATAGAATTAGAAAATATGATTAAAAAAGAAACTCTTGATCTTGATAGTACTCTAAAAAAAGTATCTGAGTCAGATGAAATGTATTTTGGTAAACTTAATAGTTCTGCCTTAAAACTTATTCAAAGTAGTAGTTACTTTCTTTCTGATGAATTGTTTTTTGACTATGAAGATGATCAAGAAGAAGTTGATGATAAATCTTTTCAAGATGCAGTATATGTTGATGATGCTACTAAACAGTATCTAAATAATATAGGGAAAATACCTTTACTAACACAAGAAGAAAAAGAAACACTTTTCAAAGCTTATAGAGAAACAAAAGATTTAAAAATAAGAAATAGATTAGTTGAAGCTAATCTTAGATTAGTTGTTAATATTGCACTTTTTTATTATAGAAAAACTAAGGGTATTGATCTTTTAGAATTAATAAGTGTTGGAAATGAAGGGGTAATTAGAGCTCTAGAAGATTATGATCCAGAAAAATCAAAATTTTCAACATATGCAACTCCTTGGATAAAACAAAAAATATTAAGATGGCTTCAAGATAATTCATCTAATGTTAGATTTCCAGCTAATTTAAGACAGAGAATTATAAATTATCATAAACAAAAAGTTCAACTAGAGGGAGAAATTGGTAGAACTTTATCTTTAGATGAGTTGAGTAAAAAAACTGGTATTCCAAAGATGAAAATTCTTGAATACGAAAGATTATATTTACAATTTAATTCAGTTAGTATTGATATGCCTATAGGTGAGGATGAAGATAGTAGACTTATTGATTTTTTAGAAGATACAGATACATTATCACCTGAAGAAAAAACAATATATGGTGATTATTCTAGAATTAATAGTTGGCTTTCTCATTTAAGTGAAACAGAAAGAACAATTCTTCTTTTAAGGACAGGATTATATGATGGAAGACCATATAGATTGGAAGAAGTTAGTTCAAAATTATGTGAAATTGGACTTAGGGATACAGTACTTTCTAGACAAAGAATAGAACAAATAGAATCAAGGGCTGCTGAGAAGTTAAAGAAAATTATTATAAAAGAGAAAGAAAGAGAAAGTAAGCCTATAATAAAAAAAATTATTATAACTGATCCTGTAAAGAGAGAAGAATATAATAAAATTAATATGGAGTTTTTAAAATTAGTTAAACTAATTAGAATTACTGATGTGATAATTTTATCTAAATCAATTTATGAACTTCCTACGTGGGCTAAAGATACATTAAAAAAATGTTTTGGTGATAATATATTTGCTGGAACTCCTTTAGCACCATCAATTGATGTTAAAAGACAAGCTGCATATAGAGTTTTTCCACTTTTAAAGAAAAAAATAGATGATAAAAAAGAACAAGAAAAAATAGATACTTTAGAAGAAATTGTTTTACCAAGAAATCTATATGATTATTTTACAAACAATACTCAATTTGAAGTTGATAAGGCAATTTCAAATTTGTCACCTTCTGATAGATTGGTATTGTCTAAGTGTTATGATGTTTATACAGGTGATTATAAAAATGAGAATTTAGCTTCTTTTAAAGATAGAAAAGAAATTCTAAGTATTTTAAAAACTATAGAATTTAATCTACCAAAAAGAAATAAGACAAAGAAAAAGGGGAATTAGGTTGAATGAAAAATAAAGTAGAAAGGTATATTGAGGCTTATAATATTGATTTTAATACTGATAATGTAATTGTAGTTTTAAAATTTTTAAATAGTTTATCTGAATATATTCAATCAAATAATATTTGCTTTGATGACAATTTTGTTAAAATATTATTAGATAATAATAAGGTTTGTATATCCTTAGAAAAAGTTTTTAATTTTAAATTATTACAAAGACAATATGTTCATCCATATGTTTATATGATGCTTGATTCATATGTAACTAATAAAAATATGGATAGGGATAATTATGTTGTTAGTGAATCTGATATAAATCTTTCAGAATTTCGTACATATGATGGTTTAAAAATATATTTAAATGATATAAATAAAGTACCTTTATTATCAATAGAAGAAGAAAAAAAATTAACTAATTTATATTTTGAAACTCATGATAATAATACTAGAAATAACATAATAACAGCAAATATGAGACTCATTCATAGTATAGCTAAAAGATATCAAAACAGAGGACTTGCTTTAGAAGATTTAATGCAAGAAGGAGTCTTTGGAGTAATAAAAGCATTAGATAAATTTGATCCATCTAGGGGATATAAATTTTCAACTTATTCAACTTGGTGGATTAAACAAAGTATTACATATGCAATAGTTACTAAATCAAGAAATATAAGATTACCATTTAATAAATTTAATAGTTTAATAAAATATTTAGATTTGAAAGCAAAACTTGCTAATAGTATGAAAAGTATTCCTAGTATTTTAGATATTGCAGAATATTTAAATATATCTGAAAAAAAAGTTATGGAATTAGAAAATTTAACAATTGATACTATAAGTTTAGAACAACCTATAGATGAGAATGGAACTGAATTAGTATTATATATTCCATCAACTGATGATACTCCAGAAGAACAATCTTTAATTAGTTGTAGTAAAGAAGACTTATTTAATGCAATGAAATGTAGTTTAAATAGGGTTCAAAAAAGAGTTTTATTATATAGATATGGTTTTCTTGGTAGAGTATTTACATTAGAAGAAACTAGAATACTTTTATTTAAAGAAGGTTATACTGATGCAGTTTTATCTAAACAAGGAGTATCTCAAATTGAAAATACTGCGATGAAAAGAATAAAAAATTATTTAGAAAAAAGAGAAATTGTTCGTGTTCAACATAAGAGTACCGAAGAAGAAATAAAAAAAAGATTCTTAAAGAGAAAAAGAAGAATAAGTAATATCTATTCTTATTATGCGGATTTTGACATTTCTATTTCTGAAGTTGATAGAGCGATTATGTGTTTAGATTCTAAAGATTTAAGAATACTACATAGTTATTATGGTATGGATCTTTATAATCCAGTAGTTAATGAATTAATAGAACAAAAAGATTTTTCAGTAGTAGAAAGAATAGTTACGACTGTTATTCAAAAAAATATTGTTAAAAATAGAGAATTAAATGATTATGAAAATGTTGATTTAGGTAGTAATATTTTAATAAAGAAAATAGAGAGTTAGATTTTTCTAACTCTTTTGTAAACTCAAGAGAAATTACTTTTTAATAAAGGTAATATGGTTTATAATAGATTAAGAAAGAAGTGGTTATATGGAAATTGCTAAAGACTGGAAAGATTATGAAATAATAGATGCATCTTGTGGAGAAAAGTTAGAAAGATGGGGAAATGTCTATTTACTTAGACCAGATCCTCAAATAATTTGGAATACTGGAGATTTAAAAGAAAAATATAAAGGGAAGATTGATGCTATATATTATAGAAGTAATAAAGGTGGAGGACATTGGGAAAACTTGAGAAAATTCAATCCTGTTTGGAATATAAAATATAAGAATCTAACTTTTAATATAAAACAGATGGGATTTAAGCATACTGGGCTTTTTCCTGAGCAAGCTTATAACTGGGATTTTATGATTAATAAAATAAGAAATAGTGGAAGAAAGATCAAAGTGCTTAATTTATTTGCTTATACTGGTGGAGCTAGTGTTGCGTGTTTAAGCGCAGGTGCTGAGGTTGTTCATGTTGACTCTTCTAGAGGTATGGTTGATTGGTGTAAAGAAAATGTAAAGTCTTGCAATCTTCAAGATAAACCAATAAGATTTTTAGTTGACGATGTGTGTAAATTTGTAAAGAGGGAAATTAGACGTGGAAATAAGTATGATGCTATTATAATGGATCCTCCAAGCTATGGTAGAGGAGCTAATGGTGAAGTGTGGGATATTGAAAAAGACTTAAGTGATCTTTTAAATCTTTGTTTAGAAATATTAAGTGACGATCCACTATTTGTGTTAATTAATTCTTATACTACTGGACTTTCATATTCTGTACTTTCAAATTTATTAACACTTACTGTGGATAAAAAGAAAAAAGGTAAAATAACTTGTGGAGAAGTTGGACTAAAAATTAAAAACAATAATTTAGTTTTACCTTGTGGAATATATGGAAGATGGGAAAAAAATGATTAAATTAAATATAATATACGAAGATAATCATATAATAGTAGTGGAAAAGCCATTTAATATACTTAGTCAAGCTGATAATACAGGTGATATTGATATGCTGACTTTGATAAAGAATTATATTAAAGAAAAGTATAATAAACCTGGTAATGTTTATTTAGGGCTTGTTCATAGACTTGATAGACCTGTAGGTGGAGTAATGGTTTTTGCTAAAACTAGTAAAGCTGCAAGTAGGTTAAGTGATCAAATTAGAAAAAATGAGTTTGATAAAACTTATCTTGCTGTAGTGCATGGAATACTAAAAGAAAAAGAGGGGACTTTTAAAGATTATCTTAAGAAAAATAATGATGGTAATACTATTGTTACAAATGAAAAAGATGGAAAATTAAGCATTCTTCATTACAAAGTTTTAGATATTAATAAAGAAAAAAACGAAACACTTGTTGAAATAAAATTAGAGACAGGAAGACATCATCAAATAAGAGTTCAATTTTCATCACGTGGTTATCCATTATGTGGAGATCAAAGATATGGAAAGATGGATAATACTCAAATAGCTCTTTATGCATATAAGTTAGAATTTATTCATCCTGTAAAGAAAGAAAAAGTTACTTTTTCCTTATGTAAACCTAATTTACAATACTTCAATGACTTTAACAGTTAAAAAAATGTCAAAAAAAATAAGTTGTTGCAAATAAAATGTTTTTTTGTTATATTATTTATAGAATAAAAATAGAGGGAGAATGATTATATGAAATTTGACTTAAGCTGGTTTAAAACAATTCCTGGTCTTCTAATTACTTTTGGAGTTGTTTTATTAATCGTTGCTTTAATTATATTTATTGTTACATCAAGAAAAAATAAAAAAGAAAAACAACAAGAACAAGAAAATCCAGGAAGTGTAAACCCTGAAGTACCTCAAGAATTAGATGCTACTCCTGTACCAGTTGAGACAGAGGCAGTACCTACTCCCGTAGAGGTAGCGCCAACATCAGAAGCAGTACCTACTCCAGTAGAAGTAGCACCAACAGCAGAAGCGGTACCTACACCTGTTGAGGTAGTACCAACAGCAGAGGCAGTACCTACTCCAGTAGAAGTTGCGCCAACACCAGAGGCAGTACCTACTCCAGTAGAAGTAGCGCCAACACCAGAGGCAGTACCTACTCCAGTAGAAGTAACACCAACAGTAGAGGCAGTACCTACTCCAGTAGAAGTAGCACCAACAGCAGAGGTAGTACCTACTCCAGTAGAAGTTGCGCCAACAGTAGAAGCAGTACCTACTCCAGCAGAAGTAACACCAACAGTTCAACCTCTACCTACAGTAGAAACTACAGCTCCAGAAGTTACACCAGTTCCTAGTGTTGAACCAATTGCACCAGTTGATATGACTGTTTCATCAACTATTCCTGCACCAGCAGAAGTAGTTCCAACTGAAGTAACACCAGCTGCACCTGAAGTAGCACCTGCTGAATCAGTTTTACCTGCTCCAGCAACACAAGAACCTGCACCTTCAATTTATGGAGGAGTAAGTCAAATAATCCCTAATATTGAAATAAATCAGTCTAGCCATCAGATATATGGTGGAGCTGATCCTTTAGAAAATACACAAAGTATTAGTGTTGTTCCAACAGTTGCTCCTGCAACACCAGAAGTTACCCCAGTAGCTACAAGTGAAGTAGTACCTTCTGTTGTACCTGAAGTTCCAGCTGCTAGTGCAGTTGTACCTCCAGTACCTGCTGCTGAATCAGTAGTTCCTGTTGTTCCTGCAACAGACGGAGTTATACCTCCACAAGCTTAAATAAAATAATAAATCATCGCTTGATGATTTTTTCTTTTGCTCTTGTTTTTGTTTTTAACTTATTATAATATAAGTCTATGAGGAGATAATATGTTAACTGTAAAAAATATATATAAAAAATTTGATAATAAAGATTATTATGCTGATTATGACATTTCTTTTGAAGCACATGATGGAGAAGTTATTGGTGTTGTGGGACCTAATGGAGCTGGGAAAACAACTCTTTTAAGAATGCTTGGAGGTATTCTTTCCCCAACATCTGGTAATATATCTTTTGATGGACTTGATTATTTAAATAATGAAATAGATATAAAGAAAAATATTGGTTATTTATCTGAAAATACACAGATTTATAAAAGTTTAACTCCATATGAATTACTTGATTTATGTCTAGATATCTATAATATTGATTCAAAATCAAAAGATAAAAAAATTAAAGAAATACTTAAAAAATTACGAATTGAAAAACTTATGAACGAAAGAATTGAACATCTTTCTACTGGACAATCTCAAAAAGTTAATATCGCTAGACTTCTTATTCATAATCCTAAATATTATATATTAGATGAAGTTACTAATGGTCTTGATATAATTTCTAGTGAGATTATTTCTAACTTTGTAAAAGAAGAAAAGAAAAATGGAAAAGTAATCATTTATTCTACTCATCATATGGAGGAAATTGAGAATATTTGTGATAAATTACTTATTCTTAAAGAAGGAAGAGTAATAGAAAATGATACAGTAAAAAATATCTTAAAGAAAACTAAAAAAAGTAATTTAAGAGAAGCTTTCTTTGAAATTATTGGTGGTGATGTTTTATGATACTAGCTATAGTTGGGCCTACTGCTGTTGGAAAAACAAAAATGAGTATAATGCTTGCTAAAAAATATGATGCTATAATAATTAACTCAGATGCTATGCAAGTTTATAAAGATTTAAATATTGGCACTGCAAAAGTCACAGAAGAAGAAAAAGAAGGTGTTCCTCATTTTTTATTTGATATTAAGAATGTAGATGAAGAATATAGTATATATGATTATCAAAAAGATGTTAGAAAAATACTTGAAGAATACAAAGATAAAAATATTATTTTTGTGGGTGGAACAGGTCTTTATTTAAAAAGTGCATTATATGATTATGATTTGGATAAAGAAAGTGGTAAGAATGATTATAGTAGTTATTCAAATGAAGAATTATATAAGATGGCACTTGAAAAAGATAAAAACTGTGATATACATCCTAATAATAGAGTAAGACTTGAAAGATTCTTAGATAAGGAGAAAACTACACATAAAGAACCTGTAAAACTTTATGATCATTTAATAATTGGTTTAACTGTTGATAGAGATATTCTTTATGAGAGAATAAATAAAAGAGTCGATGTAATGGTTAATCAAGGGTTACTTGATGAAGTTAAATATTTTTATGATAATAAAATATATTCAAAACCTTTAATTAATGGTATAGGTTATAAAGAATTATATGAATATTTTGATGGTGAAGTTAGTTTAGATGTTGCAATTGATAATATAAAAAAGAATTCAAGACATTATGCTAAAAGACAATATACTTTTTTTAATAATCAACTTGATGTTAATTGGTTTAATGTTAATTTAGATAATTTTGAAGAGACATATCTAAATGTTTTAGATTTTGTTGAAAAAAATAAGGGTGAGTTATGAGAAATATACTAAATATTTTAAAGAAAGAAAAAACAGAGATGCTTAGAGATAAAAAATCTCTTGCTATGATGCTTGTTATACCATTTTTTATTCCTTTTATAATAATAGGCATATCGTTTATTTTTGATGGTGAACTTAATAAAAAAGTTGATGAATATAATAAGATTGGCTTTAATTATTCATTATCTGAAACTGAAAAAAGTATTTTAAAAAGTTATAAGATAGATTATGTAGAATCTTCTACGAAGAAACTTGAAAAAATGTATAAAAAAGAAAAAATTGATTTATATGTTACTAAAGATGAGAATGTTTATACAATAAACTATAAAACTAGTGAAAAGGCAGCTTTTGCTAGAGAATTAATAGGTGAATATTTTGATGCTTATAAGATTTATCTTCAAGATAAGTATTTAAGTGAAAATGGTATAGATTCTAATGAAGTGGTAAATATAATTTCAGTGAAAGAGAATACTATATCAGAAGATAATTACTATAAAGAATTTTTAGTTAGTTATGCATTTATATTTGTTATGATGGCAATAACTGTTTCAGCTACTTATCCAGCTACTGATTCTACTGCAGGAGAAAAAGAGAGAGGAACACTTGAAACATTACTTACTTTTCCTATTAAATCGAGAGATATTATTATTGGTAAATTTTTGAGTGTATCTATTTCATCAATTGTAACTGGTATATTAAGTTTAGCATTTGCTTTAATATCTTTAAAAATATCTGGCATGCTTGTTTCTATTTTTGAAGATATAGACTTAACACTTTCTTTCAGTAGTATACTAGTTTCAATTTTAACAATTATAATATATTCATTCTTGATAAGTGGCTTATGTATTGCGGTTGCTGGTAGGTGTAAATCATTTAAAGAAGCACAGAGTTCATTAACACCACTTACATTTGTTTCATTCTTTCCAGGAATGATAGCTTTTATGCTTAATATAAAATCTAGTAATTTATTATCTATAATTCCATTTATTAATTATTCATTAATTCTTACTGAAGCATCAAAGGGAATAATAAATTATTTACATATATTCTTAATGATTATTTCAACTTTAATTATAATATTTGTTGTTTTAGAAATTATAATAAGACAATATAAGTCAGAAAAAGTTCTTTTTTCTAAATAGGAGGATTTATGAAATTAAAAGAAAAAATTGGTAAAATTTTAAAAGATATTTTTAATATATTAAAGAACTATCCAGTTACTTTGATATTAATATTTTTATGTACACTTTTCTTTGCAATATTTTTAGATACAAAAGTATTTAGTAATAATATTTTAATTAATGTGTTTTTACTTTTTGTACCACTTATTTTAGGCTCTTTTTCAGTAGAAGTATATATTGATAAGAAAAAGAAATTTAAATATATTATGTTTTTTGTTGTATTAGTAATTTCATCACTTTTTTTAGTTTTTTACAATAAAAGTCATGGTTTAAGTCGTGAGTATTTTTACAGAATCTATATTACTTATAATATAATCTTAAGTATTTTTTCACTATTTATTCTTTATAGAAAGAGTGAACTAACTATAGAACGTTATTACATTCAAGTTTGTTTTAATATGTTTAAAGTATCAATTGTTTATTATGTTTTATCTTCTGGAATAATGATGCTTACTTCATTATTTAGTTTTCTAATTCTTGGAGAAGAAGCTTTCTCTTTAATTTGGAGAGTAATGCTTATAGTAGTTGGTCTTGTATATTTTCCTGGTATAATAGTTTCACTTATTAATAAAGATGAAAAAATTATTGGTTTTGTAAGAGTTATTGTTAAATATATAATGACTAGTTTACTAATACTTGCATTCTTAATTATATATGTTTATATGTTAAAAATACTTATTTTATGGCAAATACCTTCTAATCAAATATTTAGAATACTTGCTACATTATTTGTTTTAGGACTTCCTATTTGGACACTTTGTTATAACTTTAAAGATGAAAATGATCTAATAGATAAAATAAATAAAAAATTACCAATATTATTTATTCCATTTATATTTTTACAAATATATTCAGTAGGAGCTAGAATAATTCAAAATGGTTTTACTATATTTAGATATTTATGTGTAATACTTGTTATTTTTGAAGTTATTTATATAGTTTTATATATTATTGATAAGAAAAAAATATATTATATGTTTATGGTTTTAAGTGCATTAATTATTATTTCAACTTTAGTTCCGAGTATTAATATGTTTGATGTTTCATATAGAAGTCAAACAAATAGAATTAATAAATTATTAGAAAAAGGTGATTTATCTAGTAAAGAAATAGTTAAGTTAAATAGTTCATATGTATATTTATCTACTTATAAGAGTGGAGAAAAATATTTTGAAAATAGGTTTACTAAAGAAGAACAAAAAAGTATTGAAAAATATATTGATAGTTCAGATTTAATTTCACATAAAGAATTATATTTTACTAGTGAAGTTGATAATCCAATAATAAATGTTAGTGGTTATAAGACTATACAAGATTTTGATGAATATTATTCATTTGAAGTAGCAAATAATACTAATAAATATGTTATAAATGATGAAGAGTATAACTTATCTAAGTTATTTAAACGTTACTATAATCATAATGATAACTTTAAAGAATATTTCAATAAGAATAATGAAGTTGTTGTTGATTCAAATACAAAGATTATTATTACTTATATTAGTTTTTCTTATGATGGAGAAATGAAATATTGTTCTTTAAGAGGTTATGTATTAAAAAAGTAAAACAGATTATTTGAATCTGTTTTTTCTATGTTATAATATTTTTAATAGAGGAGGATTTTATGGAAGAATTTACTGATGGGGTTATTAAATTTATTACTAGTAAAAATTTGATTGTTTCGCTTGCTATTATTCTTGTTGGAATGATTGTTTATAGTATTGTAAAAAGTATGATTAGTAGAGCTAGTGATAGAAAGGTAAAAAATGATGAAATAAGTAAGAAAAGAAAAACTTATTTAAGATTATTTAATAGTGTATTTAAATATATAGTTATACTAATTGTATGTGTTTTAGTTTTACAAGTATATGGTATAAATGTTACATCTATTATAGCTGGACTTGGAGTTGTTTCAGTTATAGCTGGACTTGCCTTACAAGATGCTTTAAAAGATATAATTATGGGATTTAATATTATTGTAGATGAATATTTTAGTGTAGGAGATATATTAAAAATTGGTGATGTAGAAGGTAAAGTTATTGTTCTTGGTTTTAAGTCTACTAAGATACTAGATATTTATACTGGAAATATGTTTACTATTTCTAATAGAAATATAAGTGAAGCACTAGTTATTTCAAAAGATGTTTATATTGATGTTCCACTTCCTTATGAATTAAAACTTACTCGTGTAGAAAAAGTAATGGAAACAATTATAAATGAAATTAAAGAACTTGATAGTGTAGAAGATGCTAAATATTTAGGACCAGCTTTATTTGATTCTTCAGCAATCAATTACAAGATTAAAGTGGTTGCTAAAAGTAGCATTAAAATGCAAACAAAAAGAGATGCTTTAAGAATAATAAAACTAACACTTGATAAAAACAATATTGATATACCATATACACAAATTGATATACATAATAAGTAGGATATATGATATTAAATGTTAGTGGTAGAACTGATATAGTTGCTTTTTATTCAGAATGGTTTATTAATAGATATAGAGAAGGGTTTGTAGATGTTAGAAACCCTTTTAATAACAAGTTAGTTAGTAGAATTAATTTTGATGATGTTGATATGATAGTGTTTTGTACTAAGAATCCTCTTCCAATTATTCCATATTTAAAAGAGATAGATAAACCAATATTATTTCAAGTAACTCTTACTGGTTATGATAAAGATATTGAACCTAATGTTATAGATAAAACTAAGATAATTGAAGGAATAAAAGAAGTAAGTAATATAATTGGAAAAGATAATGTTAATGTGAGATATGACCCAATATTTATTAGTGATAAATATAATAGAGATTATCATGTTAAAGCGTTAAAAAAGTTATGTAATTTACTTGATGGATATATAAGTAAAGTTATTATTTCTTTTATAGATGATTATAAAAATGTTAGGAAAAATTATAAAGATATAGGATTTAGAGATTTTGTAGAAGATGATTATAGAACTATTGGTACAGAGTTTTCAAAAATAGCTAAAGAAAAGAATATAGTTATTCATACATGTTTTGAAAAAAGAACACTTGAAGAATATGGGTTAAAAAGAGATGATTGTGTTTCTCATACTCTTGCTTTTAAGATAACTGGAAAAACAGGATTTAAAACATGGAAAGCACGTGGAGAAGGCAATTGTAAATGCGTAGAAATGGTAGATATTGGAGTGTATAATACTTGCAAGCATTTCTGCAGGTATTGTTATGCTAATTTTGATGAAAAAAAAGTAATAGAGAATATGAAAAAACATAATCCTAATTCATCACTTTTAATTGGTGAATTAGAAAAAGATGATGTTATAAAAGTTAGGAAGTGATTATATGTTATTTATTGAGTATCCAAAATGTTCAACTTGTAAAAAGGCAATGAAATATTTGGATGATAAAAACATAAAATATGAAGACAGAAATATAGTAGAATGTAATCCGACAAAAGATGAGTTATCAAGTTGGATAAAAATGAGTTCTAAAGACATAAATAAATTTTTTAATACTAGTGGACTTAAATATAGAGAACTTAATTTAAAAGATAAGTTAAAAGAAATGAGTGATTTAGAAAAAATAGAATTATTATCAAGTGATGGAATGCTTGTTAAAAGACCTATTATTGTTTCTAATGATAAAGTACTTGTTGGATTTAAAAAAAGTGAATGGGAGAGTTTAGTATGAGTAATTTAAAGTTTTATAGAAATAAAAATGATAAAACTAATTTTATTGTTTCAAATGGAGATTTAGTTAAAGAAGGAGAATATATAGAACTTAAAGCAAATAGTGTAGATGCAGCAGTAGAAAAACATGTTCCTGTTTATGAAGTTATTGGAGATAAAATAAAAGTTACTGTTGGAAGTACAATTCATCCTATGCTTGAAGAACACTATATAATGTGGATAGCTCTAGTTAATGATACTGAAGTAAAAATGGTTAAACTTAAACCATCAGATGATCCTGTAGCTACTTTTCCTTATGTAAAAGGTTCAGAAATTTATGCTTATTGTAATCTACATGGTTTATGGAAAAATGATGTAGAATAGGAGAAAATATGAAAATAAATAAAGTAATGATTTCAAAAGAAACAGTAGAAAGAGATATAGATGACTTTGTTCAAAACGAATGTAGTAATTCAATTATAAATCGAATAGTTTTACTTGATGGGATTAGTGATTTTACTTTTGATAGTGTAATATTTAATGATATAGATTTTACCAATATTGAATTAGATTCTATTAGTATGGTTGATGTTATATTTAATAATTGTGATCTTTCTAATCAGTCATTTGATAAAGAAATGCTTACAAGAGTTGAGTTTAATAACTGCAAACTTATTGGAACTACTTTTATAGATTCATCCCTTAAGGATGTTATATTTAATGAATGTGTTTGTAGGTATACTAATTTTTCTACATCTAATATTGAACGTTTATCAATTAGAAATTCTGATTTTACTGAAAGTAGTTTTATTGAGCCTGAAATAAAAAGTATAGAATTCCTTGATACTAATTTAACTAAATGTGAATTTATTCATTCTAAACTAAAAGATGTAGATTTTTCTACTTGTAATATTAATGGTATAGTTTTTGATACATATTCATTAAAAGGAATAGTTGTTGATAGTTTTCAATGTGCATCTTTAGTTGGAATATTAGGTATTAAAGTAAAATAAAAAGATAGAGTAATCTATCTTGATTCAATTATAAGTTTTATAGCAGTTCTTTCTTCTCCTTCTATAGTGATATCTCCAAATGCTGGAATACATACTAAGTCTTTTCCAGAAGGAGCGATGAAACCTCTTGCTATTGCTACTGCTTTAATTGCTTGATTAAGAGCACCTGCACCTACTGTTTGTATTTCTACAGTTCCTTTCTCTCTAAAAACATTCGCAAGAGCTCCTGCAACACTACTTGGATTAGATTTTGATGAAACTTTAAGTGTTTCCATTGTTATAATCATTCCTTTCTTGTTAAAATATATGTATTAATAAAAAAATAATTCTTATTTTGAGGTGAGAAAATGAAAAAATTAGCTAGAAATAGTTTTTTTGTTGTTATAATTACAATTCTTTTACTTTTTTTGATGCTTAGAAAAGATTATAAAACAATAGTAGAAGCAATAGTAAATTCTAATAAATTATTTCTTTTATTAGCACTTGTTTTTTATTTTTTTTCCTTTGCAATAGACTCTTTTTCATTTTATATGATTATTAGAAGATATACACATAATTATTCTTATTCTAATACTTTGAAACTTAATATAATGACAAAATTTTTTAATGGAGTAACACCACTTTCTACTGGTGGACAACCCTTACAAATATATGAATTATATAAGAATAAAGTTAAACTTGATGATTCAGCTAATATAGTTGTACAATTCTTTATTATTTATCAAATTGCAGTAGTTATTTTTTCAACTATAGCTATAATCTTTAATCATATATTTCATATATTTGTGAAAAATTTATTTGTAAAAAAACTAGTTATACTTGGATATATAATAAATTTAGTTGTTCTACTAATATTATTTTTAATTAGTTTTAATAAAGATTTTAATTTTAAAATAATTAACTTTTTTATAAATATACTTTCTAAATTACACATAGTAAAAGAAAAGAATAAAACTATCGAAAAATGGAGAAAGAAATGTGATAATTTTTATAAAAGTGCTATGACATTGAAAGAGAATCCTAGTATATTAATTTATGGAACACTTCTACAGATTCTTCAATTAATAGTTTTATATTCAATTCCATTTATAATATCAAAATCAATTATGAAAACTACTGATTTAACATTTATTACTTCAATAGTAACTTGCACTTATGTTAATTTAATTGGAAGTTATATTATTATTCCAGGTGCATCTGGTGGTATAGAGTATGGCTTTATAAAATTATTTTCTAATTTCTTTGTAGAACCATTTATTTTATCTATTACAATATTGTGGAGATTTACTACATATTATTTTCCAGTTATACTTGGAGCTGTTTTCTTTAATATAAAAAAGAAAGATATTTCGGATGATATACTTGATAAATAATTAAATTTAGGGTTATAATTTTATTGTGAAGGACAGAGGGTTAGAATGACAAATACAGAATTTATAGAAGTAATGAAATTAATGCAATTAGAAGATAAGGATATCTATGGTAATAGTTATACTTTTGATAATGGTAAAGTTATTGTATCTGGGAAAATACCAAGATTAATGATTCAAGAACTTGTTTTGGAAGACTCTAGATTTGAAAACTTTATGAAACAATTATCCCCAAAAGATGGGGATAAAAAATATTTATCTAAATTTACTTTATATACAAAAGAAGAACTTATAATATTTCTTCTTTCAATAGATGATTTTTGTTTAAAAGAAAAAACAGGTCTTGTTGGAAATAGTAAAGATCAATACAATGATATTTTATCTGAAATAGTTAAAGACTTAATGAGTAGGGTAAAACTTGATGTATCTATTATTAACTGGATTAGAAGTAATCAAAAAGTTAATTCTATGAATTTTAAAACATTAGAAAGAATGAATAAAAGACCATTATTCAAAACTAAAAAGAGTGTTTATGATCAGAATTTTAATGATAATATAAGAAGAAATATTGATAATTATGATACCTCAGTTAATCCTTATTTACTTAGTGAAAATTCTTTTAAAAAGATAGATGAAATATTAGAAAATGTAGATATAAATATAGATATTATTGGTGATAATGGAGTATCACTAGAGATAGTAGCAAAGGATACTAAGAATAAAGTTAAATATATAAGAGATAAAAGTCTTTTGTCTTTTGAAGTTACATATGTTGATCATGATGATTCTACTGTTATATTTACTCATAAATATACTGAAGAAGCTGAGAATATAACTATTAATAGAGATGGTAAGAAAACTATTTTTAATTTAACTACAGGATCAATAAATGTAAATGGATATGAGGAAGCTGATAAAGATAATAAATATAAAGAAAAAGTTTATGAGGTAGTACTTACTGCAACTGTTTATGCTACTAATGTGACTGAAGATAATATGTTAAAGAAAAAAACATATTCTAAAAAATAAAGTGATTTTTGTATATTTGGAATTAATCATTTAATTAAAACTACAAATTGCTTAGGTGAAATTTGTAGTTTTTTGTTTGCTTTTTTTTCTAATTTTTAAAATTGGTCTTTTGATTAATAAATTTTTTTATTATATAACATCACTACTTCCAAAAAAAGAAGGAGATGATGTTATGGAAGATAAAGAAGAAAAAGAATTTTTTACTTGTAGATATGATATAGCTTTTAAAGAGATATTCATGAAAGAGGAGAATAAAGATATTTTAACTGCTCTTATTGAAAGTATACTTAATATAAAAATAAAAGAAATAACATATCTAAACTTAGAAAAGAATAATGGAAATGTTTATGTTAGAAGAAAACATTTTGATTTTCATGTAAAAACAGAAAAACAGAATATTCATATAGAAGTGAATAATTATCTTGAAGATTATGTAAAACCAAGAAATATGGCATTTATTTGTAATACTTATTCAAGAGAAGTATTAAGAGGAGATGAGTATGATGAAAATACTGAATTTATTCAGATTAATCTTACATATAAAATGATTAATGAGTATAAAATAAAAAATAAGTTTCATGATGAAAAAGATTTAAGAGTGTATAAAATAAGAGATGAATCTGGAAAAAACTTTGTTAATAACTTTACTATATATGAATTTAATATGGATTATTATCTTAATTTGTGGTATTCTAAAAATGAAAAAGAGATAGATAAATATAAGTATTTGATTATGCTTGATTTGAAACCTAATGAATTAGGTAAGTTATCAAAGAAAGATAAGGTGATAAATAAGTATATGGAAGAAGTAGAAAAAATAAATGAAGATCCAGAATTTTATGAATATATTAGTGCGGAGGAAGACAATAGAAAAATAGAGAACTCAATAAGAACACAATATAGGAATGAAGGAAGAGAAGAAGGAAGGATAGAAGGAATAAAAGAGAATACTATAAAAGTAGCAAAAAAATTTAAAGAAAATGGAGTTTCGCTAGAGATAATTTCTAAGTCAACTGGTCTTTCTATAGAAGAAATAGAAAAGTTATAGAAAAATTAATATTTTATAAATACTAAGTATAAGCAATGTAAAATGTTTATACTTTTTTATTTATAAGGAAAGTGCGTTTAATCAAAAATAATAATTGACACGCAAACATTTGTATGATATATGTTAATTGGGTGGTTCAATGTATATGGCATATAAATTTAGAA